>VOFJ01000913.1_pt1 | contig 19981 bp, 27 predicted proteins | sample 5384081 | NCBI WGS metagenome assembly VOFJ01 (sample SAMN12384729, study PRJNA508395) | human gut metagenome | isolation source: healthy gut I | host: Homo sapiens
TGCCGCAGCTGCGCCAGCCGCTTGCGGTCGATTTTGAACGCCGTTGGCAGCGGGGAATTGGTGCATTGTCCCGGAAGATATTGCCCATGTGGTAGAGTAGTCGGGTGGCTGACAACAGGATGGAGGGCGGCTCCTGTTCGCCGCGCTCCATGCGTTTCATGAAAAATTCCGCGTAGGCATGGCCGTTATCCCGCGCCGCCGCGAACCATTCGTAGGCGGCGTCCATGTCCTTGGGAATACCCTCGCCAATGAGGGTCAGCTTTCCCAGCAGATATTGCGCATAGGCGTTTCCATTGTTCGCGGCCTGCCGCAGATATTCCGCCGCAGTCGAAGCGTCCTTTGACACATTATTACCGCTGAGATATTCCTTTCCCAGCCGGTAGGCGGCGTAATCGTTGCCGTTGTCAGCAGAGCGTTTCAGCCAATAGATTCCCTTGGCGGGATCGTGAACGTCGGCATCGTCGGAGAGATACAGCTTGCCGAGGGCATACTGCGCCGCGTCCAAGTCCTGCTCGGCTGCGCGTTCCAACAGCTTTTGCGCTTTGGCTGTGTCTGGTATCAGCAGTCCGCCGTCACGGTACGCCGTGCCGATGATGTACTGCGCGTGAGCGTCGCCGTCCTCCGCAAGTTGCTCCAACTGCTCCGCCGCCTCGTCACGCTCCTCCAGAGGAAAACGGTCATCGTTCGCCACGCTTTGCAGATCCTGACACTCATAGCTCATGGCGTAGGTGCTGATCTGCTCACCGTTATCCTGCATTTCCTCATCCTCAAAGGAAAATTTGTTCATGCGAAGATGCTCCGCCTCACGAATGACCGCATTCTTGATCTGTCGAAACTCCTTTTGCTGAGACAGCAGAGGACGCAGCCTCCTTTCCCTCGGAATAGTAATCCTCCACCTGGCATTGCAGTTCCCACCACGTCTGGTAGCACGCATCCACGGTAGGCAGCCGCGCCATTTGGTCGACAATCTCGTCCACCAGCTTTTTTCATCGGCTTTGGGAAGATAGCCATAGGTTTTCTTTGCCGCTGACCTGACCGAGCTGCCGCGACAGATCCCAAATCATCTGCTCCGCCTCCGGGTGGATGCAGGTCATCTCCTGCATTGCCTTCGCCAATTCCAGCATGGCTTTCCGCGCTTCCGCCACCAGCTCATCGCGGGACGTGCTTTTCTGCTCGTAGACATGGAGCAGCTCCTGACGGAAGATCTGATTGGTCAGCGTGGACTTGATTTGGCGGATACCGCCTTTGGACAGGTACGCCTGATTGGGTTTCACCGACCATGCCATCATGTGGACATGGGGATGGTTGCCCTCGTTATGGAACGCCGCGTGCCAGCGAAAGTCCTCCGGCGGGATCTTCATTGCCGCCGCGATATCATTGCGGTGGGTGCGCAGCAGAGTGCGCCACGCCTCCGCATGGTCGTACCAACCGCGCCGCGTCCTCCCGGTGGAGGGAGATGATGTGCGTCCACACGTTGCCGGTGTAGTGATCCAATTCGTCCGCGACAGCGGCGAGATCAACACCATCGTCATCACCGAACAGGCCGTGTTCCACCCAGCCGCTCCGCCCTCGGCCGCAGGGCGATGTACTTGGCGTAGCCTTCCATGCCCTGTACCCGATCCCAGTTTTCCTCCAGCGTCAGCGTGATGAGCGCGGACGCGGTTGCTTTTGTTGGGTGCGCCGTGTAGTCCTCGTACTCCATCAGCTCTTTTGCGTCAGGAAAATCTTCCACCAGTTTTGCGATGAGCTGCTCCTGCTTGTGTAGGCGGACGGTCATCCGGGATGATCTCCACCCGCTCCCGCGTTGCGATGTACTTGAGATACCCACCGGCGTTTTCTCGCCGCCGCACTTGATGTACGGGCTTTTGACGATCAGCCTTGCCATGATTCGCTCTCCAGCTCACGGAGCTTTTGTTCCAACCGCAGCTGACCGTTAGTGCGCTTGACGGCGGCGATGCTCTTGGCCCGCTCCTGCCGCAGCACTTCCTCGCTCACGTTGAGACTTTGCAGGAGAATGGACATCGCCATGTCCATCTCCACCGCCTGCTTGTAGAGCAGCGACGCGATGTGATCCTCGAAGAGTTTCAGCCGCCTGTCGATGGCAGACTGCACCGCACGGGGCAGCGTGGTGCTTTCGCCTGCGGCGAGCATATCCGCGTAGCAGTTCACCGCCTTTTCGATGAACTCGTTTTTGCTGCGGCAGTTATCTTCCTGATACCACCGCTCTATTTTGGCGGCTGTTTCATCCGTCATACGGAAATTCAGCCTGTTTTCATTTTTGCTCATAATTCCCTCCGATCTGCCGTAAGGCACGCTTGTTTTGTTGAAACGCCTGCGCTTGTGGGAACAAAGACGCCAGCCGCTCTGAGATTTCCTGAAATAGACGCCACAACCGCCTGCGTTGAAATCCCCGTCAACTGCCCGCACTGCGGGCAGAAGTGATTGGGCAGAGCGTCGGTTCCGACGCCAGCCCTTTATCCTGCTTTAGATAAAATCTTCCCCCGATAAGCACCCAATCTGCCCGAAATACGCTGAAGGTGCGTCCCATCGGCGAGGGAATAGCCTCTCCAGAGGGGGGGCAAATCACACTCTCACAAACGGCTCACATTCGCTTTCATAGGGGAAAGGGTACACACGCCACCCCCTTCCACCAACAGGAGCGCACACAGCGGCTCACACGCGCAAACAGGGCGTGTTTCGGATGGGGGATGGTACCAGTATCCTCGGTGTGCGTTGCGCGTTCTGGAACCTCTGCGCGCGCAGAGGCCAGGGGAGCATACTTTGCTGTTTTGAATAGGTTGGGGGGAAGTTGGAAAGAAGCAGAGAGCCTTCGGAACAGAGACGCGCACCGTGCGCGCCTCTGTTCCGAGGCGTCGCGGTCCCGCAGGGCCGCGCTGCTCCGATGCTGTCTCTTGTGCTGCACCGGTAAGCTTCGTGATTCGTTATCACTGCGACGAAGGGCAGAGAGAAAAATTTGTTAACGTGACTGTTGTGATTTTGTTTGTGGTGTGAGTTGTGGCGCGGTGAAGGGATTCTTCTTTGTCTACAGCGGTGCGTTTTTGGAACCACTGTTTGCGTCGATCCATGCGAGGAACTTGTCCTTCGGAACAACGATCCGGCTGCCAATCTTGAGTGCGGGGAAGCCGCTGCTTCGTGCCAGCTCATACGCACCGGCACGAGAGATGCCGAGCACAGAAGCGACCTCGGCGACGGAGAGCATCAGCGGCAGTTCATCGTAGCTTGTGTAGGTGGAATGCTTCATTCTGTTCTTCCTTTCCTTATGCGCCGGGTAGCAAATCCATTGCGGACAGCTTGCGTTGAATTTGCTGTCGCTCCGTTGCGCGTTCGACCGCAGATAGTTGGCGCGCGTGAAAATTTCTATGGCTTCACGGATGGGCCTGATGGTGTAGCGCAGGTTGCCGTTCTTCTTGATGCCGGAACGCATCAGCACAGAGGTCGGTTCAGTACAGATGAGACCCTTCTCCAAGAGCGCGTCAACGTATCGCATGACCGTATTCTTTGCGCGGCCAACGGCATTGCCAATCGTGGTGTAGCTCGGCCAGCACTGGTAGGTGCTGCGGTTTTCAAGACAGCGAAGGTAGGCATAGACTGCGATCTCACTTGCGTCCAGCCCAAGAGAAAAGATTTCGTTCGGCATTGTAAAATAGTTTTTGCTGCTGAACTGATTCATGGTGTATCCTCCTGTTCGTCGGAATGGAAGAGTTGAATGAACTCCTTTGCGGAATGGACGATGCCCAATTCCTTGAGTTGCTGGTAGCGGATCAGGTCACAGAGAGTGCGCAGACTGATCTCCGCGTACTCCAGTAGCTTGTCGGTTGCCAGCATCTGTTGGTAGGCATCCAGCTCAGTCGGTTCGTCCGGTGATCGGAAGAAGGCGAATAGTTCTTCTGTGGTCGGGACACTGTCCGGTGCGTCGTGCTGCATCTCCTGGCGAATGTAATCAATGACCTCCTGCTCGACTTGAGAGGTCAGGGAGTGCAGCAGTTGCTGTTTGCTTTGTTCAAATGGATTCATGATTATGTACGCTCCTTTTTGTGTTCAGGTGAGGCGGTAAGGCTGCGGCCAACTCAGCCACGCTCCGATGGCGGAGCAGATTTGCCTCTACCTATAAGGACACTCAGAGCGCGTTTGTAAACCGAAAAACAGAAATTTTTCAAAAAAAGCTGGGAAGCCCTGTCATGAGACAGAGCTTCCCAGCTTTTCGTGCAGCTTTTTCAGTCGCTTTGATACCGCCATTTTGGAGATGCCGTAGATCTGACCGATCTCCTCCATTGTCAGCTCACCGCTGTAACGGAGGGAGAGCAGGTTTTGACCTTGCACATCCAGTTCCGCAATGGCTCCCCGCAGATTTTCAAGCCGGAGGTTCCTGAGCGCCGCATCCTCCACGGGACGCTTGACGCACTCCAAACCGGACAGCACCGTTTCAAACTCACTTTTACTCAGGTGCCTTGCGTCCTGCTTTTCCTGCGCCTGTTCCCGTTTTCGATCCTGCTCAAGGAAGTCTGCGACCTCCTTTGGCACTGATACTTGCTCACCATTGTAGACGATAACGACGTTGTCGTTCATTTGTGTCCTTTCCGCTTTCAACGGAAGGGTACACACCCGCGCTGCCGGCACAGCGCCAAAAACTGTCGACCTTCATGGAACTTCCTGCGTACAGGGTGGTCATAATGCCCTACGGGGTCCATGAATGCCTGAGGCCACACTTACGGTGTGAACCTCACCGGAAAGCCGCGAGATTAGGCTTTCGCCTATTACCAGTATAAAGCGGGCGCGGGAGATTGTCAAAGTAAGGCCTATATACAAAACAAAAGCTATGAAAGGGGAAATGGGTTGGGAGAATGTGAAACTGGGGATGCAGGCGCGGCCACCATGGAAACGCCGAAGTCAGCCTTTTCCATCAGGACAACGCCCCACGCGACAAATACGATGCCGAATACATAGGCAAGCTCCGTGCTGAATGTTCTCTTCATTTTTGATCCTCCAAACAAAAATGAGCCTTCTCCGTTTGGTAAAGAAACGGAAAAAGCTCATTTGTGTTGTACCACGCCTGTCAAGCGGCGCAGGACTTTGGCGGCGCTATAGAGCAGCCATTGTCTATGCGATTATCGTTGTCTGCCTTCGAGAGTTTTATGTCCCCATCTCGGCATTAGAAGAAAAGAAGAGTCCATGTTTTGTTAAGTTCAGGAGCATCTTTCGAACGGCGGCATTTGTTATTGCGATTCTTCCTTCGGCTTTGGGTATTTTCTTTAGAGGTGGTACATCGTTCAGGTATGGTTCCCCCATCATGTTGCTTTGTTCTTTGTATTTAATTGATGAAGTCTTAGCAATTATCCTTTTTTATAGGTTGGAAATGACTGATGACATAGGGATCCCTGAAAAGCAATTGTCAAGCAGCCGCAAGAATTGGGATAAGTTGCGAAGTAAAAAGATCTCGCTCTATTTGATGAATGGAGCGAGATCTTTTTTGGACAAAGGCGCTGCAAAAACAAGGATCGAAAATGTTATATTTTTGTTGCCGAACGATTTTGATACTGATGGTTATGATTCTTGCGGCAGGAAGAAGCAAGCTGCTGCCGCAGGCATCAGGTCAGGGGAGAAAAACCGTAGCTATTGGACAGCGCGTCAATTTTCTGCCCTGCCTTGCACATGGGACAATCCTTGACAAGACTGGTCACATATCCGGGGATATCCTCCGGTGAAAACAGGCTGATCACGGGAATGTCGCCCACCTGCTTCAAGGCGCTGAAGACAGCTGCGACCCCCTGCGTGGTGCCTCCGTAATACTCGATGCACTCGAGTGCGCGAGCCGCGGTCTTTCCCGAATTCACCGTGGAGATCAGCAGCAGGACATTCTTTTCAGACACCATGGGGCGAAGATTATCCCGGAAGATCAGAAGTCCGTTGGAATCGTGCTCCGGTGCGACGACGCAGATATTTTTTTCGCTGCTCAGGGAAAAGAGATTCTTCTGAGAGAGCTGGCGGGCGAGAAACGTACCGATGACCTCGCTGCCGTCCAGGCAGACGACCGTATCGATCTCCTTTTCATAGACATAGTGATTGGCAAGAGAGGCGGCAGCGATATTGGCCATTGCACATTCATGCTTCATGCGGGTGATGTCGAGATAATGGCTGTTGTGAGAGTGGCGGGTCGCAAAATGCCCGTGGTATGCGGTCAGCTTCAAATCGTTTGCTTCTCTGGATTTGATGATCATTGAACTCATAGCTCCATCCTCCTTTTTGTCTGCCAAAGTCCTGAATACAGGCAATGTTTTCCCTTACATTGTGTAGACCGCAGCGGCGCGGAAGCCGTCCGGCAGCGCAAAGAGAACCTCGGGAGAGAGCTTCCGGGTCACTCTCCCGACCCGCTGCGCGGCAACGACAACGGCCGAAAAGCGAAGCGGTACGATGTCAAGATCCGGCACCGCGTTGATCGGAAAAGAGAGAATTCAGCGATTCTTTTTAGCTTCCAGATAGTCGTTCAGTTCGGAATTGATGATATCCGTGATGAACATGTGGCCCGGGGCATGGGTGATAGCAATGGGCGGCTTCGCATTTTCGACCGCCGCCTGCGGTGTCACGCCGCAGGGCCAGAACACGGGAATCTCACCCTCGTAGAAATCAACCGCCTCGCCGTAGTCAGGCTTCATCACATCGACAACGCCGACCTCGGCGGCATCGCCCATGTGGACGGGCGCGCCGTGGACATTCGGCATTTTGACGGTGATGTCATACGCCTTTTTGGCGTTTTCCGGTGTCATGGGGCGCATAGAGCAGACCATGGAGCCGCAGAACGGACCGGCCGGCTCGGTCATGATATTGGTCTTGAACATCGGCACATTGCGTCCTTGCGCGATGTGACTGACCTCGATACCCTCGCGCATGAGCGCTTCCTCAAACGAGAACGAGCAGCCAATCAGGAAGCCGACATAGCCCTCTTTCCAGTAGCCGCTTACATCGGTCAGCTCCTTGCCGTCCCACTTACCATCGCGGTAGATGCGATACTTGGGAATGTCGGTGCAGATATTGCCGCCCTCGCCCATGTCGTGCGTCTCGGGCGTACCACGGATGATCTCAAGGATCGGGCAGGGGAAGGGGTTGCGCCGGGCAAATTCCTCAAAATCTCCCGCGTATTCCGGCGGCAGGATGATAAGGTTGGCCTGCGCGTAGCCGCGGCACATACCGGCGGTGGGAAGTCGATGACACCCTCGCGGATGAGCTTGCGCACCTCGCTCGGCTTCATATCGATATAAGGTGTAATATCAAAGGCCATGTGTCGTTCCTCCTATTACTATTATTTTTTGTGTTTTAGGGCTGCGTCAACGATTCATGGCGCTGCGCAGGCAGCGCAGCGTAGCGCGCTGCGCAAGCAGAGCCTCCTGTGCAGTGGCGATGGAGACCTTTTCGAAGCGCACTGTCGCCCGCTTGAGCTGGGCGAGAATGCGAAAGTCTGCGGAGATAACGTTGGCGATCTTCGTGTAGCCGCCGGTGGTCTGGCGGTCGGCCAGCATGATGATCGGCTTGCCCGCAGATGGCACCTGAATCGCGCCGAAGGCAATGCCGTCGGAGATGATGTCGCCGCTCCTTGATGTGTTCGATCAACTCGCCGTCAAGGCGGCAGCCCATGCGGTCGAACTCCGGTGTAAGAGTGTAAACGCTGCTGAGAAAGGTCGTAGCGCCAAGCTCGGTGAAGGCATCGTCCTGCGGGCCGAGTACGACACGCAGCTTATACTCTGCGCGCGGCACGAACTCAGGCGAAATGTGGCGTACGCCGAGGTTCTTGAGGTCGGTCTTGGGCGCGCGGAAGGCGATGACGTCGTCCTTTTGCAGCTTGCGGCCCTGATAGCCGCCGATCTTTGCTTTCATATTCGTTGAGCGGCTGCCCATAACTACGGGAATATCGAGTCCGCCCGCGAAAGCTACGAAAGCACGGCAGCCGGTGCGCAGCATGGTGAAGCGCAGCGTCTGGCCCGCATTGACGGGAATGGCGCGGTAGGTATCGATGCGCTGACCGTCAAGCGTCGCGCCAAGGTCGCCGCCGGTGATTGCGATGATGTTGGGCGCATCAAAGCGGAGGTGGGGTCCCATCATCGTACATTCGAGTACGGCCTCGCCCTCGTCGTTGCCGACGAGAATGTTGGCGATGGACGCGCTGCGCGGATCCATCACGCCGGAGACGGACACGCCGTACTGCTGGTAGCCGATGCGGCCGAGATCCTGCACGCTGGTGAGCATGCCAGGGTTGAGAATGGTGATGCTCATGCCTGCTCCGCCTCCTTTCTCGGGTAGGTGTGAACCATATAGCCGCTGGAGGCCTCCAGCGCGGCGATACGGTCAAATTCTGCCTGGTCGATGGCGTAGAACTTGATGTACTGGCCTGCCTTGGGCAGGATGGGAACGGCGCGGTCAGGGTCGTACATGCGCACGGGCGTGCGGCCGATAAGCTGCCAGCCGCCCGGGGAGTCGATGGGATATACGCCCGTCTGGCTGCCGGCGATGCCGACGCTGCCGGCGGGAATCCTGACACGAGGTTGGGCAAGGCGCGGCGCGGCAATTTCCTCGCTCATACCGCCAAGATAGGTGAAACCGGGGGTAAAGCCCAGCATATAGATGAGATATTCCGTGGAGGTGTGAATCCGGATGACCTCCTCAGGCGTTTTGTGATTGTGCTCGGCAACAAAGCCAAGGTCGGGGCCCATTTCCTCCCCGCCGTAGAGCACGGGGATCTCCAACACATCGCTTGGCGGAATCCGGATGTGTTCAAGCTGATTGAGCAGGCCCTTGAGTTTTTTGACGAGCGCACCGTAGGGGATGACCTCAGGGTCGTAGTGAACCATCAGCGAGCGGTAGGTCGGCACGAGTTCCACGATCCCGGGGAGTTTGCTCTCGGTGAGCGCGATGCTGAACGCACGAATCTGTGCGTTGATGTGCTCACTGATCTCGTTGCCGAATTCCACGGTTACGGCTGAGTCACCGCTGAGCAGGAATCTGATGTCGGGCATATCGTTCTCCTTTCAGGCGGAGCCGGCCTGCGGGACAGACCGGCTCGCGGAATGGTGCAGGTTCGTTACGCGAAGAGCTTGGCAAGGTTGGGCAGCGCCGTGACGGCAAGGTAGCCTGCGACACCGACCACGCACCAGCCAAGGATCTGCAGCCACACGGGGTGCTTGTACTCGCCGACGATGGACTTCTTGTGGCAGCCAAGCAGCATACAGCACAGGGAGATTGGCAGGATCAGGCCGTTGAGCGCCAGCCAGGATGACCATGCGCTTCGCGCCACCAAGAATCGCCATAACAAGCGTGGAGAAAGCGATGAAACCGACGATGAACCACTTGTCGTTCTTGGCGATGAAGGGGTGAACGGTCTTGAGGAAGGAGACGGAGGTATAGGCCGCGCCAATGACGGAGGTGATACCGGCAGAGAACAGCGCGAGACCGAAGAGGCGGTAGCCGATGTCGCCGGCAGCAAGGCGGAAAGCCTCGGCTGCGGGGTTGGCAGCGCCAGTGACAGCCGTGACATTTTCAGCCACAACGACCGTACCGGCCGTGCAGACACCGAGCACGCACAGGAACAGCAGAATACGAACGCTGCCGAGACGCAGATGCCGGTCAGGACGGACTTGCGGAAGTGCTTGACTTCCTCAGGCTTGCCGCCCCAACCCGCATCGAGCAGCTTGTGTGCGCCCGAAAAGGTAATGTAACCGCCGCAGGAGCCGCCGAGCAGCGTGACCATGACGGGAATGAGTTCCTTGGGATTCTCAGGGGTAAAGATATGGGCGACCGCATCGCCGACGGGGGGCTTTGCCATGAAAGCCACGACCAGCATGACGACGATAATGATGCCGCCGAGGATCTGGGCGACCCTGCCGACGATGTCGTTTGCCTTCTTGGAAAGGAAAATGCAGATAGCAAGCACGCCGCCGATGATGACGCCTGCCTTTTCGGGAATGCCGATCATGGCATTGAAGCCGAGTGACACGCCGCCGACATTGCCGATATTGAACGCAAGACCGCCAAGCACAACAAGCACGACAAGCAGATAGCCGAGACCGGGAAGGACCTTATTGGCAATCTCCTGACCGCGCAGACCGGAAACGCCGACGATGGACCATACATTGGTCTGCGCGATCATATCCATGATGATGACGCAGACGATGACGAAAGCGAAAGAAGAAAGATACTTTGCGGTGAATTGCGAGGTCTGGGTCAGAAAGCCGGGGCCGATGGCGGATGTCGCCATCAGAAAGGCCGCGCCAAGGCTGACGGACAGTGAGCGCTTCTGGGTGGTTTCGTTACTCATGATCATCCTCCTGGAATATTGCCGCAGTGCGGCAGATTTGGGGCGTTGGTCTTTGCGGAACGGAACAGCTGGAAACGAGGCTCTTTTTATACGATCTCGCGGATGGGGGCAATCTCCACGCCACGGGCGGTGAGCTGCGTGCGGATATTTTTAACGAATTCGACGGCCGAAGGGTTGTCACCGTGGACACAGATGGAGTGAGCCGCGATTTCGACCTCCTCGCCGGTGATGGCCGTGACCTTGCCCTCGGTGACCATGCGGACGGTGCGCGCGATGGCCTCGTCCTTATTGTGGATGACGGCGCCGGGCAGCTTGCGCGGCACAAGCGAGCCGTCGGCCTGATAGGCGCGGTCGGCAAAGACCTCGTTTGCGACGCGCAAGCCCAACTGCTTGCCTGCATCAATCATCTTGCTGTTGGCAAGACCAAGCAGGATAATGTTCTCGTCTACCTCGGCAATCGCCTCGGCGATGGCAAGCGCCAGATCCATGTCTTTACCAGCCATGTTGTAGAGAGCGCCGTGGGGCTTGCAGTGCTGGAGCCTGATACCCTCTGCCGCAGCGAAGGCCATCAGCGCGCCGAGCTGATACTTGACATACGCCTTGACCTCCTTGGGCGAGACGACCATGTTCCTGCGGCCAAAGCCCATCAGATCGGGGAAGCCCGGGTGTGCGCCGACGGCGACGCCTGCCGCCTTGGCTGCGGCAACGGTCTTTTCCATCACCAACGGATCTCCTGCGTGATAGCCACAGGCAACATTGACAGAGGAAACATGCGCGATGACCTCGTTGTCGAGCCCAATGGTATACGCGCCGAAGCTCTCGCCGAGGTCGCTGTTGAGATCTACCTTGTACATACTGAAATACCCTCCTTTTTATAGTTGGTCTACAGGGTTTTTCGAGCAAACGGCGTTCCAATTTGATCAATGGAAGCGCTCTTTCAAAAATGTCTGCTCTCCTCTCCCTTGATGATGTTATTTTACAGGATACCGCCGGAAAAAGCAAGAATAATAATACAAGGTCTTAGTTGTCACAACAGCAGTATGAGCCTGTCTTGCAAAATGCGATTTTGCAGGTCGGCAGCGGCAGTCTTCCACTTGATGATAGCATCCCGCGTCGTGGGGCGACCCCGGCGTGGGTTTTCTGTTATTTTATCGGGCGAAGGATTGGGCATCAAGGACACTACAAAGCCCTCACCGGAGCAGCTCCGGCGAGACGTTACCTTTGACCACATAAAACGCCACAGGCAGGTGTAGAACACATGGAAAACTCAGGTCGCAAGATGTTAAGAAAGGAATTAAAATCGAGAAAAACAGCTAAAGACGATTGAAAATGCAGAAGAAAGGCTGCGGCAGCTTTTTGATTACAGCGGTGCGTTTTTAGAACAAAAAGCGTGACTGCGGCAGCTTCAATTTGCCACTTCATTTTTTGCAGAAACTGTGGTATGCTACTTAAGAGGTGAGGACTGTGCAGTTTCGACCGTTTGTTTATCTTATCTTTTTTGCGATGTGCCGGAAATTCGGCGTGTCGTGGTCGAAAGCCAGCGAGGAGCAGAAGGCTTTTATTGAGGAGATTACCCGAATCAATTATGAGAGAGAAATGGCAAAACGAAATATGACGGCGAAGCCTGTCCGCGGCTTCTTTGACGCAGAGGTGTCTGCGTGACCCACACCGTGACCCACACGGGGAAATGAGCGGGCAAAAACAATGGAGAGGATAGGATGTACCTCCCGCAATATACCGAGCGGAAAGGCTCCAAAAGCCCTGAAAACGGCCAGACGGAGCGCCCCGATACACTTCGTAATCAGCAGGTCGCTGATTGTTGCTAAGGGCAGCGATAAAGAGGTTCACAAAAAAGTTCATAAGCTGGTGTAGCTCAGTTGGTAGAGCAGCTGATTCGTAATCAGCAGGTCGCTGATTGTTGCTAAGGGCAGCGATAAAGAGGTTCACAAAAAAAAGTTCATAAGCTGGTGTAGCTCAGTTGGTAGAGCAGCTGATTCGTAATCAGTAGGTCGCCGGTTCAAATCCGGCCATCAGCTCCAAAAAAGTACCTGTTATTGCAAAATAACAGGTACTTTTTGTAATATTTGCAGCAAAAAGTTGCAAAAATATCGACCGGCGTTCTGCACAAAAGCTGCCGAATAAACTTTGTCGCCGGATGTGAATTTTCAAATAATGAGCAACAAAAAAATCTTTTCAAAAAGCAGTAGCTTTGTGTACCGAGTTGTGGTATGTGTTGTGGTTACCCCAAAGGAGGTGTCGCAATGTATGACTACATGAAGGCTTTGCAAAAACGCTTCGACCGTCAGGAACACGGCGAATTGGATAAGCAGGTCGAACGGGCCCAAGAGGAACTGCGGCGGAACATGGATGCCGCGGGGCGAAAGAAATTGCTCCGCCTGCTGGACGCGCAGAACGCATTGCTGGCTGAGTCCACGCTGATGAGCTTCACGGCGGGCTTCAAGCTGGCGTGGGGCATGGCGAGAGAACTGGAGGCAGATGGGTTCTACTCCTTCGAGTGGGAGGAAGAAGAACACATCTGCCGTCCGGCGGAACAGGATATTTGATCCCTACTCACGAAGAACATTTCACACAAGCAAAAAGAGATGAATTTTTTAAGGGGGATTAATTACTGTTTAGGTCACGCAGAAGAATTACTTATCCGGCAGGATTGGTCGCCGCATCATACGCGATGAACAGCCCTCCATACCTGAAGCCTGCTGCCGGGATAGGATTCTCTCAGCTTCTCGACCGCGCGGCTCTTCGCCTTCTCCACGGCGGACTCCTTCATCATGTGATACATCCCGATCTCTTTCAAGGTCGCCTCCGGGTATCCGAACACGCCGCAGGCTTTGCCGAGAATGTCCCTGTCCTTCTTCGGCAGGGGTATCGAACAGCTCCCGAAGGAACTCGATGCAGACTTTGCGGTACACGGCTTGCTCCGCCGAAACGGAGAGCATCCCCGGCATCAGCCGCTCGTAGGGATCGCCGTCATAGCCCTCCGGGACAAGATCATTCGCACCGAGGAAATGGGTGTTGTAGCGAACATATCGACTGACACGAGCCTCAGGGATACCCAGCTCCTCCGCGATTTCACCGGTATCCTTCCATGCAACATGATACAGCCTCTGCACCTGCCGGACAGCGGCCATCTCGTCCTTGCTCAACGCCATGCAGCCAATATTCTGCTCCAGCCAGCGGGTCATGCGCCCCTTCAAATGCGGGTAGAGATAGGTGGTGAGCACGGCGCGGCTTTCGTCATATTCTCTGCTCTGTATCCGCGTCAGAAGCTCCAACGCGCCTCGCCGCAGAGGTCATCCAGAATCGTTTTCGTATACAGGGAACACTGATTCGGATGACGCTGATCTGTCATCAGGCAGTTGAACGCCTCCGCGGCTTCCTTGGCGATGCCGCGGATCAGACCGATGTTTTTATGGTATAGCTTTTCCAGCGCGGTCTCGTCACCGTCATAATATTGGCGAACCAGTTCCTCGTTGGTCATGCTTGCTCACCCGCCTTCTTCTTCGGCGGACGGCCCCTCGGATTGGCCGTTCTGGTGATCCCGCAGCGCTGGTAGACATTCTCAGACGAAACGCTCTCTTCAAAGGTTTCTACGGAAATACTTGCGTCGCGCAAGGCGTCATAGAGCAGGTCCCGCACATAGTCCTTGGCTTTTCTTGCGTCCTTCTGTGAGATCGCGTTCCGAGACAGATCCTTCGTGATGCGGGCAAAGGCGGTCACCTTGACTTTGACCTTGGGAATGTCCTTCGCCAGCTCCTTCTGCAACTCCACCGTGCCGAACTGCCGGCAGGTGTAGCCGGGCGCGTGGGGACACACCCCTTCGCAGTATAACGCGTGGACGCCGCTCTTGAGCAGGAAATACCGTCCGCAGATGATGCAGCGGCGGACGTTGTGTCCGCTGTTCAGCGCCAGCATATAATCCGCCTTCATCAGCGCCTGCAAGCTGTCGGTCACGTGCTCCTGACAGATGGCGACAGAGCCGTCTGGCAGTGGCCGCGGCACATAGGAAAGCTCGTAGGCATCGTGAGTCGTATAGCAGTCGCCATTGTTGCGGATGGGATTGACGATGAGCTTTTCCGCGATACGATCATCATTGTAGAAACCGTAGAGCGCCTTCGCATACTCCTCCGGACTGTTGTGTTCCAGCTTGGATAAGCCGAACCGGATAAATTCTGAATGGTCTCGTTGAAGGCGCGGATGTCATGGAGGTACAGCGCATAGCGGTCAAGGCGCTTCTGGTAATCACGCCATGCGCCCCTGGTGGGACCGAAGGCGCGGAGCATCTCATAATAAAAAGCCATCCCATCTTCCAGATCTGCCTCACTCGGATGGAACAGGTCGAGGGGAGTGTCTTCGCCGCGCTGTGAGAATTGGTTTGCCACGCGCTCAAGCTGTCTCTTTTGCGCTTCCGCTGTCGGCGCTTGATCCTCTGTGGGAAATACGCTGAATTGCTCCGTGATCTCCCGTATGGCAGAGAAGAAAGCGTCCTCGTCTTCGTCCAGCAGCAGGCGGAACACCTGATACCGGCGCAGTTTCTGGCAGAGCGCATCCATCTTCTCATTCAGCTTCCACCAAAGCGCTATGTCCCGCTTCCGCTCATATTCTTCCGCAAGATTGGTGATCTGTGTCATACGCTTTTTCAGACGCATGTATTCGTCCGGAGACAGATTCAGCAGATCGGCGGTCAGCATACCGGCGGTCAACTGCTGGCCGTTCAGCTCCAAGGTGCTGCCATAGGTGTAGAAAATAACGCTGCCTCCCATGTGTATCCTCCCTGCAAAAATTGTCCTACCTGATTTTTAATTTGTCCGCTCTTTTTCTCAGCATAGCATGAATTTCTCCACAATACAAGCAGAGGGAAGAAACCACGTGCCGTTCCGTGGTAACTCCCCTCTGCTTTTTTCGCTCTTATCGTTCCGATGGGAGCAATATTTTTTAAGGAGGATTCAAAATTGAAAAAAGAAAACCGATTGCTGACCATCGACGGTGAAACGTTAATGAGTCAGCCGCTCACGCCGCTGAACTTCGTGGTGGATACGCTGCTGTCCCAGGGCCTGCACATCCTCGCGGGCTCACCCAAGGTGGGAAAATCCTGGCTGGCGCTGTGGCTGGCCGTCACGGTGGCGAAGGGCGAAACCGTTCTGGGGCATGGGTGTGAAGCAGGGCACCACGCTCTACCTCTGCTTGGAGGACTCCACTCTCCGCATCCAGAACCGCCTGTTTGAGATCACGGAGGACGCCCCCGCCAACGTCCACTTCTCTACCAACAGCGATACCCTCGGCAAGGGCCTGGAGGAACAGCTCTGCGCGTTTCTCTCTGAGCACCCCGATACGGTACTGGTCATCATCGACACGCTGCAAATGATCCGCGGCGCCGGTTATGACAATACCTACGCCAACGACTACCGTGATCTCTCCGCACTGAAGCACATCGCGGACGCCCACGGCATTGCTATTCTGCTGATCCACCATCTGCGAAAGGAGCTTGCCGATGATGTGTTCAGCCGCATCTCCGGCACAACGGCTATCAGCGGCGCGGTGGATTCCAGCTTCACGCTCATTGGAGGACAAGCGTGGCAGCGGCAAGGCGACGCTCTCCTGCATCGGGCGCGACATCGAGTACCGGGAGCTGACGCTGGAGCGCAACGCGGAAAATGTGTGGGAGCTGGTGTTGGACAGCCGGACGCAGCCGGAACTTCTGGGCGGCCGGATCGTGATTCTTCTCTCTGAGTTGATGCGTGACCGCACGGAATTTATCGGCACTCCCACGGAGCTGTCCGCGCAGATCGACCCTGTGGGCAGCGAGGGCATCACGCCGAAGAAGGTGTCTCGCCTGATCCTGCAAAGCGTTGCCGCACTAAGCAAAATCGGAATTTCCGGTATGGTGCGCCGCAGCAACGGGAAGCGGCTCATCGAGCTGCGCCGTGCCGAAAGTGACGATGCCCAGGGTGTCTAAGCTGTTGACCCTATCGACCCTGTCGATGTCTCAGGCAGCGAAAACGCCCCGTGTTTGCCCCTGTGAGCCGCTGTGTGAGCTCGCAGAGCCGACGGGGAGCGAGTACACGACAAGGAGCTTATTAAGCCACCGTGTCCCCTGTGCGCCCAGCGTTTCGACGGCATGAAGCACACGCCAAGGGTAGTGATACCCCCACACAGAAATGTCGGAATAGCGCTGTGTGAAGGGAGAAAAAATCCCTTGAAAGCCAGCAGAAGAAACATCTTGTTTCTCTGCTGTAGATGGCAAATCCCTCCACGAATCCTGCTGTTCCCAATAGGCGCAGAGATTTCCTTTTACGGGAGCTTTTATCACCTCCTTGGAGGTGGCCAGCATCGCATTTGTCTGGTCTGCGGCGAAGCCGCTGCCCTGCCAAACGCACCGGGCGGGCAAAGCCCTGCACCCAAATTCCGGGCAGAAGCCCGGGCCCACTTTATCTACGATTTGGAGAAAACGACATGAAAAAAGATATCAAATTCAGCACGCGCATGGCGTCCGCCGACCGCGAGAAGATCAGGGCGCTGGCGGCGAAGGCCCACATGTCCATGAGCGACTACGTCACCGCCTGCTGTCTCGGCAAGCGGATCGTGGTCATCGACGAGCAGAAGGAACTGCTCCGCCAGCTCAAGGGCATCGGCAGCAACATCAACCGGCTCACCGTCCTCGCCAACATGGGCAAGGTGCAGGTCATCGGTCTGGAAAAAGCTGCCGGTGAGCTGTCCGAGGTCAGCGCCGCGCTACGGTCAGTCATGGAAGGGCGGTGAGCCGTATGGCCATCGTACATTTTGTGAACTACAAGCGGGGCACACAGTCCCGCGCCGCCATGCGCGGCGTGATGCTCTACGTCATGCAGGAAAAGAAAACCGCATGGGAGGACGGGCCGCTCATCAGCGGCATCAACTGCCAACCGCAAAGCGTCTACGACGACTTTCTGAACACCAAGCTGCTCTACCACAAGGACGGCGGCGTGATGTTCTACCACATGGTGCAGAGCTTTCCAAAAGGCGCGGCAGTCGATCCCCAGCAGGCTCACGAAGCCGCGCGGCGGCTGGCGGAATACTTCGACGGCTGCGAGGTGCTGGTCTGCACCCATGTAGACCGGGAGCACATCCACTCCCACTGCGTCATCAACTCCGTCAACTTTGAAACCGGCAAAAAGCTGCACATGGCGAAGGAACAACTGCAGGAGCTGATGCGGCGCAACGACGCAATCTGTCAGGAAATGGGTCTTCCTGTCTTTGACGCGCCAACGCAGCAGGCCCGCGGCATGAGCGGCGCGGAATACCATGTTGCACTCAAGGGACAAAGCTGGAAGCTGCGGCTCATGAACACCATCGACGAGTGCATGAAATACGCCGCCGACCGGGACGCTTTCGTTTCCCTGATGGAGTCCGAGGGCTATGCTGTCCGCTGGGAGAGCAGCCGTAAATACATCACCTACACCACACCGGACGGCATGAAGTGCCGCGACAACAAACTACACGAAGAAAAGTATTGCAAGGAGGCCATGGAGCATGAATTCAGAATACGCGCAGAGCTCGTCAAGAGAAAACTCCGTCGAGCAGCGGAAATCGATGGAGGAATTGAAGCGGATGAATCAGCCGAACAGCACGCCGCCGTCTGCGCCGCTGCCGCAGCCGATCCAGCCCATTGTGATCCAGTGCAATCTGCCGCAGGCGATGAGCAAGCTGGCGGAGCAGGAAGACGGAATAAACTGGGAGCTGGAGGAAATTCGGAAGATCCTGCCGGAGCTAAAACCACACATCGACCTGACGCCGGTGCAGCAGTCTCTGGCGGAGATGCAGAAATCGCTGACGGAGATGAACAGGTTGCTGGAACGGGTTGGGAATCTGAGCGAGAAATATTCCTCCAAGTGGATCGACTGGCTCCCGGATTTCAGCCTGCTGGTGGCCCTCAAGTGGATCATGCTGGTGCTGATCCTTGGCACGGCGGCACTGGCGGGTTGGTATGGCGCGGCGGCGATCCGCGGCCTGTTCCTCTGATCCGCCGTGGCAGGACTGTCTGCCGTAGGGACACTGCTGGATGAGGACGAGGATGCCGAGGAAAAGCGGCGGTGCATGGAGGCGAAGATCGCCGCCGAAAACCTCGGCGCGGTGATCGGCTTCGCCGCAGGCGCGGCTATGGCTGTGAAAGAAAAATTGGATGAACACGCCGCGCGGGAAGAACAGAAAAAGCAGCAGCATGAGCAAACGATGGGAGGTATGTAGGTGATCCATACTTCCCTGCCATGAATTATACCGGTGAAAGAGACAGACCGATTGGGTCTGTCTCTTTTGCATAGGACAAGTTTTTTATAAATAGAGTGATAGCACCCATGGGAGGTGATCGTTATTATTGTCCGCCCCTTCACTTACGACAGTGATGCGCATATCGTTTCCGGCAGAAAAGCCATGATTCGAATTGAAAACCTCTCCCCTCAACTTACCGCTGAAGAGTGCATGGAGCAGCGGCGATGTATTGAAGAGGGCCTTTTCGAGATTTTTATCAAATACGAAAAACAACAGGAAAATAATAGCTATTTAGAAGCTGCTGCGGTATGATGTACCTGTCAGCAGCTCTTTTCTATGAGAAAGGAGCTACAAAATGAATGCAATATACGCAAGACAATCCGTTGACAGAGCCGATAGCATTTCCATCGAAAGCCAGATCGAGTTCTGCCAATACGAAATGAGAGGTGAACAGTACAAGGTTTATGCCGACAGAGGCTACAGCGGGAAGAATACGGATCGCCCAGCCTTTGCGGAAATGATGAACGACATCGAAAACGGAGTGATCGGCAAGGTCGTTGTTTACAAGCTGGACCGTATCAGCCGTTCCATTCTCGACTTCTCCAATATGATGGAGAAATTCGGAACACACAAGGTCGAGTTTGTGTCCACAACAGAAAAATTCGATACATCTTCTCCGATGGGGCGCGCCATGCTCAACATCTGCATCGTGTTTGCGCAGCTGGAACGAGAAACCATTCAAAAGCGCGTGGCGGATGCCTACTACTCTCGCAGTCAAAAGAGCTTCTATATGGGCGGCAGAGTTCCGTATGGTTTCCGGCTGACCCCGACGACAATCGATGGTGTCAAGACATCCATGTATGAGATCAACGCGGAAGAAGCGGAGCAGGTGCGTTTGATCTATGAGCTTTATTCCAAGCCAGAATGCTCCTACGGCGACATCATCCGCTACTTCCAGAGCCATGGCATTCTCAAAAACGGAAAGCCATGGGGACGCACGCGCCTTGCAGACGTTCTGCGAAATCCCATCTATGTTCGCTCGGATCTATCCGTCTATGAGTTCTATCAGAACCAAGGCGCGATTATGGCAAACGACCCTGCCGATTTCATCGGGACGAACGGGTGCTACTACAGGGCAAGGATTCCACCGGACGCAAGCAGATGAATCTGGAGGGCAATCATCTGGTGCTAGCGCCGCACGAGGGGATCGTTCCCGCTGAGCTGTGGCTGAAATGCCGTGCAAAGTGTCTGGAAGCGCAGCAGATCAAGCCATATCAGAAAGCTAAGAACACATGGCTGGCGGGAAAGATCAAATGCGGCATCTGTGGGTACGCTTTGGTGGATAAGCACTATTCGACTACACGCTCCCGCTACCTCCTCTGCTCGAACAAAATGAAC
>VOFJ01003613.1_pt1 | contig 19955 bp, 28 predicted proteins | sample 5384081 | NCBI WGS metagenome assembly VOFJ01 (sample SAMN12384729, study PRJNA508395) | human gut metagenome | isolation source: healthy gut I | host: Homo sapiens
CGAACGGATGAAACGCGCTCCCTTGACCAGCCAAAGGTTGCCCTTGATATCCGGCTTGAAATAAAAGAGCGCCATCATGTCTTCCGCCAAAGATATGCCAAACTGTTCCTTGGAAGCTGAGGTTCTTGCCGAGGAAGTCATGGCGTGCTGCAATTGCCGCCAGGCATTTTAAATTGCGCCGCACATACGGGGCATAGTATCCATTTTGTTTTATTCATCGTATTAACTTAGTTTTTCCAAATCTCTATAATTCATGAGAAATGTATTTTTTTTTGTATGCAAACAAGCTTCTATTTAAGATGTTTTGTTCTTTACTATTTCTATCGCTTCTTTACCAGTTAAATACTCAATGGAAAATTCCCATCATGCATAGAGGTTTCCATTCCTTATTAATGGATTTTTCTCTATTAGCTTCGCTATCATTTGGATAATATATTTTATCGCAAGTTTTTTCAATCGCTTCTCTTATTTCTTTTTTCATCGTCTAAAATGCGTACTTTTCTCCGAAAGCAATTACACTTCTAAAATAAGTCGTGTATTCCTCTGGAATTATGTTGTCTTGGTCTATCACGCAAAAGGACGCTTTACCGCATTTCTTGATTGCATCTATTTTATGTCCTGCTTTTGCACCATGAAAATATATCTTGGATTATTATCATATATATAACTGATTGGTACTGCATAAAGGATAATCGTCATCCCCTAACAAAGCCAATACGCCAGCAGTTCCACGGGCTAATACATCAATACTTTCTTTTTTCGCTCAGAAGCTGTCTTTTTCTTCTCATTTCTCTAAACAGTTCACATTCATTCCTTTCTGCTAAAAACTCAAGATTGTCATTGACAAGTATCCATATGGTTTGCTTCTTGTCGTTTCTATTTTTGACCAACTGATAAATCCATAAATATCATTTATTAAAAACATAACAAAACAAATAACCACTGATAAATAAGTGATGCTTGACATCGTTGCCATTATCCATAGAATTATCAGGACTACATCATTTGCGGCATAAGCGGCAGCATAAAAAGCGCTTCTTCTGAATGTCAAATATACGGCAAAAGAAAACTTGTTGTAACGGATATTGTACTTGGTATTAAATTGGCTGTGTGAAAAGCTGACAATATAAAGTAAAAAATACAAGTAATAACAGCAGTCAGCAAAATCATCAAAGCAATTTCTTTCTTCTTTAATCGGTTCACTTTTACTTCCGCCTTGTTTCCGTTATATGGATTTCTTTATCCACGAAATCAATGCGAAAACAGCCATTGGCGCAGTCATTCCCAAATAAGTTATCATTTCTCCATAATAAGAAAAAGTAAAGAGATAATTCCATACAGCACGCTAAACACGACCATAAGGAATTGCCCAAATGGATTACCCCTTTGCATTAAAGATTAAAGAGGTAACACCTATTAAAGAAGCTATCAGCGTCAAAATGCTTTCTCTGTCAAAAATAATAAAGGAGACTAATATCAGCATAACAGATATGCACCATAAGGAAATTTCTGTTTTTTGTAAAATAGTTCAGTAAAAAAGATTTTACTTTCTTTTCTCAACATCTAAATACCTCCGTATAACCAAAAAATAAGCATCCCTTTACACATCTTCTAAGACCTAACGATGTGTAAATGAATGCTTTCGCTTTTCTACCCGGTGGCAGAATGATTATATATTTTTTTTGTAACTATACCACATCCCAAATTCAAAATCAATACTTTGCAAGTTTTTTTCTGCGAAATTTTACATTATTCGCCAATCACTCCCCGAAATAGAAAAGCAGCAGAATTTCTCCTGCCACCTTTGCCTGCCTATGCGAAGATGATTTCTTTATTCACAATCTCCATCGCACAAGCCCGTGTATTGTTCATCCTCCCGACCCATTCTAAGGCGTTTTCCAGCTTTTAGCTGTTCTGTGATACCCTGCGCCTGTTTCATCTGCCCTATGAGCCGTTCAAAGCGTTCCTGCGCCTGCATATCAATGTCGGCAAGGTAGCTGTTCAGCCTACCGTTTGTAAGAAAACGAAGTATAAGTTACTCGCTTATGTTCCTTTAGATACCGCAAATGCCGCTGTCCCCCATATTCCAATAGGCTTGTTTTCTTCGGCGGGTAAGGTAAGACAGGGGGTATAATAATCGTCCTGCAATTCAAACCACAGCCCGTTATTCATAACCTATTGACATTTGGCCCCTATTGCGGTATCCTATCCATAGACAAACAGACTGTCTATTACTTATGACAGGCCTGAAAGGAGATGGAAGCTATGCGTATTATAAAGGAAGCAGAAGTCAGGAAGAATGAGATACTGGATGTAGCGGAAGAGCTGTTTGCAGTCAAGGGCTTTGATGGTACCAGTACCAATGACATCCCTGAAAAGGCGGGTATTGCAAGAGGGGACTTTTATACTATCATTTCAAATCGAAAGAGGATATTCTCGACGGCGTGATCAACCGGATGATCGATCAGATGGAGGAGAAGGCAACTGAGATTGCGGCCAATCAAGATTCCGGTTTTTGGAGCGTTTGACGGCAGTGATTTTAGCGTTTAATTCCAATACAGAGTTGGGATATGAGGTCATGTTGGAGATGCACAAACCACAAAACGCCTTGATGCTTACCAGAAAATGCAGGCCCGAAGCTTTTTTGAACGGGATTGTTCCCATTCTGAAGGATTTTGCTGGACGAGGGAGAAAAGCTGGTACCTTTCATACGGAGTATGGAACGGAGGCCGTGGAGATGATCATCCTGTATGCCAATACAATGTTCGATGACCTGGCGGAGGCCAGGAACTGCGGCAGCAACGGATTCAGGAGATTTTTATAATTCGGAGCGGCTGCTGGGCACCGAAAGAGGATGCTGCATCAGGCCATTATGAAGATTTTTTGAGGGAAACCGGCAATCAGAAATGATGATAAAGGGAGTTCGAAAAAAGAACTTCTACTTTTCTTTCAAGCATATAATAGACCGACAATCGGTTTTAATTCGAAACAGGAGGAGGAATTTAAAACTATGGCTGAAAAAAAGAGGGGCCATCAATTTTCATAAATTTCTGCTGCTCTGGTCAGGGGCAGCTTGTCTCGGCCATCGGCGGGGGTCTCACCAGCTTCGGCTTTGGCGTTTATGTGTTTAACCAGACCGGAAGCGCCGCCGGCATGGCGCTGGTGACGCTGCTGGCCTTTTTGCCCACGCTGGTGCTGAGCGTCCCGGCGGGAGTACTGGCAGACCGTTACGACAGGCGGCTTTTGATGATGCTGGGCGACGGCCTGTCCGCAATCGGCATTCTGTACATATTGATCTGTATGCTCCGTGGCGGGGCGGCGCTGTATCAAATCTGCATCGGCGTATTTATCAGCTCCGTCTTTTCCTCCCTTCTGGAGCCAGCCTACCGGGCAACGGTAACGGATCTTCTGACCAAGGAGGAATACTCCAAGGCAAGCGGTATGGTCAGCCTCGCGGGAGCGCCCGGTACCTGATCTCCCCCTGTTGGCGGGACTCTTGCTGGCTGTCAGCGATATTAAATTGCTGTTGATTCTCGACATCTGCACCTTTTTCCTCACGGTAATCACCACGGGAATGGTAAGGCGCGGACTGACCGCAAAAAAGCGGCGGAGGTCCAGAAAAAGTTTTGTGGAGAGCTTCCGCATGGGTTGGAGGGCGGTTACGCAGAAAAAAAGGCGTGATCATCCTGATTCTGGTTTCCTCTGTCCTGACCTGTTTTATGGGTGCTTTTCAGATTCTGGCGGAACCGCTGCTTTTGGATTTTACCAGCAGTACGGTGCTGGGGATCACGGAGACCGTGTGCGCCTGCGGAATGCTGGTCTCCAGCCTGCTATTGGGGATTCGCGGAATCAAAAAAAGGTTATGTAAAAAGTATTATGCCTTTCCTGCTTCTGGCGGGAAATAGCTATGGCGGCGTTTGGGCTAAAGGAAAATATTGTTCTGATCTGTACTTCCGGATTCTGCTTTTTTGCCATGCTGCCCCTTGCCAATAACTGCCTGGACTATCTGGTGCGGACGAATATCCCGGGGGATTTACAGGGCCGTGCCTGGGGCCTGATCGGCTTCCTGTCCCAGATCGGCTATGTGGTCGCTTACGGTACGGCGGGGCTTCTGGCGGACGGAATCGCAAAGGGCATGAAGCTTGGTGTGGGCCGGGGCGCGGCAGCAGTCATTATCCTCTCAGGCGTACTGCTTGGGCTGACAGCGGCGGTTTTGTACCGGATCCAGTCGGTGAAAGAGCTGGAAACACAGTTGCCGGAGGAGCCGGAACAAAGTGAGGATAAAAACGTAACGCGGGAAAAAGTGCAAATTAACTGCATAACAAGGCAAACGGTATTGTCTTTTTGGCAAAATTCACATTTAATTATCAAACCTGAATAACCGAGCGCCTGACCGTAATTTGAGGAGGAGCATTATGAAAAAAGAAAGACTGCCCCCTGTAAAAAGAAAAAACTGTCCGAGATATGGCGATTGTGAAGCGTGCAGAGCCTTTCATGCTGCTTCTAAACGAAAAACTCCCATGCGAGCGTAAAACGCAAACAAATAGATAAATAGGAGTTTATGGAGAGATATTATGGAAAAGTCTATTCTAATAAAAAACTGGATCATTATGATTCTGATGGAAGATTAATACAGTATCCGTCTAAAAGGCCAATGAGGATTATTGCTCTTATAAAGATTACAGAACAAATAGACGCAAACAGGAAATATACAGAAAAAGGTAAACGAAATGATTAGGCTGTGTATTGCATTCAATGATATATAGAGTCAATTCGCAGGAAATGTATCAATATAGATTTTTGAAGACAGAAGTTCAGAATATCGAAAACGAGAGAGATGTATATGCAGCAGACCTTATTACAAGAATATGGATTTGAAATTTGTGGTATTCATAAGATAACAACAGGAGTTGGTGGAGATGCTTTTAATAAATGCTCATCAAAGGGAGATTTTATATAAAATCGTAGATGCCAATGAAATGAATCCCCTGAAGAAGAACCGGAAATTTGTAATTTTTTATTTCAAAGAGGACTTGAAGTATCGAATTTTCTGAAAAATAAATCAGGAAATTTTGTAACGCCATTTGACGGTAAAAGAGTCAGCCATGTGCAAAAATATGTGGAAGGAAAGGCTTTTTTGCAATGAATGCAGCTCCAGATTGGTTTATGCTGCAAAGTCCGTTACTTCTTGGCAGAATACATAATGAATTACATAAATATAAAGAATTGCCCATGGGAATTGGAGATGAATTCTTCAGATATATGACGCCGGAAAATGCGAAAAAATTCTTACCATCATTCCTATGAATTGGCAAAAACCAAAGAGGAGAAACAGATATTTCTTAACGATTTAGAGTTCCGATTGAAAATCGTTGAGAAGATTCGTGACTGGAAGTTTGATTTGCAAAAACCAACCTATTGTAATTCACATGGGGATTATACTGTCAACCAAATCATTTGTGGCGAAGATAAAATAAATGCAGTTATTGATTGACTTGCGCATGTCGCCACCCTGTTATTTGGGAAATAACACGTTCTTTCTTTTATGCAGAACCATCTTGTATGGATGGGCAATATGATGAAGTGAAATTCAAAGATTATGTTGAACATTACTGTAGTGTGCTCCGCTTACGCAATATGATAGAACTAATCTTATCAAATTGTATCTTTATCAGCTTGCAGTATGTGATTATTATTCCCAATATTTAGCGGATATTCATAAAAAAAGAAGAGTATTTGTTACAGGCACAATTTTGCAACTAAAAAGTTTTGCAAAATATATAAATATTAATATAATCAGAGAACGCAACAGGACCGGTTTGCAGAGGGAAAAGCTTTCTGCATTTCATCGGCGTATTTCGCAACTCACCGGAAAACGGTTGAAAACGGAAATGGAACGCCCTATGATAAAACCAGTACAAGCCAGACGCTTAGACACTGCAGAGCTTCGCCTTCGGGCAGCTCTACGTCTTTATAATTCAGTAGGAGGACACAATGAAAAAAGCTATGGATTTGGATCGCTGCTCTTGCAGTGGGAATACTTACGCTTCTGTTCCGCATGGAAATCAGCCAGTATATGGCGGATTTGACCGCGCTGCTGATCGTTGGAACTGTGCTGTCGGTTTTCGGAGCGGCGGGGATTTTGTTGGAACCTTACATTCGGAGGAATAAATGAGCAGTGTAAAAAGAAAAATCATGAAAATAGTTGCCGTCGTGATCGGTATCTTTGCTCTCTTGAATTTGTTTTGGTTTGGCTGGCGGCAGATACGCTATTCCGCTTTTACAGATGGAATGGAACAAACGGAACTATCCACGCCGCTTGTCCCACGCTATGCGGTAAAGGATCGTGACAGCTTTGATTACAGCGTGAAGTGGCCGGATTATCTGTCCTTTAGGGGAATCTGGCGGTTGGCTTTCCGGGAACATCGGACGATCCGTTTACGGATGGTTTGATCATCTGGCCGGAAGATCTTTGGCGGCTATGAATATGGTGTGATTTTGAATGATCCAAAACGACCCGTCCAATGGGTATATGTTCTATATCACTCCCGATGGCCGGGCGATCGACGCAGAGTATCAGGAAATTGCAGTCCAATGCCGGACTACGATCAAGGAGCTGCTGGAACGGGCAAACGAATACTGGGAGATCAAAAACAACTAAATGGAGGTATTCGCATGAAAACATTGATCCTTTATGAATCCACCCACCACGGCAACACAAAGAAGCTGTGCGACGCCATTGCCGCAGGTGAGAAAGACGTCACTGTGGGAGGTTGGTCAGGGCAAGATCCCGTGGGAGGAGTACGGCTTGATCGGCTTTGCCTCCGGCATTGCCCTTTGGCAAATTCTATCCTGCTATTACGAAGGCAGCGGGAGGAGATCCCGGCGGGCAAGCAGGTCTTTTTTTCCCTATACCTGCAGGAAAAACAGCCGGGACTTTTCAGAGCAGATCGCGGAAACCGTGAAGGCCCAGGGATGTACGGTGCTGGGTAGCTACGGCTGTAGGGCTTTGACACCTATAGACCGTTCAGGCTGATCGGCGGCATCAATAAAGGGCCATCCCGACCGGGCGGAATGTGATGGGGCGGTGCAGTCCTACCCAGATGGATCACGGGGTTAACCCTCTCTGTGAAAGAAATTGAACCGGGAAAAACAGAAGACGCATTACGTTTGGTTTTGGAACGTGTTTCAAAGCGTATGAAGCTCGGATTACACAAAAGAAGGCGTAGAAGAATTTATCGAAGCATCCATGATGAGAACTATTTATCCCAGCTATGCTTCTATGGCGCGTTTGTGCAAAGGGAAAACTGGTCGGAGTCATGCTTCAGAAAGGCGGAACCCACATCGCCCTGTTCTTTGTAGACGGAAATACCAGGAGCGGGGATTGGAAGGCAGTTGGTTATTCGGGGCGGTACGGGCAAAGCATCCCCTGCGAAAATGACGGTCCATTCCTCGCCCTATGCCGTTCCCATCTATCATAAGCTGGGGGTTTCGGGACACGGATACGGAGGAGGTGGTAAACGATTTGCGGTTTACACCGATGGAACGGATGCCCTGTAAAAAGGAAAGTGTAAATGCAAACAAATTGATCAATCGGAATTTACGGAGGGAATGAAAATGAAATTTGCAAAATCCTATGTTGGTTGTAACCGATATAGATAAATCAGTCGCGTTTTATAAAAAAAGTGTTTTGGGCTTCATGTTATTATGGATTTTGGAGCAAACAAAACGTTAACCGGCGGTTTAGCCTTGCGGACGGTTGAAACATATAAAGAGTTTATCGGTACAAGTGAAATTTCATTCGGCGGCAACAATTTTGAAATTTACTTTGAAGAAGATGATTTTTGACGCATTAATGCAAGCAAACTGAAGAATGTGATGTTGAATATGTACATCCTGTGAAAGAACATTCATGGGGACAAAGAGTGGTTCGTTTTTGACCCGGACAGGCATATTGTCGAAGTTGGAGAAAATATGAAGGTGGTTTGCAAAGCGTTTCTTAGATAGTGGAATGACACCTGAACAGGTTGCAAAACGCATGGACGTGCCTATGAAATTTGTAAATGCTTGTATGAGATAACTTCAAGTTTGCAGAGAAAAACTTTCTACATTTCATCGGCGTATTTCGCAACTCACCGGAAAACGGAAATGGAACGCCCTATGATAAACCGGTAAAAGCCAGACGCAGACGCAGAGCTTCGCCTTCGGGCAGCTCTGCGTCTTTTGTTTTAGGCTCGCCGGATCAATCAGAAAGGAAGTATTCACATGAAAACACTGGAATCTATCCAAAAGACCTGCAAGGTGTTCAAGACCCTCGCCATGATTGCCATGATCTTGTCCCTCGTCTGGGCAGGGGCTGTGCGCCATCGGCATGATATGCTGTCTGGCCTGGCATAGAACCGGGCAGATGCCAGTCACCTTTTGACCGACCTTCTGCGGCCCCAGGGCGGTGTGCTGGGCCTAATCGGGACCCCTGCTGGCTGACTTTGTGTTCGGTGTGACGGACGGGCTTCTGTTTTCTTCGCCCACCGTTACTTCAAACAGGAACTGGAGGACGGGACGCCCTTCACGTTGGCAGGTGCGGAGCAGGTCAAAAACCTGGGGATCAAGGCCATTGTGATGCCCCCCTGGTGGCGGTCATTCATCTCCGCCGTTATTTACGAGTGTTTCGACCTGGCCCGTCCGGTGACTGGGGCAACAACCCGATGGTCGGCGCCACCGTGGCCTGCGCGGTTGCTGCTGTTGAGGAAGCGAGTAAATAAAGACCTGACTTGTTAGAAACAAATTCTTGAAGAAAAGAGCTGCTCCCTTGGCAGGGGCGGCTTTCTTTTAATCTTGAAGGTTGTTTTGTGTACTTCAGAGTTATACTTTGGCGATCTGAGTTTTTGTCATATCAAACAAAAAAGTTATTTAGGATCATATGTAGGCAGAAACGATATAAGAATCTATGAATTTGATGAGATACGGAACATACGGAATGTCGTCAGAATTTATCAAATTTATATCGGAGAAATATTTACGATGGGACTCTGATAATCGCTTGGTCTGCTTATTGCTTGCAAAAGATTACGATAGATGATATCATTAATAATGAAATTCGTAAAGTATAAATAAACGATTGGTTAATAGTCAAGTGCTTCCGAAAAGCGGTGGAGACGTAAAAGCAATATGAAATCAACAAATCAGGGGAAAGGAATCATTTATGAGAAAAGAATATCGCTATAATTTGTCTGATCAGCATTTTTAACTGTGCTATTTTCCATTTTTTTTATTCAGTTCTTGTAAGAAGCCGGAGAATGAACCGAAACCAACGAGCACCGCTTGAAACAACAGGGACGGTCCGCCCCTTCTCCTCACCATCCCCTAGCTTGACAGAGAAAACAGCGCTGCCAACGGCAACATCGACCGTTCCTACGAAAGAGGCGACAGAAACTTCTGCCACAGGGACTCCTACACCGGTGACAAAGTCGCCGACAAAAGCACCAACGGCAACGAAAAATGCCTGCTCCGACACCAACGGCAACAAAAACGCCAACTCCGACGCCGACCCCGACCCCTGTTCCTGCGGCGTACGGTCTCGATATTACAGATAAAAAAGACCTTGTAAGTATTTGTTATAGCACCCTGGTTCAATCCGATTGTAGTGAGAAGCGGAAGCAGCAGCGGAATCTATAATATTACAGATATTTTAGCAGGGCGCGCAGACTGGGGCCCGGTGAACGCATTCCATTTTTGGGGAGAACCGGCAGTTGGATATTACCGCAGCGATGATAAAGCGATCATTCGCACACATATGACGCAGCTTGCAGAAGCGGGCGTAGATTTTATCATCATCGATAATACCAATGCACAGGCAAAATACCTGGGGGGGCAGGTGTTTGGGGTTATTGGGATCTGATGGTAACAAAGTCCTGCAGTGCTTTATTGGATACAATTTTGCAAATGCGGGCGGAAGGGAAGAAAAACGCCGTACGTGGTATTCTGGAACCGTGTTGACGAACAGGGCTGGGCTACACCGACCCGGATTTATAAAGAATTTTACCAAAGCGGTAAATATAAAGGACTGTTGGGTTTACTGGGATGGAGAGCCTTTGATGCTCGTTAACATTCTGAACCAGAGCGGTGCCACGGATGTAAGAAAGTTCACATATCGCAATAAGTTTACACTGCGCCAGCAAACGGTAGCGATTCTGTCCGGTACGATGGCGCGCAACGAATGGTCTTTTTTCTCTATGATGGTTCCGTACCATGTGGATGCAAAATGGAAATTATGAACAGATCAGTGTGTGATGCCCGCCAGAGCACGTATATGTCAAATACAAGCACTGCGATCGGAAGACGCGCGGAGAAACATTTTACAAAACAATGGCTACGGGCGTTAAATACCATCCAAAGGCTAGTTGTCGTTACCTTGACCCTGGTGGAATGAGCGGCACAGCGCTGGCTTTGTCGTATGGTAAGAATGCGTTTACAGATAATTATAATCAGAACATATAGAACCGATGAAAGCGGCCACGGAGACCAGTATTATCAATGGATGAAACAAATATATTGCAGCTTATAAAAGCGCATCAAAGATTGTCCGCGGCTTGAATAAACCGGGTATTCGGGCACGTATAATAAGAATGACGGCTTGAAGTTTTTCGCTTTCACCGTCATTTTTTTGAAAATTCAGAAACTGCAAAGCAGTGCATTAGAGAAGCATTTTATATAAAATCACCCGCCGCCAGAGAAACGAGAGACGAGCATTTTTCTGTTTTTACATTGTGCTGACTTTCAAAGGAAATCCTTTTTTTATTATTTATTTGCCCTTTTCTTTATATTATTTCTGGTTCAAACTTCGAGGTTTTTCTGAAACTTCCAGGGCCTGATACTTAACAGACATAAAAAATCGTACCCAAATCAAAAAGTGATCATTGTCGCATTCCAGCTGAATTTACTGAAATTAAAGGCGTCCCATAAGAAGATAATAAAAGTGCTTCCATTATATATGTACAGGCATTAAATATGCCGGAGATGATTGATTCACGTTTCTGGTTTTGAAAATAATTCAGGGACCATGCAAATGAGAATCAAATTTACCCCCGTGCATACTTCCTGTTAATAATGCGGAGAAACGACGGAGAGCATGGTGCTTTTTCCCCGTAAAAAATTGCCAGAAATAATGAAGCAGTGAATCCGATAAAGAAAAAGCGATCCTGCGCAGGTAAGCGGGGATTTTAATTTTTTTCTGTATAGCAAAGAAGTAAGTTGCATACAGAAAATACTAAAATGGCATGAGTACGCCGGTTAAAATGGAAATTGCACTACTGAGATGATATGTTTCAGCAATATAGGATGGGCATCCAGACGGTAATTCCATCGCGAAGCGCGCCTTGCAGAACAATCGCAAGCAGTATGAGAAAAATTACGGGGAAAACAGCTTTGATGTTTTCTCTGCCACTTCGGCTCGGACCATTGCTTTTGTTCGCTGCTTTCGTCATTGCGGAATTTCATAGAAATTTCCCCGGGCTTAAGTAAAATGTCATTCCGATTCCGCAGGCAGCCGCTATGAAAAAAACATATTTCCAATTTAGAAGCGAAATAACGATAGAGATATAAGATATACAAAAAAATTGTACCAGGAGCTGCCCCACGAAACAATCGTGGTTGCTCGCTTGCAAACCTTCGCGAACAGCAACTGGTCATTTCTTTCATAAGGCGAGGCCACAAAAAACGCCTGCGCAAAACCGTTGATTGACCAAACGACCGCCATCTGCATGGCGTTTGCACAAAAAGGAAGCAATAGATTCATCAGAGAAGCTTAAAGCAGGCCCGATGCGATCAGTTTTTTTCGGCTGAATCCGGTCACCGAAGTAACCACTTATAATTCTGACCATCACATCCGTAAGTGATAAACTGACCGGAAAGCGCAAGCGAAAAGAAGTGTATTTGTAATTCCCGTTTGTTTGCAATTTCAGCGATAATTGCTCCGTAGTTGATACGCGTTATATAACTGATAAAATAAGTAGCTGTACACAGAAAATAAGACGATTGACATCTCTTCGCTCTGTCGTTTGTTCATATCAGACTGTTACCTTCCATTCTTCCGGTACTTTTACATTGAATATTTTTTTGCAATTGTCAGGGGCGATATCCTTTATATTTATATTACCTTTTAATTCTTTGCCGATCTCGAACAGGTCTCCACAGAAAAACAGCGGAATCGTCATATCCTCCGCACAGCTGGTCCCGTGACAGCGGCCATGACCGCCGTGGTCACTGGTGACGATGATTAAATAATCGTCAGAAAGTGCGTTCCTTATATTTTCAATTAACTTCCACGATTCCTGTAGGGCGCGGAGGTATTCATTGCTCATCCAACCATAGTTATGCCCGGCCTCGTCACTCCATCCGAAATATGGAAATGCAAAGTCAACAAGATCTTGTTTCAGATCATGAACGGCTTCTTCTGCTATTTTTCCGATTGGCGACTTCATAGCCGTAAGTGTGCCTGCTGAAACAGCTGATATTCAGAGAACCAGGACGTGCAAAGGTCCCGCAGTTCTTCCCCAGTTATAAAAAAATGCAGATCTTTTTTGACTTTGTTTCAATATTTCACATAGACCCGGAACAGGTCTTACCTGTGGAGTATAAAAAGATTAGAAGTAATTCCATTTGCCTATCGGGACTTACACTATGGAAAAAAGAGACATATGGCAGGGAAGGGTTACGGAAGGAAAGACGGTTTCCGCGTGCAAAGTATAACTTGAAATATTTGTAAAAACGTTTTTACTTCTTCCATCTCAGAAATGGCATCGGGCGCATTCCGTCAACTAATATCAATAATATTTTCATTTATATCCTCTTTTTCGGTAATTATTGTTATTTTATTTTTCTTGTAAAGCGACTTTATTTCTTTCGGCAGACGGGAATCTGTTACATAGATATAATTCGGACTCGTCTCATCGAGGCGGAGCATCGCATTTCTTTCAAATTTACTACTGTCCGCTAAGAAATAGATCTTTTTACGGCATGCTTCATAAATTCGTACTGTATTTGGTAAAGCTCGTGCTGGTTGTCGTAGATCCCGTTTTGAAGCGATATGCTGGATGGAAAGAGAAATGCTTTCTGCATATGTAATATATTCAACATCTCTATGGCCAGGGGGACCGTAGAAAGAATTCTCATTTTGTAAAAAAATTTCCTCCGTAGAGAATGACTTTGAAATTCTTATGCCTGCATAAAATTTCAAACACGTCTAATGAATGCGTAATTACCGTAAGCTCTGAAAATTTTTCTTTTTTATAGCCTTAGCAAAATAAATCGCAGTGCTTCCGGCGTCGATACCGATAATATCTTTTTCCTGGATCAATTCTGCAGCGATTTCCGAAAGTTCCGCTTTTTGCTCATCATTTTCCACTACACGATGGAGTAAATCTTTAAACGGTGCCATCTTTCCGACTGCTACCGCTCCGCCGTGTACCCGCTGCAGAATGCCGTTTTTCTCCAAAACAATAAATCACGGCGGGATTGTCTCGATTGAAACAGAAAACTGCTCGACTAATTCCATCGTGGTAATTGCTCCGCTATTTTTGATGATCTCACAGATCTGAGATTGTCTTTCGTTTGCAAACATGTTTATCACCTTGAAATGAATCTATGAATACACATAAATACAACATCGCATATAATAGCATATTTATGCTTTCTTGTCTATGATATCTCTTAAAATTCTATAAAATAAAAATGACATTGCAGAATTCATAAAATAAATTTGAATAATGTATTGACAATACAATAGCGGAATAGTAAAATCATATTGCAATTAATTGAATATTAATGTATTAATGATTTGGAGGTGGACCCGTTGGAAAATTTGTATCAATCATTATAAGGTTACATCTTCTTTTTGAAGAAGTATTGCAAGATGGCAGCTATCGTATTTAAAACCAGCGAGTTGCCGAAATAAAAAATTTTTATTTATTAAGAAAGGATGTTTGCTATGAAACAATGGAAAAACAAATTGAGATTGATCGCTGCTTCTGCTGCGGCGTTTTGTCTCTTGACAGTGCAGCTACATGCTGCAGATTTGGAAGAACCGCAGCGTCCGGGCGACGTTTCCGTTCCAGCCCCTTATTTAAGTTTGCAGTTTGATGAAGATGGCAATCCGTATGACCCGAAAGGAATGCCGATTTCACGATAAAAAAGGCTCTGCAGGGAAATACAGGTGAAGTATCAGGATCAAGACTATACAGTCAAAAGTTACAGAGCTACCGGGGAGGGCGAATACATAGATGTATTCTTTAAAAATATTGACAGCGCTGATACTTGGAGTAACTTTATTCTCTCAGGTTGTTCTTTTGAACTGTTTGTACTTGGATCAAGCCCTGGGAAAACAGTAGGCTTTTTCACAAGTGCGAATGGCGGCGGTGTAGCTCTTTATATAAGACAAGCGACATCGCAGCTGAACTTCCAGGTTGGTAATGCGACAGAGACCGGGGGAACAGCATAGTGAAAAATATTCCATGGCGCAGCCAAATGATCCGACAGAAGGAGTGTGCATCGACGGCGGACGGGTAGCACATGTGGTCGGAACATATAATGAGAAAGACAATACGCTGAATTTGTATTATAACGGTGTACTTGTGGGGGAGTGCAGACTTTGGTACAAAGACTTTCAATCTCGGAAGCGCACAATACGATCATATGGGAATTGGGTTAAACGTTTCTTATACATCAGAATCACTGGGAGGAGCGACTCCATATACGGTAATCAGATCGAACGTATACGATACGGCGTTAACTGCAGAGCAGGTTGCGGCGGAATATTATAATTGTATTGATGCGCTTACTGGTAAAACAACTCCAGAAGAGCCTACTGATGAACCCCCGCAACACAGAAACCACAGATCGGATGACCAGCCCGCAGGACTTCCCGATACAGGTCTTTCTATTGCGATTATATTTACAGCGATTGTCATTGTGACGTTTGTAATAAGAAAGCGGAGCCGTGCTATATAAAAAGGAGTTTTAGCAAAAAATGAAAAGATCGATTCGATACTTTTTTGGCAATTGCTTTGATTCTATGCTTTTTGTGTTGCTATGTTTGCTGCCTGCGATCAAAAAGAAGCCTGGAAATCAAGCCCGACTTCAAGCCCGACTTCAAGCCCAACCGGACAGAAAGCGAACAATAAACTGACAGATCTCAGCAATGTAAAGTTATATGAAGAAGGAAAAGCAATTAAAATTGGCTCTCTTCCGGATTATTACGGAGGAAAGCTGGAGTGCTCAAAAGAAGGTTCAGATTCTTTCTGTAACATACGTTTTGAAAGATACAACAGAAGAAATGTTTCTCTCGTATCTGAAACGCTTGGAAAATAACGGCTATATACAGTATGCGAACAATATTATAGACGATAGCAATCTGTATACGACTTATACGAAAGATCATACGGCGCTTACTGTGTACTATACGAAGCATAATCAGTGTACTCGTATTGTTTCTGAACCCAAAACCACACTTCCGGCACCCAGTTCTGAAAATGTATATGAGAAAAAAAAGTTGACACGCTTCTTACGCAGTTGAAACTCAGCAGTAAAGAAGTGACAGAAGGAATGTCTTATATCTACAGGCTTTGCGATAATACGTTCTTCTTGATTGATGGTGGCTGGCCAGAAAGCGATTACGAAGAGGCCGATAAACTGTATCAGCTTCTTTGTAAAGCAGTCGGGCCAAACGGGAAAATATTACCATTGCTGGATGGTTGTTTACGCATGCACATGGGGATCATATCGGAACATTTAATGATTTTATTGAGAAATATTCCGATCAGGTAATATTAAACAGTTAATCTATAATTTCCCAAATGACAAAAGACATTTCCGGATCGGATTCCGCTTATATGCTAGGAGACCATAGAGCAAGACTTTGACTTTCCGGAAAAAATATTGCGGAATATTTACCGGATGTGTCGTTTGTCAAGGTGCATAGCGGACAAAAGATTCTATCGCAAATGCGGAAATCGAAATTCTTTTTACACTGGAAGATCTGTATCCGGAAACAGTACGTACGATCGGAATGAATGGAAGTTCTACGATTTTTACTGTAACTGTGGAAGGACAGAAAACGATGTTCCTGGGAGACAGCGCTACACAGGAAAAGTACAGCGCTTTCCGAACAGTACGGTGATTTTCTGAAAAGCGACATGATGCAGGTTGCGCATCACGGTTATGGTGGAGGAACGGTGAAACTTTACAGTCTTATTTCTCCTTCCATTGTGTTGTGGCCGGTTGCGGAGGCTTCCTATGTTCAGAATGCCGGCTATAATCACAATAAGTTCTTTCTGAATTCAAAGGACGTCAAGCAGATTTTTTGTCATGGGATTCGGACAATATGAGCTGAAGCTGCCGTACGTCCCTGATAGCAACGCAGAAAGAATTCCAGACAATAAATATCCTCATATCGGAATGCTGAAGCCTACCGAAGATCCAAAGCCGACTGCGACATCTGATCTTAGTTCGACTGCATCTCCGTCTCCGGGTTCTGAGACAGAAATTCCGAAACCGTATTTTGATCTGGCCTTTAAAGACGATGGATCCGTTTACGATACGCAGAATAATGTATCCTTTACGATGAATGGCGGTTCGGTTGGCATGAATACCGTGCAGCACGAAGATAAAGAATATTCTGTGAAAAGTTACCGCGCAGAAAATCCTGGCGAATATATTGACGCATATCTGGAAGATATCGGAAGTACTGACGACTGGGAAGATTTTCTGCTCTCAGGATGTACCTTTGAAATGTTTGTACAGCTCGATTACGCTCCGAGCAGCACGGTTGGCCTTCTTACAAGCTGTAACGGCGGGGAGCTACATTGTATATCCGCCAGGCGAATGCGCAGCTGAATTTTCAGATTGGAAACGATAGCCAATCTGGTGCTGAACATAACGAGAAATATTCGATGGCCCAGCCGAATGAGACTACGGAGGGCGTCTGCATTGATGGCGGGTTTGTGGTACATGTGGTCGGAACGTATCATAAAGATGACAACACATTGAATTTGTACTATAACGGCCAGCTGGTAGCCTCATCTGATTTCGGCGATACCGGTGCGTTTCATCAGGGTTCTGCGTTATTTGATCATTTGGGGATAGGAGTAAATGTATCGTATCCATCGAATCGTTGGCAAACGAAACACCTTATACGGTGATTCGTTCCCGTATCTATGACAAAACGCTGAATGCAGAACAAGTCGCTGCTGAATATAACGAATGCATTCGCATTCTGACGGGAAAGTAAAGTTTTTTTAGTGTAGTTTTATGCTGCAAAATGCGCAAATTCCTTTTCGGGATTTGCGCATTTTTTATTGGATAAAAGACCAATAAACCCCCGGCTATGCCGGGGGAGAAAAAATCTTTAGATTAAAGAAAAAACCTCCTGTGATAAAAATATCTGAGGGTTTGCCAACCACAGAAAAACACAGGAGGTTTTTATGGACAAAAAATAGTTTATCACATACGACATGGAATTGTAAGTATCACATAGTATTTGCACCCAAATTTCGAAGGCAAGTAATATATGGGAAACTGAAGACAGATATAGGGAAGATATTAAGAGAATTATGTGAAAGAAAGGAGATAGAAATAATAGAAGCGGAATGTTGTAAGGAACATGTACATATGTTAATGCAAATACCACCAAAATACAGTGTCGCAGAAATAATGGGATACCTGAAAGGGGAAAAGTTCCTTAATCATTTTTGATAGACATGCAAACTTGAAGTACAAGTATGGGAATAGACATTTCTGGTGCAGAGGATATTTTTGTAGACACGGTGGGAAAGAATGCAAAGAAGATAGAAGAATACATACGAAATCAAAAACAAGAAGATAAAATGTATGATCAACTATCACTGATGGAATATGTTGACCCGTTCACGGGTGAGCAGGCGAAGAAATAGATAGGAAGCCGCTTAAGCGGCAATTGGGAAATAAATGCGGTTGGCAAACCGCTTCGATGTGCCGACAGGCACATGCCAGTAACAGCCCCCTTTAGGGGCAAAAAACCACCGGCTTAGCCGGTGGTTTTGATTTGTAAAGTGTGGTAAAATATGACATGAAAATGAATTTTCACTGTAACGCTTGACATCACATGCATAAAGATGTATAAATATACGGAAATTTGAATAAATTTACGGAGGTAATCAAAATGAATAAAAGACATCAAAAAAGTAGTTCTCGCATATTCGGTGGGCTGGATACTTCCATCATCCGTGGCTCAAAAAACTATAACAACTGCAGTAATTGCCGTTTCTGCTGATGTGGGACAGGGACAGAACTCGACGGTCTCGAAGAAAAAAGCCATCAAAACAGGGGCTTCAAAATTATATATAGAAGATCTCAAAAAAAAGAATTTGTAGAGGATTATATCTTCCCAACCAAATCAAAGCAGGTGCAAATATGAATTCATTACCTCCTTGGAACTTCATTCAAGACCTGTAATTGCAAGAGCGAATCGTGAAGATTGCAAAAGCAGAAGGTGCAGACGCGATTTGCGGACGGCTGCACGGAGCCAAAGAAATGCCAGGTCCGCTTCGAACTTACGATTAAAGCACTTGCGCCGGACATGCAGATCATCGCGCCCTGGAAGAATGGAATATCAAATCCAGAAAGAAGAGATTGAATATGCGGAAGCGCATAATATCCCTCAAAATCAACCGGGAGACAAATTATTCGAAAAGATAAAACATGGCATCTTTCTCATGAAGGAATGGATCTCGAAGATCCGGCAAATGAACCGCTTTATAATAAAGAGGGCTTCCTTAAAATGTCTGTATCGCCCGAAAAGGCTCCTGATAAGCCGACCTATGTCACGATCGATTTTGAAAAAAGGCGTTCCGACGGCAATCAATGGAAAAAATGGGCGGTGAGAAATCATAGAAACGCTGAACGCACTGGGCGGAGCAAACGGCATCGGACTTGCTGACCTTGTTGAGAACAGATTGGTCGGCATGAAATCTAGAGGTGTATACGAGACGCCGGGAGGTGCGATCCTATACAAAGGCGCATCAGGTACTGGAAACAATTTGCCTTGACAGAGATACGCAGCCTATAAAAGAATTGATCGCTTCCGCTTTGCGGAACTTGTATATTTTTGGACAATGGTTTACTCCACTCCGCGAGCTTTCCGCTTTCGTTGACAAAACACAAGAAACGGTGACAGGAAGTGTAACGCTGAAACTATATAAGGGAAACATGATCAACGCAGGCGTAACGTCTCCGTACTCGCTTTACAGTGAAGAAATTGCAACATTCGATGAAGATCATGTATACGATCAGTCGGATGCGGAGGGATTCATCAACCTGTTTTGGCCTTCGATTAAAGTTAAAGCAATGATGGAACAGAAGCAACAGGGAAAAAAAAAGGAGTTTTTATGGGAAAACTGTGGGAAGGCCGTTTTTCTAAGGCACTTGACGAAACGGCGGATGATTTTAATTCCTCCATATCATTCGATTCTAAAATCAAGGCCGAAGAAAAAAGAACCCACAGTCATCGTTTTAGGGCTTGAGTGATGATGTATTATACATGCTTAGGAGCAAGTTAAGCCCACTATGGTTCCAAAAAGGCAGGTAAGAAAAACGGAATTTTTAGAAAATATGGAAATATCGGGATCGAAATTCGGTTGACGGAGAGTACATGGTGTTTAAGAGTTTTTTCCTAAAAGGAGAAAGCTTTATTGAAAAGGTGGATAATCAGTCATGATTATTGACTGTTCTTGTTTTAATAAAATTTTGCCGGATTTCCTCCAACAACCGTCCATGATTCTACGTTTTTTGAATACGGCGGCTCTTGCGCCTACCACGGCGCCCCTGACCAATGTTTACCCCCATACCCACAAAGGTATCGGCGGCTAACCATACGTTATTGCCAATCATTATCGGAAGCGGTTTGTAGAGACGGCGATAGCTTCGTC
>VOFJ01002318.1_pt1 | contig 19948 bp, 30 predicted proteins | sample 5384081 | NCBI WGS metagenome assembly VOFJ01 (sample SAMN12384729, study PRJNA508395) | human gut metagenome | isolation source: healthy gut I | host: Homo sapiens
CTCGGTACTTCACGTTCAGTTACGTATTGCTAAAACTTGATTTAAAATATGTTGTGTAAGATTGCGAAAGCTTACCGTAGGTGTTTCGCAACTACTATATTCCTGCTGCTCAAACCCGTTGACGGTCAGCACGGTCAGGGCGGTAAAGCCTGCGGCCTTGATGGCGGCGGCGGCGTCAAAAGCCGAAGGTCAGCGCGGCGGTGTCGTGGGCGTCGGCGGTGATGAGCGCCCTGCCGCCCAGCTTGTTCCACTCGCCCAGCAGCCATGCGCCGGGGTAGAAGTCCTTGCGGTAGCCCCGGTATACGCCGCCGGTGTTCTTCCAGAACGCAGTCGTTCTCCCGGGCGGCGTGCAGCGCCCACAAACGCTGCGGCCTTGCAGCCAGGGGGATTTCCTCATCAAAGCTGCCGTCCGCGTTCAGCTTTTTGATAAAGGTCGATATGTCCCAGAATGTCCGGCTTTTGGCGGCGATCTTCTCCACCTCGGCAAAATAGGCTTCCCACCGCTGCCAGCGGGTCGCCGTCAAAATCGTTGTTGATGCGGTCCCGCAGATCCTCGGGGCGGAAATCGATCTCGTAGTATTTGCCGGTATTTTTTGCCGTACAGGTGGTGTGCGCTGCCGATCCAGTAATCAAAGCCCTTGGGCGTGCCCTCCGCTCAGCAAATCCAGCAATACGTAATACCGATGATCTTCGTCGACAAATTGGACAATCCTCCATGTTGTAATCGCGCTGGTACAGGTCGTTGTTATGGTCCTCTGCAAAAGAAGAAGGACGAAAACGACGAAGACGAGAACGCAGCAAACGCGTGATGGAACAAAAGCATAAGGCGTAAAGCCAAAGTAAGACGGGATGTCCCCAAAAGGGACATCCGTTTTATGCGCGTTGTGTTTTCCACAGAGCTTTTCTGTATTGTGGAATGGAGGATCAGCTGCACGTGCATAGACCCACGGCAGGCTTTGCGCAAAAAGAATACCGCACAAGGTGAGTTTACCCTGTGCGGTATCTCTTTTTATAGCGGTTTAGTTTTCAAATTTCGCATCTGCAAGGTACAGATAACCGACGGCACGCAGCGAGGTGAACTCGCCCTTCACTTCAATGCGAACGGTGGAAGCGCCGGAAATGCTCAGGCTCAGTGCGCTTGCGGGGCTGTTCACCGTGAGCGAGGAAACTTCATACTGCAAATTGCCGTCCACATAAATGCGAACCGTGCCGATGAAATCATCGGAGGTATCGCCCTCCACGACCCATGTTCCCGTCAGGCGCTTATATTGTCCGTTCGGGGCGTATTCGGTGTAGACGGTTTTTGCGATGACAGGATACAGCGAAGTTAAAGGCCGTTGCTGTACGCATTGCCGTTTGCGTCATAGGCTGTCCAGTTCTGGCTGCAATCTTCGCCGCCGCTTGGGGAAAGATCTGTCAGCGAAACGGGGCTAAAGCGCCCTGTATTCTTCGATTTTTGCCGCAATATCGCTGTCGCCGGAGAGGATGTCGTCGGCGTTTTGCAGCGTTTCCACCGCGTCATAATAGCGGCTTTCACCGGCTTGCTTTGCGGCAGCATCGAAATTTTTTGCTTATACTGGTTTTTGTAGGTGGCAATCTGCGCGTCGATGCGCTTTGTCGCTGCGTGTGGCGTCCTGCAGCACGTTAACAGCGCCGGGCAGGTCGCCGTCATCCGCGAAGCGTTTTGGCGGTGCTGAGCAGCGTTTCCACGTAGTTGTTGACTCTGCGTCCTTAATCTCTTCCAGCTTAGCCTGGATGTCTTTATCATCGCCGAGGATATCGGCGCTGTTCATCAAAAATGGCTTCGGCACCGAGGAAATCTTTCTCGTCCGCGCGGCTCTGCGCATCGCTTTTTTTCTTTGTACGCGGTGCGGATGTTTTGAATTTGCGTCTGCGCGTCGTCGTGGTTCACATCGGCGTGAATGACCTTCTGATATTCCGTAATGGCGCGGCCGTCTTCGCCCTGTGCCTGCAGGCTTTTTGCCGTTTTTGTAAGCCTCTTTTTGGAGTCTTTCAGCGATTGAATGCCGTTGAGCTGATCGTCGAGACCGATGTTCGGGAACAGCTTTTGCAGGCGGTCGAGCAGTTCATAGGAGCTGTCGTAGTTCGCTTCGCTTTTTTATTGTATCGGTCGATGACCGTCTGGGCATATTCCTGCATTTGGTCGGAGACCGAAGCAAGTTCGTCCTTTGAAAGCGTGGGAAGTACCTGCGCCGCAGCGGAATAATCGTAAGCGTCAAGCGCGCGGGTGAGCTTTTTGCATGGGTGCATTGTACCACCAGAAAATGCCGCCGATTGTAGCGCCGATGGCGATGAGAATGGGAAGCACGATGAAAAGCCATTTAAAAGAACGCTTTTTCTTCGGCTTTTTCGTCGTATTCCTCATGTAGGCGTAGCTGTCGTTATACGTATATTCTATGGGTTGCACGCGCGGCTCCGGTCCTGAAAATTCCTCCGGGGGGGGGAAACGGTGAATGTGCCCTCGTGCTCCATGCCTTCGGGGTTTGTCGCCGAGCGCATCGCCGGAGGAAATATCCTCCGTGAAGTCCATCGGGGAATGGTTATAAATATCTTCGCCGTCCGGACTGTTTGAAGGGGTATCTTCAGCTTCGGGTGTCGGTTCCGCTTCGGAGAGGATCTCTGTCGAATTTGAGGAGATGTCTTCCACGGCAGGCTCCGTGGGCGTTTCCGGTGCGGGGGCAGATTCCGACTCCGGTTCGCTTACGGGTTGTGCAGTGGCTTCCGGCGGGGGCGGGTTGCCGCAGAGCGTACATTTTTGCGCCCTCCGGCAAGGTGGCGCCGCAGTATATACAAAACATAAGTGACCTCCTAATGTTTGTGGTCCCGCAGGAAAATTTGCGGTGTTTTTCCATAGCATACAATATTCGGGAAATCTGTCAAATGTTTAGAAAAAATGTGGGAGATAAAGCAAAGAGAGGGGAACGTTTCGTTCCCTCTCTTATCCCCAAAAGTGCCGCTAATCGGCTATTTTAGTCTCCCCCAAATATGTTTCTGTTCCGGCGAAACGGTCTTTAGCGCGGCGAGCGAATACGGTATCCCCAGCGCGTCCCATTTCGTTTTGCCGATGTCATGGTATGCCATGATCTCGGCCTTTCAATACAGGTATATTGATGCTTGAGCGCACAAATCGCCTCAAAGTGCGCGTCCGTGTCGTTCACGCCCGGAATGACCGGGCAGCGCAACCACATGCGCATGCGCGTCCCTCAAGGGCTGCCAGGGACTCGAGGATCGGGCAAGCGGCGCGCCTGCCCATTTTTGAGGGGAATCGGGGTCGCTGTGCTTAAAATCGAACAGAAAAAGTTCGGTGAGCGGTATCAGTTCTTTTTAAATGTGCGGCAGAGATCAAACCGTTTGTCTCCAGCGCGGTGGTATCCTTTTTTTTCGCGGCAGGCTGTAAGCAGCTTTTCAGGAGTTCAAAGTGCAAAGAAGCCTCGCCGCCCGAAAAGGTGACGCCGCCTTTTTTGACGAGCGGTAATATTTTTGCGTCCTTGTCGATCTGCTTCATCACGGCTTCCACCGTCATTTCGCGCCCAGAAAGCTCCAGGACATCGTTCGGACATACTTCGGCACATTTGCCGCACGCCGCGCATTTTGCACGGTCAAAAACATGTGTGCCGTTTGCTTTTTTATTTCATGCGCTCCGTTCGGACATACTGCAGTGCATGCTCCGCAGGACGTGCATTTTTCGCGGCGAAACAAGAGCTCGGCATCGGTTGAAAAGCTTTTCCGGATTGTGGCACCACGCACAGTGCATGTTGCACCCTTTGAAAAACACGGTGGTGCGAATGCCCGGCCCGTCATACACGCAAAAACGTTGAATATCAAAAAAAAATAAGATCCCGCATATCGGCCTCCGCTTACGCGCCGTAGGTCGTACGCTCAATAATCTCGCGCTGCAATACAGGATTCAGCGTGACGAATCTCGCGGAGAAGCCGCCGATACGCACGAGGAGGTTCTGGTAGTTTTCCGGGTGCACCATGGCGTTTTCAAGGTCATCCTTGCCGATGACGCACAGGTTCGTCTGCACGCCGTCGTTGTCGTAAAAACGCCTTTTAAAACGGCTTTCTACTTTATCCATAGAGCTCTTGAAGAGCTCCTTTGTGAAGCGCACATTGTTGATAACACCCACGTGCTTTGTATTGTCAAACTTCGACATGGAGTTGAGCAGCGCCGTAATGCCGCACTTATCCGCGCCGATAGAAGCGCCGTTGGCGTTTGCCATGGGGCTGCCGGCCTTTCTGCCGCAGGCAGACGCCGCACAGAAGTTTGCCCCATTCTGCGCTCATGGAGTTGTTGACGCTGACAATATTGTAGTGGTCAAGCCCCGCAGCTTTACCTGCCGCCATGGTAAGGTCGGCAATATCGGTGAAAAGGCGCGTTGCGATGTCGTCAGCCGTGTCGTCGTCGTTGCCGTATTTCGGTGCGGAAAGGCACATGCGGCGAATATCGTCGTGCCCCTCAAAAATCGTGATCCAGCACATCGATGAGCTCCGGCAAAGTGAGCTTCTTCTCGTCGTAAACGAGCGTTTTAATGGCCGTCAGGCTGTCTGCACAGCTGATGATGCCGAACATTTCGCTGGAAGCATTCAGGTAACGCACGCCGCCTTCAAACGTAGCCTTGCCGCGCGCGATGCAGTCGTTCAAAAGCAAGCTGAGGTGCAGATACGGTGCGTTTTTGCCCGCAATTTTATAGTTGAGGTATTTGTGTACAGCAAAGCGGTCAATGGTCGGTTTGAGCTGTGCAAGCACGGCGTCATACAGCTTTTTCAAAGGTATCAAACTGCGCCGGGTCGCCGGTCTTTTTCGCCGCAGGGAACGTTCTGGTAGAAATCAAGGCCGTTGTGCAGCGCAATTTCCAGCGCTTTCAGCGCGTTGATGCCGTTGTTCGGTGTGCCTACGCTGTAACCGACCATGACGTATTCACCGCAGCCGAACGGCACATATTGCTCGGCTTCCTCATGCGAAACACCAAAGACCTTTTCCACAGCCGGTACATTCGTCTCATCGGAGTAAATAATCGGGAACGTGGTGCCCTCCGCATTCACTTCCATCGCCTTGCGGAAAACGGTCTCGTCCATGTCGCTGTAATAGCGCAGGGTGAGCTGCGGCACAGTCTCGCGGAAGCGGCGGGAAGCTTCCATGATGACGATGGCGAGGCGGTCGGCTTCCTTCTGGTGCTTTCTGCCCACGCCGCCGATGATTACGCGGCAGTCATGGATCTTGTTAATCTCTTTAAAGTGCTTATAGAGATACAGCACGGTCTGCACGGCTTCTTCTTCCGTGATGCGCCCCGCGTCGATATCCGCGGCATAGAGCGGCCCAAGGTAATCGTCCATGCGGCTGTAATTCATAATGTCGCTGCTGACAGCGTAGATCCACATCAGCTGCACGCCCTCAAGGAACGTCTTCGGTGTGCTGTGCTGAATGTTTAAAAAAGTGCTTCGGCAAGCTTTGTAAAGCGCGTTTTGGCTTCTTCGGTCTCTGCTTTTTCGGCAAGTTCCAATGCCTGTTCGCGGTAACGCTCGCATGCGCCGCGCAGGCTTTCAATCCACAGCTTTAAAGCCGTGTAGAACGAAGACGCGCCGTTCACTTCCGCCGCGCGGTCGATCTCCCTGATCGAGCCCGTCAAAAGCCGAGGCGGATGAGCTTTTTCAAAATCGAGGTTTGTACCCGCCACGCGGCAGTCGCAGTTGCCCACGCCCGCACCGGGAAAAGCTTTTCGGCGGCACATAGCCGTAGCGCTTTCGAAAATTCAATTGAACCTTGCGTGCGGTGTTTTCCTCGTGCCAATAGGCCTGCACAGCCTGCAAAGCGTAGTCCTCCGCAGCGGTGATCTCACCGTTTTTGCTTACAAGCCATGTATGCGTTCAAAAATTCATGCTCGTTAAAGTAATACGTGTAAATGCCGCCGACCTGCGAGGAAAAGCCCACAAAGTCGTGCTCATAGCGGCCCGCGATGCCGTCGTTTTCATCCATCGGCACTAAGATATGACGGAGCTGAAAATCCATGCAGGCGGCTTCACGCAGGTAAATGTCGTTTGCGTTCTCTTTGTAAACGCGCGTGAATTCCAACGCATTGCGCAGTTTTTGAACATCGGTCTTGAACATACCGTTATCCTCCCAAAGTTAGAATTGAAATTTCTTGATTCCGTTTTTTGACGCGTTATAATAGCAGAAGAAAGGGGGCGCCGAAATGAGCAACGTTGAGCTTCTGCATTTTTCCGAAGAAAATCTGCACACCGGTGAGGGCGCGCGCGTTTTGCACCAGTGCGGTGTTCCGGCGACGTATAAAATTCACACGCATGATTTTTACGAGCTGTTTCTCGTCTCGCACGGCGGGGCCATCCACGCCGTAAATGGACGCTCGCAGCTGCTTTCCGAAGGCTCGTTCGTTTTGATGCGCCCGAGGGACGTGCACCGCTATGATTTTTTTTCAACAACGCGGATTTCGAGCTGCTCGATATCGGTATTCCGTGCACGGTGTTTGAGCGGCTGTGCGATTATTTGCAGCTTGACCGTGCCATATTCGATACGCCGGAGCTGCCGTTACATTGTGTGCTTTCCGGCCACACCTTAACGGATGTGCAGGAAAAGCTTTTGAACACGAACCGCTTTGCCGATAACGAAACGGCGTGCCGCTACATTTTAAGCCTGTTTCCGTATTTGGTGCAGTTGTTTCTTACGGCACCCGCACCGGAAGCGATTTTGCCTGCGTGGTTTTCGGAGCTGCTTGAAAAAAATGGAGCGGCGCGAAAATTACACCACAGGTCTTCCGTGTCTTTTGGCGCTTGCAAATATGTCGCAGGAGCACCTTACGCGGTCGTTTCGCCGCTACATCGGCATGACGCCGACGGAGTACATCAACGGCAAGCGATTGTCTTTGGCGGCGCAGCTGCTTTTTTGCAGGGGGGACATGCCCGTCATTGAAATCTGCGGTGCATGCGGCTTTAACAGCTTAAGCCGGTTTTACCGCTTATTTACGGAGCGCTACGGCTGTGCACCGAAGGCGTTCCGCACACAGTTTGCGCATGCGCAGTCCGACAAGGTTCGCCTATATCTTTATCATAATCGTTTTGCCGTTTGATTTCCTCAAACGCATTGACTAAAACTTCCACTATATTGATATTCAAAAAATACCACACAAAGTGCAAAAACGCAGCTTTATGCGGTATGGCAGAAAATGAAAAATGCAGCTCTCTCGAATAGAGAAGGCTGCATTTTTTGCGTTAACCCACCGGCTGTTCCTCATCCGTAAACTGGCTGCGGTACAACTCGGCGTAGAAGCCGTTTTTCGCAAGCAGAGATTCGTGGTCGCCCTGCTCTACGATGTTGCCGTCGCGCATGACGAGGATAACATCAGATTCCTTTTTGATGGTCGACAAGCGGTGTGCGACGACGAACGAGGTGCGTCCGCGCATCAGCTTGGCAAACGCGCGCTGAATGCGCAGCTCGGTACGTGTATCGATGGAAGACGTGTCGCTTCGTCCAGAATCAGCATAGGAGGCAGCGTCAGCATGATGCGCGAGATGCACAAAAAGCTGTTTCTGTCCGGCGGAAAGGCTGCCGCCGTCTTCGCCAATCTGCGTATAGTAGCCGTTCGGCAGCTGCTCAATAAAAAACTATGTGTGTGCGCGGCCTTTGCGGCGGCGATAACGTCTTCTTCGGAAGCGTCCGGGCGGCCCATGCGGATGTTATCGAGCACAGTGCCGGTTTTCAGCCATGTTTCCTGCAGGACCATGCCGAAGTTACGGCGCAGTGCGCGGCGCGGGATCGTCTGCGTATTCGTGCCGTCCACGCTGATGCTGCCGCTGTCCGGGTCGTAGAAGCGCATGAGAAGATTGATAATCGTCGTTTTGCCGCAGCCGGTCGGACCGACAATGGCGACGCGGCAACCTGCCGGTACATCCAAGCTGAAATTGCGGATGAGCGGGCGGTCTTTTTGTATAGGAGAAGCAAACGTTATCGAACGTGACCTGTCCTTTTGCGGTCTCGCTGTGCTCCGGCAGCAGTTCGGGGTCGGCAGACATTTCTTCGCTGTCGAGAAATTCAAGCAGGCGGTCTGCACAGGCGAGCGCGTTCTGAAGCTCGGTGATAACGCCGGAAATCTCGTTAAACGGCTTCGTGTACTGGTTTGCGTAGCTCAAAAAAAAGCAGGAGAGCATACCAATGGTGAAGCCCTGTCCGGTCACAGCCAGAAAAGCGCCGATGAGCGCGACCGCCGCGTACACAACGGAGTTTACAAAGCGCGTGGCGGGGTTTGTGATGGAGGAGAAGAATGTCGCCTTTAATGTGTGGCGGCGCAGCTCTTCGTTGATGGTGTCGAATTCCTCCATGTTCTCGTCTTCGTGTCCGTATGCGCGCACGACCTTCTGGTTCGTGATCATCTCATTGATGAATGCCGTCTGGCGGCCGCGTGTTTCGGACTGTAAGCGGAACATGGCGAACGTTTTCTTTGCGATGAAGCGCGCCACCAAAATGGAAAGCGGCGTGACAAGCACCACCACAAGCGTTGTCCAAACGTTGACGGAAAGCATGAAGCCGATGGTGCCGATGATCGTCACAACGCCGGTAAACAGCTGTGAGAAGCCCATCAAAAGGCCGTCTGCAAACTGGTCAACATCGGCAATGATGCGGGAAACGATGTCGCCGGTTTCGTGTGCGTCGAGGTAAGAAAACGGCAGACGGTGAATTTTTTTTAAAAAGGCTGCCTCGCGCATATCGCGGATGGTGTTATACGTGACCTTGTTGCCGCAGACATTCATCAGCCACTGGGCGAGCGCCGCGCAGCCGATGAGCACCGCGCAGGTGAAGAGCTTCGGTAGGATAACGGCAAAGTTGACCTGTTCCTTGCCGATGATGGCGTCGATGGCGTCGCCGACGAGCACCAGGATGTACAGCGAGCACAGCACGCTGACTACGGCAAGTGCAAGCAGCAAAATGATGGTCGGCAGATACGGACGGATTTGCAAAAAAGAACCACGTTTAATGGTGCTGTTTTTGTTATTTATCTTGCTCATTTCGCAGCTGCCTCCTTTCCGCCAAACTGAGAGTCGTAGATCTCGCGGTACACGGAGCAGTTCTCAAGGAGCGCATCGTGTGTGCCGCAGCCGACAAGCGCGCCGTTGTCTAAGACGAGAATCTTATCCGCGTGCCGCAGCGAAGATGTGCGCTGCGAGACGATGAACACAGTCGGCTTATTCGGCAGTGCGGAAAGCGCGCCGCGCAGTGCCTTTTCGGTCACATAGTCGAGCGCGGAAGCGGAGTCGTCCAGAATGAGAATCTCGGGGTTACCCACAAGTGCGCGGGCAATGGAAAGGCGCTGGCGCTGTCCGCCCGAAAGGTTGCGGCCTTCGGCGGTAATCTTCATATCGAGCCCGCCCCTTACTCTGTACGAAGTCTGCGGCCTGCGCAGCCTTTACGGCTGCCTGCATCTCTTCGTCGTTGGCATTTTTATTGCCCCAAAGCAGGTTTTTTCGCGCAGCGTGCCGCGAAACAAGACCGCGCGCTGCAATACGACGTGCACCTTTTCGCGCAGTTCTTCAAGCGAATAGGAATTCACGTTGCGGCCGTCCACGCGGATGGTGCCGGAGGACGCATCGTAGAAGCGGGGGAATAAGCCCCACAAGCGTCGTTTTTCCGCTGCCTGTGCCGCCGATAACGCCGATAATCTCGCCCGGCTCGGCGGTGAAGCTGATGTTTTCGAGCGCGTCCTTCGCGCCTTCGTTATAGTGCATGGAAACGCGGTCGAACTCGACGGCGTGGGTATTGTAGATTTTTCTTGTCGTCGGAATAAACGGTGTTTGTGTCGAGCTCGAGCACGTCGCGGATACGTGCGGCGCTTGCAAAGGATTTTGTTACGGTGATGATGAGGTTTGCAAGTTTGATGAGCTCAACTAAAATCTGGCTCATGTAGTTATACAGCGCCACGACCTGACCCTGCGTCAAAATGCCGGTGTTGACCTGAACAGCGCCGTAATGGATGAGCAGAATGATGCCGACGTTAATCAGGATAAACGTAACCGGGTTCAAAAGTGCGGAGATACGGCCCGTGGATTTCTGGAGCTTAGAGAGCAGCGAATTTTGGCCGATAAATTTTTCTGTTTCGGTGTCTTCACCGCAGAACGCGCGTATGACACGTGCGCCGTTCAGATTTTTCACGCGTGGTGTTCAAAACGGAATCCAGCTGGTTTTGAATAGCCTTGTAGCGCTTGATGGTCAGCAGCATGATGCCGAATACCACAACGGAGAGCAGAGCGACCACAATGAGGAACAGCAGCGCGCTGCCGGGATCAATGGTGAACGCCATAACGCATGCGCCGAACACAATGAACGGCGAGCGCATAAACAGGCGCAGTACAAGGTTCACACCGTTCTGCACCTGATTTACGTCATTTGTGATGCGTGTCAGCAGCGTGGAAGTGCCCACACGGTCCAAAGAGAGAAGGAAAGTTCGTTGATTTTTTGGAACAAGCTGTGACGCAGCCCGGTGGCAAAGCCGACGGCGGCCTTCGCCGCGAAATACTGCGCCGTGATGGCACTGACCATGCCGACCACACCGAACCCGACCAGAAGCAGACAGCGGGGAGATGATGAAGCCGGTGTCACCGGTCTGAATGCCCACGTCGATGATCTGCGCGATTACGAGCGGGACAATCAGCTCAAAGGTGGCTTCGAGCAGCTTGAAAAGAGGCGCTAAAAACGACTCTTTCTTGTAGTCTTTCATGTAAACGAGGAGCTTTCGCATGGCGTTCGTCCTTTCCGAACAGTTTAAACGGCATAGTTTTCCATACAATTCCGTTTTTGTCAGTAATTTTCATTATACCGCCTATTATAGTGTAAGTCAAATCGAAACATACCCCTGCCACGGGCGCAGCAGGGTATGTTCTATAGAATTATTTATTCACAGGAAAGCTCTACCGGGTCTGTAAAGTGTTCGTTGTTGTAGATGTCGCGCAGGGTGTATTGGATCACCGTGCGGTATTCGCCGATTTCTCATAGGCGACGACGGGTTCACTTGTGTATGTTACCGGGTCGCCGAGCGTGTAGTCCCGGTCGTAGTTGAAATCGTAATCATAATACGAGCAGGTGTACTGAATCTGATCCGTCTCCGTAAAGCTGTGCAGACCCTTTGCCGCTACCGTAGGCTCTTCAGTCTTTAAGCGGTAGCCCGCAACAAAGCCGCTGTCATGGTCGCTGTCCCAGCGCAGAACGATCTCAATATCGGTGCTGTCGTTCAGTTCGGCCGGTACATAACCCGTTGTGTACCAATAATCGTCCGTCTGTTCCTCGGTTTCGGCGTAGAACGGCACAATCACGCCGTCGATCGAGATCCATGTATAGTCAAAATCGACTTTCAGGTCGCCGTCGTCGTCAAACTCGTACACGTTGTCATTGCCAAGGTCAATGTATCCCTCGCCGTCGTCGAGGTAAACGGTCATATCAATGTACGTGATGAGGTTCCATGCTTCATCGGAAAAGAGAGTGCATAATAGTCGCCCTTGTCGATGAGTTCAAAATCGTTGTCGTTTATTGTGGTGACGTTTTCGCCGCTAACCTCGGACGAATCGAACCAATCGTAGCAGGAGTAAAAATCGATATCACTCTGCGAAAGCGACTGCCCGGAGAGCATCGTGTTCATGAATTTATCGTAGAATTCAAAATACGATTCCGGGAAGCCGACGCAGGTCATTTCAAAAGCGTGTATCGCCGTAATAATCCGGCCACAGGCACGGAAAATAGACTGCAATGCCCGCGGCGGACTTTTCATAGGTGACGTTATACACCACCATATTCTGAACGGCGGCCTGCACATCGTCCTCGGTGCCGAGGGAAAGGCTCTGCTTTGTCAGCGTGGCGAGGTCGGAAAGATCGACCTGGTCGTATTCGTTGTCGCCGAATTCCCGCACGTTGTTGCGCACCTGCGAAAACGCACCGTAGCTGCCGTTTTGCAGTGCGGTGTAGGCGCTTCCCCAGTAGCTTTCCAACGCGGCGTATAATTCCGGCACATAACGCAGGTCTAAAACGGAAAGCGTCGGCATGTCGGCGAAAATATAGGCCTCAAGGAAATCGTCTGCCAGCTTTTTGCCGAGCTCCGCCGTGGGTACGGCGGGGTCTTCCGCCAGCATCGTAAGCCAGTTTTTGTACGCCCAGCCCCTCGCCGGGCTCGGATTCTTCGAGGCGATGAGGTAATCCGCATACGGATCCAAGGCGTAGGCCACCTCTGCCGTCGCCATTAGGCAGGCGTCAAAGCCGATGAAATCAAACTGCACGCCGCCGTTATACAGCGCGTAGAAAGAGAAGAGAGTGTCAAAGAGGTATCTTCATACAGCTCGTCGTAGCCGAAGCCTGTCATGGTGCCGCCGCCGTGATCCCACAAAATGAGCTCGTAGCGGTCTGCGGGGTAGCTTTCGGCGGAGAAGCGAATGAAATCGGAGAGCGTGTCGGCGTCTGTCATATTCATGCTGCCAGGGCTTTTGGAGCAGCGTCATATCGCCGTTTTCGATCACAAAGCGCTCACTTTCATCGTCTGTGCAGACATCGTTCCACCAGGTTTCGGTGCCGCCGGTCTGGAGTACAAGGTGAACGTTTTCGGAAAGCGCGGCATCTGCCATTTCCAAAAGGTCGTCGGTCGCGGAGCCGTCCTCACTCTCTAAGTCGGAGCCGATCATGTACACCATTACCGTGACACTTTCAGCGTTTGCAACATCCGTGTAAAACGCACGCAGGTCGCCGTCTTCGGTCGGTCGGCATAGGGGGGTGGAGATGACGCCGGAGGACGCGGAGCTTTCCGAAATCACGGAGGACGAAGCTTCGCTGTTTTCACGAGCTTTACCGGCTAAGACCAAAACCGTGCTGCATCCTGTGCAGTTAAAAATCAAGCCGAAGCTGAGCAAAAGGGGCAAAACGCGGGATAAAAACCGTTTCATACAAAACTCCTTTTATGGATGTGGACGGAAAACGACCGTGCCGGTTGCGTCGTCCATGCTTTCCACAATGGCGAGCGATTCGAGCGGGTAGCCCATCTCGCGAATTTTCGCGCCGCCGGGCTGGAACCCCTTTTCAATCGCGATACCGATGCCTTCCACCGTGCCGCCCGCCTGATCTACAATAGAGATGAGCCCCTGCAGCGCGCAGCCGTTTGCAAGAAAATCATCGATGATAAGAATGTGATCCTCGGGGCCGAGAAATTTTTTTCGAGACGATCACGCGATTCACACGCTTATGCGTGAAGGATTCCACTTCGGAAACGTATACGTCACCATCAATATTCACACTCTGGCTCTTTTTTCGCGAAGACGACCGGCACGTCAAAGCATTCCGCCGCCACACATGCGATACCGATGCCGGAGGCTTCAATGGTCAGAATTTTGTTGATGGGCTTATCTGCAAAACGTCGCTTGAACTCTTCGCCCATTTGGCGGAACAGGCGCACATCCATTTGGTGGTTTAAAAAGCTGTCTACTTTCAATATATTGCCGGCTTTTTACAACGCTGTCCTTTACGATACGTTCTTCCAGAAAATTCATACTGTTTTGTCCCCGAGGTTCTTGTTGATTCTATTGTACCGAAGCGGAACGGGAATGTCAATTCGAATGAGCATAGGAAAGCGCGTCTGCCCCGTGAAGCTGCTTTCCAAAGAGAAATCAAGAAGCCCTCCTGTGTCGGTCATGGATATGCTTCCTATATAGGGTACATATCCATCACTTCGGGAGGGTGTTTTTGCTTTTTATTCAGAAATTCTTATTGTTTTCCGGCGGCGTCCAGGTGAAATCCCTCGGCGGAAAGAAGGCTCTTTTGTCACTTCAACGCTCGAATGCGTCGGCCATGTCAGAAATCTCGCAACTTCGGGATCAGATGCCCAATTTGCATACATATCCTCTGCATCCTCTAATCTGAATCTTCGAAGTATCAATCTATCGGTTTCTATTCTTTGCGTTCCTGCTTTATTCATATTTTCTCCCCTTTGAACTTCTATTTGTCCCTTATAATTTCTTTCTCATATACCGCGGCTCGTATTCGGCATATCCGTGCTTCGGATAGAATGAATAGGACTCAAACCACTGCTCCGGCGGATCGCCGAGATGCACCCGCGCTGCCGTAATGCCGTTGCCGCGCATTCCCGCCTCTATCGTTTCAAGCAGAGCCGAACCGACGCCCTTGTGCTTTTCCGATGCCTTTATATACAGCCGATGAATAAACGCTTCATTCGTTCCTTCGATCCTCGAATACCCGCCGCAGCCGATCACCCTGTCGTTATCATCCGCCGCGATCCAAAAACATATCCCCACGGTCAAAGTAATTCTTTTTTGATATCGAGCAGATCTTCGTTGATACTCGGTATTCTTCCGAGCGCGTCCTTAGCCTGCAAAACTATGAAAATCATATCGTCCCTGTATCTGTCTTCATATAATTTGATTTCCATGCTATCATTTTTCCTCCTTCATATAGGTAAGCCGGACATCTCTCCAACTGTTCTCACGAAGTCCCGAAAATTCATATCGCTCGAGACAGCAGAACGACAGTCTCGACTATTGTTTCATTTTCCAAGGGCAATTCTTTCACTTCTGTTCCATTCACCGGGACAGGGAAGTTGAAGATAATCTTCCTAATCCAGTTGCCATCCGGCTGCTTTTCCGGGAATAACTCAATCCGCTCAATAAACGCCCGCATGAACTCCTTCCGCTCCACTTCGGAGGCTGCTTCATAGACCTGATCGAATGCCAGCAACAGGCGGTAGATATTATCACCCGAAATTTTCTCCTGCCGGATACTCCGTATCTGGCTTTGCACATCGTCAATCTGGACTTCAATCTCATCTATTGCGCCATATTGCTCGTCATATCGGCGCTGCAAATCAGAAATTTTCCGGTCATAATACGGGTCATTCACATCTAAACCGTCCATCTGCCGTTCCAGTCGGGCCTTTGTGCCTAATGTCTGCCGAAGCTGCGCCTGTAATGCTTCCAGCTGCTTCTCCAAATCGTTCGTATCGACAGCGGAGCCGATTTTCGCCTTGATTGCATCCGCAAACCGTGGGTCACTGACCATAGCAGAGATGATTGACGCTACCATGCGGTTCATTTCCATCTGCTCAATATTCAGCCGGAAGGTACACTCGTGGCCTGTTGGCGTCACCGTATTCTTGCAGTAATAGTAATAGCGGGTCTTTTGTCCTTGCTGTGGGCTTTCGCAATATTCCCGTACAGGCTTTTGCCGCAGCAGGGGCATTTCAGAATACCGGACAAGATATGTGCGTGGGTAGGGTCATTGACTTTCTCACGCCGGTAAGCATTGATTTTCCGTTTTTCCTGCGCGAGGTTCCAATCTTCTTCTGAAATGATAGCCTCATGCTTCCCCTCGTACACAGGGAACTCCGATTGCTCAACTACGTGCATCTCATTCCGTGTGCCGATCTTCTTCTCTGTCCGGCGTCTGCCATAGGCAATTTTCCCCATATATACCGGATTGTCAATGATACTTTTCACAAAGCTGGCGGAAAAACCGGGAATGGTGCCGTTCTGCCTTAACTTCTTCACAAAGCCCTGCCGGTTCAGATATTTTGCCACGCCACTGACACCATCGTTGGTGTGAATATAGCGGTCAAAGATGGTGCGGATCACGTCCACTTCATCCTCAGCAATCAACAGTTCGCCTTTTTCAAGGCGGTATCCATAAGGGGCAAAGCCACCGTTCCATTTTCCTTCACGGGCTTTCTGCTCCCGTCCGGCCATCGTCTGTGTCCGAATATTTTCACGCTCTATCTCTGCCACCGCAGAAAGGACAGAAATCATCAGCTTGCCGGAATCTTTGGAACTGTCAATGCCGTCTTCCACACAAATCAGATTGACACCGAAATCCTGCATCAGCTGCAAGGAATTCAGAACGTCAGCGGCATTCCTGCCAAACCGGGACAGCTTGAACACCAGCACATATTCCACACCGTCTTTGCAGTCCTGAATGTCTTGCAGCATCCGCTGAAATTCGTGCCTGCCCTGAATATTCTTGCCGGAAAAGCCTTCATCAGAATATTCACCAGCCACTACCATATCTTCGTATTCAGCGTATTTCCGCAGTTTGTCTCGCTGAGCATCCAGACTATATCCGTCCACCTGCATGGATGTAGATACCCGTGTGTAGAGATAACATTTTGTTTTAGTTTTCTTCATGCAGGCCGCCCCTTTCTTCCAGCTCTAAACATTCATCCGTTACTTTCTTCTTCGCCAGACCTTCATTCTGAATGTAGTACTCCAACAAACGGAGCACATATTCCGGCGCATGGCGGTTATCCAGTTCCCATTCTGTCACAGTCCGATAGGGAATCTGAAAATATTTACAAAATTCCTTGCGATTCATGCCAGTGCTTTCCCGCAATTCTTTTATTTTGGTTTTGCAGTCCATTTCATTTACCCCATAAAGCAAAAATACACGTTGCGTATTTATTATAGCATACGCCAAACAAATACGCAACGTGTAAATTTAATTTATATCAAGCGGCTTTGTCAAATTCCTGATACACAGGAACGGGTTGCTTTCCTGATGCCGCAGACTGTGTACGGCCATCCTTCTCAGTCTCCTGCATCTGCCCCAACAGCTGTGGCCCGTACTTCTGCAACAGCCGCGCCATCACATCAACACAGCGGTCAAATGCCGCATTATATTTCGGATCATCATAAACTTTGCTCAATAGGCCGCTCCTTTCCTCTATGGCTGCTCTGCGCATAGATGTTCAAAACTTCTGCCGGTATCTGTTCCAAAATCGCCACGGCACTGTCATAGTCGCGCCGCAGCTTGAGGTCTTCGATCTGCTTTAGGGTGCTGACTTTCTGCGCCGATGCAAGAGATTCTTCCAGTTCGGCATTTTTCGTTTTCAACTTTTTGTTTTCGGATGCTGTTTTCGTGAAGGCTACGCCATATTTCCGCAGCAGTGTGTCCATCTTCTCCACGCTGGGAATATAGGTATCCAGAATCTTGCAGATTTCCTCCGCCCGGCTTTTGGCGTTAAAGGGATTGATTCCAGTGAGCAGATCCTCCAGTTTGCTTTTCTGTTTGGTCAGTCTGGTCATCTCCTTAAATACGCGGGGCGGGATATGGTCGCGCCCGGTCAGGCTGGCGCTCTCGCCACGCTCCAAATCTGGAAACTTCTTGACCATGTGTTTCCAAAACTCATCCTGCCACCAGGTCAGCTTCTTTTTATTGCCCATAATATCTTTGGCGCTGAGCCTGCCATCCTCCGTCAAAGGGACAAAACAAAGGTGCATATGGGGCGTTTTCTCGTCCATATGCACCACGGCAGATATAATTGTCTCTTTGGACTGATGCTGTTCCAGAAAGTGCAGAGCTTCCTCGAAAAATACCCGAATCTCCGCCCGTTTCTTTCCCTTGAAGAACTCCGGGCTGGCAGTGAACAGCGTCTCGATCATACGGATACTATCTTTCCGGGTACGGCATCCGGCGGCGGCAATTTGCCTCTCTGACTCGGCCCGGTACTTGCCGGGCGGTTTGACAAGATGGAAGTTGTACTTGCTTCGGCTGGTATCCACATCGGGATTACTGGCGTACTTTTCCTTTGTGCGCTCGTTATGGGCCTCGATATTGCCGATTTCAGGCCCCTTATATTTGGCAAATCGCATAATCGCGTATTGTGCTTTTTCCATACTCAATCCCTCCGTTTCTGCCAGACAATGTCATATCCCAGCACGTCAGCCAACTCCACGGCCTCCCGATACCGCAGCGATTCCCGCTGCAATTTTCCGGAAAGATTGGATACGCTGTCGCTCCACCCATATTCATCGTGCAGCTGGTCAACGACTTCCTGCATGGTGTAACCGGCGCGGATGATCTGCGCCTTGATTTCGTTTCGGATACTTGACTTCATAAAATATATTCCTCCATTTTCGCAAGTGAAGCCCTTTGTCACTTGATAGATAAAACATGATTTTCGGTTGCGTCATAAAAAGAACCGGCTACGCTGGGGAGCGCACCGGCTTTGGTCAATGGTGAAATTTGTGCAAATGCTGTTTTGCGATAGAAATGATTCCCTGCGTATCGTTGGTCAACGGCGGAATATTCGACTTCACAGAAATGCGGGACTTTTCACTGTTCGGGCTGTATTGTCACAAAATGCTGCAATCTGTACGTCGTTCCGTGAGCCGCCATCCGGCGAACTGTATACGGATAAAAGAGAAACATTTCGCTGTTTTGAGATTGCTCTAAAATATGCCTGCAAAATCACCGCTTTTACTGACCGCTTTAGGTGTGGTCAAAATGACCACACCTACTTCACAGCACAAAAAGCGCGAAGAATTTCACGGTTCTGGTGGTGGACAAAATATCCATAACCACTTTTACACATCAAAATAGGTGTACCCAAAATGGGCACGACCACTTTATCCAAATGAAGCGCCTCTACAATATATGAGGTAACAGGGTCAATCGCTGCGTACATACGTACCGGCGACCAGATCGGAAATCATCAATCCCGCCAGTCTTCCGGTACGTACGTACACTGTGAAGCGTCCGTAAACTCGTTTATATGCGGCCTTGCCACTGCCTCGATCCCCATAAAGCCCCATACCCGGCGTCCTGCCGAATTGGTAATCGTGTTGCAGTGTTCCAGATTGTACTTACCGCAGGCTGCCACCAGCGCATCGCTGAAGCTGCGGCGTTTGAGTGCAGTCAGGCTATTTTCCTCGCACCACATCCGGTAAATGTCGTAGCAATCCTTTGAACTGATGGACGCATCCGCTTTCAGCTGGATATAGCCCTCGGATTCCAGAAAATCAAACACATTATTGTTGTCCCGCTTGACGGCCTCCCGGTTCTCTCTGGTGCGCTGGCTCTCGGTGAACTTGAAGTTGTTCGCTACCAACCGCTGCAATCCCGCAAAAGCCCACAGCAGAATGCCCTCCACCTCGGCCTTCATCTTCTCTGCCAGGTCGGGATCATCCACGCGGTCGGCAGGTTTCTCTTTGGCGGTCAGCACCAACTGCCGCCGATAAAAGCCATCACTGCGGTCAAAGAGAGCCTGCAAGTCGCCATTGCTGAATGCCAGCAGCCGGGCGCACATCCATCCCTGATAGCTCTGCTTGCCTTTACGCTCCAAATCCATCTTACCCTGTGCGGTGACGATGGATTTGACATAGTTAGTCTGCCGCAGGGCCTCCATCCGCATATCATCATCGACACACAGCAGAATGTGTTCCAGATCAGCGCGGGCAAAACGGTTCTCGGAAATTTTGCCGATGCTGCCGTCCTTCATGTTGCTGCCGAACAGGGCGGACAGCACCGCGCCGATCTGGCTCTTACCCTCGCCGCCATTGCCCTTAATGACCATCATGCGCTGTCCCTTGTTGCTGGGGATCAGGCAGTAGCCGATATATTCCTGCAAAGTGGGAATGTCCTCCGGGTAAAGAAGCCCATCCAGAAAAGCCAGCCAGCGGGTCGGCGTGGGCGCATCGGGATTATAGGCCACCGGCAGGCGGCAACGCACGATGTCCGGTTTTCCCTCCGTAAAGGAGCCATCCAGAAACAACGTGCCGTTTGCCAGATGAATGCGGTCAGCCTCCGGCGGGAAATCCTCTACCAGCGCCGCCAGCTTCATCAGCTCCACGATATTGCTGATTTTGCGGGGGATATTGCTGACCGCACAGCATTTCAGTTCCTCAAAAATTTCTCCACGCAGTGGCAGCTCATCGGTCACGCGGCCATCAGGCGTGAAAAAAGCCCCGTTTGTGTAGATGATTTTGTGTCTGCCGAGAAAATCATCACAAAACAGGGCTTCATTGATACTCTTGCCATCAAACCAGATGGGCTGGTTGGCCTCACGCGATTGCTCGTTCTTCGCCACGGTGCTGCACCTCCTTTTCCAGACGTCTGAGCCGCTGCTCCAGCGCGGTGATAGTGCCGCCCTTCGGCAGCATATCCACC
>VOFJ01003043.1_pt1 | contig 19941 bp, 19 predicted proteins | sample 5384081 | NCBI WGS metagenome assembly VOFJ01 (sample SAMN12384729, study PRJNA508395) | human gut metagenome | isolation source: healthy gut I | host: Homo sapiens
GTAACAGTACCTTTCACAGTGATGTTCTGTGCATAAGCGCCAACTGACAAGAACAGCCCTAAAACTAGGGTAAGAATCGTTCGATAGATTCTAGGATTTACTTGCTTCATGCATTTAATAAATTAAAGTTAACAATATTAATTACCTATATATATTATTCGTAAAAAATAATTTCGTACTTTTGCTTTCTAATGTCTTTCAAGTACCTAAAGCATGACGCCACAAAAATATGCTTTATTAATTTAGTAAAGTATAAAGAATGTGTAAAATGTGGGGAGCAAACAATGCAAACGATTGCATGCAGTTGCACAATACGAAAATCATTTGATTTTCTTTGCACCATCATACAATGCATCTGTACACTCCACTATACGGCATTCCTGCATGCTATGCATATATGTTTATTCAACTGAACCACAGAACTTTTTCACCGCCTAACGGCCGTAAAGCGATCTGTCAATGGCCGTCAACAGATCGCCTAACGGCCGTCAACAGATCGCTTTACGACCGTTAAGTACTACACAACATCAAGACAAAACAAAAGAAACACAAAGCTTTTACTGAAGAAATGCCATGCATGTATGAACCAAGCAACATACTTTCAGGATATGAATAACGTGTCTGCACAATATTAATATGCCATTAACACGATATTAACAAAATGGCCGACATGATGTTAACTTATTATATTACAACAAGTTAACATCATGTCGGCCCTAAAAACAGAGGTGGAAGCAAAATTTGCTTCCACCTTTTTTTCTGTTGCTTCCACCGCACCTCAAACACCGATGAACAAAGGGTTACAGAGCAGGTGTGGTAGAGTGGAAGCAAATAGTGCTATTTATTTCTCTGAAGTATAAAGTACCAGCTTTCCGGACTTCAATCCTTTAGCCCTTGCCTCAAACACGATCTCACCGGCTTGCTCGCCACTCTGCACAATAGCCGTCAGCTGACCGCTGAAAGCCGGCATCTTGGGCAGATGGAACAAATCGAGGCTGGTAGCATCTCCATTGGCAGCAGCGCGATATTTTCCGGCACCCTTCACCGAGAAGTTTCCCATGCGGCTGTCTGCCGGACAAAGGTTCCCGTCCTTATCCACGACACGGACTGTGATATATGCCAGGTCCTTACCATCGGCAGACAAGCGGGTGCGGTCGGCAACCAGCTCCAGATGATGGGGCTTGCCAGCGGTACGAATCACCTTTTTCTTCTGCAGGCTTACCGGAAGCATCATAAGCTACCACTTTCACTTCGCCCGGTTCATAAGGAACATCCATCCACATCAAGCGATAGCGACGCTGCAAAGCAAAGGGAGTCCTGACCTTCCAAAGCACGGCTTTCATCAGCAGTAAGTTTCCGCTGTTTGCCATAACTCTTTCCGTTGACGAACAGTTCGGCACTGGGATAGCTGGTGTAAACAAAAACCGGAGTATTCTCCCCTTCCCTGCCCGGCCACGTCCAGTGCGGAAGGACATGCAAGGTATTTGCCTGCTTGTTCCATAGGCTGCGGTACAGATAGAAACGGTCTTTGGGGAGGCTTGCCAAGTCTATGATACCGAAAACGGAGCTGTGGCTGGGCCAGGAATCCGTACTATAAGGAGAAGGCTCACCCAAATAATCAAAGCCCGTCCAGACGAACTGTCCGATTGTCCAGTCATAATCATCAGCCAAAGCAAAATCCTCATCGGGAAGATTCGACCAGGAACAACACTCCACATCATAACCGGAGCACTGATGGTCATCGTACATCACACTGGCTCCCTTCTGTACGGGAAATTTATAGACACCACGGGAACTTACAGTGGAAGCCGTCTCCGAACCGAGCACAATATTCTGTGGAAGAGTCTCATAAGACTCCACATAGCGGTGAGCCCGATAATTAAGACCGGGTACATCAATCATTGCCGCAAACCCGTTGGCAAGCACACAAGTTACCTGGTCCATACCGCAAGTAACGGGGCGTGTAGGGTCTTCGCGATGGCAAATATCCTGCAGGAAAGAAGCCACTTTGTAGCCCTCGGGACTACATTGGGTAGGGAACCTCATTTCCTATACTCCACATTACCACACAAGGATTGTTCCGATACTGATGCAGCATATTTACCATATCCTTTTCTGCCCATTCGTTGAAATAGCGGTGATAACCATTCTCACATTTGGCAATATCCCATTCATCGAAAGGTTCCAACATCATCATAAAGCCCATCTCGTCACAGAGTTCCACCAATTCGGGTGTAGGCATATTGTGGGAGGTACGGACTGCATCACATCCCATATCCTTCAATAATGTCAACTGACGGCGAAGAGCAGCCACATTGACAGCCGCACCCAACGGGCCCAAATCGTGGTGATTGCATACCCCCTGGAATTTACGGTGCTTACCATTCAGGAAGAATCCCTTATCAGCTATAATCTCAATACTGCGGATACCAAAACGCGTGGTATATTCGTCAGTCTGTTTGCCATCTACATAAATCTTAGATACTGCCTTATATAAATAAGGTGTCTCAGGGGACCACAGAGACGGAGCATTTATCAGAAAATTCTGCTCAAATGGCTGTCCGTGATTAATTTTCCGGCTATTATCCTTACGGGCTACTATCTTACCGTCCGGCGCAATAATATCAGTAGAAATACGAACATCCGCATCACCGGCATTCCGTATTGTAGTACGCAGACGCACGGAAGCGTATTCAGCAGAAACATGCGGTGTGGTGAGCTGTGTACCCCAAACCGGAACATGAACACGTTCCGTAGTAACTAGGCGGACATTGCGATACAATCCCGCCCCCGGATACCAACGGGAGGACTGGGGTCTGTTTTCCAGACGGACAGCCAGCACATTGTTTTTACCGTCGGCATTCAGCAAACCGGTAACATCGCAATGAAAAGAGTTATACCCGAAAGGCCAGAAACAAGCTTCTTTCCCATTGACATAGACCCGAGCCTCACTCATAGCACCATCGAAAACCAGAGTGACCTGCTTGTCTGCAGAAGCATCAAAAGCCGTACGATACCAACCGACACCCACATAAGGCAACCCTCCGGTACGCCCGGTCTTTACGGAAGCTTGCTTTTCAAGGTCTTGCGTAACCGCTACCTCCTGCAAATCGTTGTTGCGGTCGAACGGACCAAAGATGGCCCAATCATGAGGAATGGTCACTGTTTCCCACTTACTGTCGTCGAAATTTGTTTGTGTTGCTTCGGGAACATCTCCCTTGGTGAACTTCCAGTTCTTTTCCAACAATGCTTCTGTACGCTGCGCCATTGCCGCCAAGGCAAAAAAAGCGCAGCAGGAAAAGATAAGTATTGTCTTTCTCATTCTTCTTTAAAAGATTTTGTTAATATAATTATTTAAAAGCATCCATTATCACAGTGGGGCGGCCGTCTTCAGTGAATGCCCCCAGCCGATATTGGTTCGGCCTGCATTCCGGTTCCCAGTAGAACACGCCCTTGCAGCGTCCGCCGGTATTCTCCTTGCACTCTTTCAGGATACGTGCCAGTTGGCGTTTCCCTTCTGCCAGCACGGAAGCACTTGACAGATTCCCTTTGTCGTCGGCACACTCCATACCGGTTTCCACCACCATCACGTCACAGTTGTATTTCCGGGCTACACTATTAATATTGGCAATACACTCGGTGATAGTTCTATCAGCTGTATATTCCTTGTGCTCGAGCATCGTCCAGTAAGGATAGAGCGACATGCCTATCATATCCCACTTACCGCCATTGGCTTTCAGTTCATCAAAGAACCAGGTATACAATTCGTTGTCATATCCATTGTCCAGATGGACGATGACAATGGCATCGTCGAAGACGGACTTTACCGCATCGTATCCTACATTGATAAAAGCAGCCAGGTTGGCAAAGTTCTTACGGTATTTCACTTTCTCGGAAGTGCTGTTGGAACCCTTTACATCACATTCCCTCACATCATAGGACGCACCACTCAATGCAGCATCTTCATCCCAGAGCATCCCCGGACGGATTTCATTTGCCTACCGAATCCACTTAGGAGTAACTCCTGCCGCTTTCAGCGCATTAAGTACATCGGCAGTATGACCGGCGACGGCTTTCTTCAAGTCGGCCAAGTTCAGTCCTTTCCATGCAGCAGGCTTATGCTGCTGTCCAGGGTCGGCCCACCAGTCACTGTAATGGAAGTCTACCATTACGTCCATGCCCAGCTCTGCGGCACGCTTGGCTTTCGTCACCAAATCGGCCGTATTGCACCAGTTATCGTGTTCTTTGGGATTGACCCATACTCTGAGTCGAACCGCATTCAGGCCCAAATCCTTCATCAGCTGGAAACAATCGGTCTCCACACCGGAGGTATTGTAGAATTTCATACCCTTATGTTCCATCTCCGTCACCCAACTGATGTCGGCACCTTTAGCAAAGTCTGTAGCCAGAGGTTCCTCCTTATCGGGAATTCCACCGGCGTTGGGGTCTGTCTCATTATTGCTGCTGCATGCAAATACGGCAAAGGCAATACAAAAAAAGAAAGTCAAAAACTTCATGTGTTTCATGGCGTTATCATCATTAATTGCGTACTGCAAATATAAGCATTTAGGGAAATATAGAACTACATATCACCTTAATTTGTCAAAATACGGGTGTCCGCAATCGTTTGCACAAACTTACAACCCGATAAACCTCAACGAATAAGCACAATTTACCATATTACGTTATTTTTGCAATCGGATTAGGGAAGTTTACCTTATCTTTGTCCTCAAAACTATACCATGAATAAACCGCAGATTACCATCAAGGATATTGCCCGGGCGCTGAATGTCTCCCCCTTCCACCGTGTCAAGAGCGCTGAAAGACAATCCGGACATCAGCAAGGAAACTCGTGACCTTGTCCATGCCTATGCGCGCGAACATAACTACAAGCCCAATGTACTGGCCGTAAATCTCCGCGCAAGCCGCAGCAATACCATCGGCGTCATTGTCCCCCAACTGGTACACCACTTCTTTTCCTGCGTATTGAGCGGAATTGAGAAAGCGGCGGCAAATGCCGGATATAATATCATAGTGGCGCAGAGCAGCGAATCGTACGAGCAGGAAGTGAAGATTGTGCATTCTTTCCTTGCCGCCCGTGTCTGCGGAGTCATCGCTTCACTTGCCAAGGACACTTCCCAATACGACCATTACCAGGAGCTACTGAACAACGATATTCCCATCGTCTTTTACGATCGTATCTGCACGGGGCTGAAAACCGAGCGAGTGGTGGTAGACGATTATGCCGGCTCCTTTGCCGCCGTGGAATACATGATACAGACCGGATGCAAGCGTATCCTTTTCTATGGTGCGGCTCCCCACCTGGAGATTACCAAAAATCGCCGGAACGGCTACCTGGATGCCATGAAGAAGTATAAAATTCCGGTGGACGACAGCATGATTCTGTTGTGCGACACCCGTGAACGTGCCATCTCCATCACTCCCGACCTGCTGGAAAGCGAAGACCGCCCTGACGGTTTCTTTGCCATCAACGACGAGACAGCTTCGGGCATACTGTATGCCTGCAAACTGGTCGGCGTAAAAAGTTCCCCGACGAAGTATCCATCTGCGGATTCACCGACGGAGCCATTGCGCAAAGCACCGACCCGAAGCTGACTACCGTGGAGCAGCATGGCGAGGAAGTAGGTAAAAGCGCTTTCAGCATTCTGACCGGAAGGCTGGAGGGAGAAGAGAAAAGCAACAACAAGATAGTACGTACCAATCTGGTGATAAGAGGAACTACGAAATAATAAAACATATTAAACCATCATGAAAGTAAAAACCCGATTTAAGTTTCTGGAAGCTGTGGAATCTCAGCTTTGGTTTTTTCGGCGTACAGATTGCATATGCTTTGCAGAGTGCAAACATCAGCCGTATCTTTTCCACTTTGGGTGCAGACCCGCATAATTTGAGTTATTTCTGGATATTACCGCCGTTGGCAGGTATCATTGTACAACCCATTGTGGGAGCCGCCAGTGACAAGACCTGGACACGCTTCGGACGGCGCATCCCTTATCTGTTTATAGGTTCGTTGGTGGCCGTACTCGTCATGTGCCTGCTACCCAATGCCGGAAGCTTCGGCATGGCAGTAAGTACAGCCATGATTTTCGGACTGGTATCGCTGATGTTCCTCGACACCTCCATCAATATGGCCATGCAACCCTTCAAAATGATGGTGGGTGACATGGTGAATGAGAAAACCAAAAAGGGCTCGCCTACTCCATCCAGAGTTTTCTCTGCAATGCAGGCAGCCTGGTAGGCTATCTCTTCCCGTTCATCTTTGCATGGATTGGCATCAGCAATACAGCTCCCCAAGGAGTAATCCCCGACTCGGTGATTTACTCATTCTACATCGGAGCAGCCATCCTTATCTTCTGCGTTATCTACACTTCGGTCAAAGTAAAAGAGATGCCGCCTGCCGAATATGCAGAGTATCACGGCATCACCGAAGAAGAGGAACATGAAAAGACCAACATGCTGAAGCTGCTCATCAAGGCTCCGAAAGCATTCTGGACTATCGGACTGGTACAGTTCTTCTGCTGGTTTGCCTTTATGTTCATGTGGACCTATACCAACGGCAGCATCGCTGCCAATGCTTTTGACGCTCCTACAGTAGAGCACCTGGTAGATGGTGTGACCAAAGTAGTACTCGACACCAAGAGCCTGCAATATCAGAATGCCGCCGACTGGGTAGGCGTACTGTTTGCCGTGCAAGCCATCGGCTCTGTGCTTTGGGCCATCTGCATACCGATGTTCAAGGACCGCCGCCGCGTCTACTCACTCAGCCTTGTTCTGGGAGGTATAGGTTTCATTTCCACCTATTTTATGCACAATCCGTATATGTTGTTCATTTCCTTCCTGCTGATAGGTTGTGCATGGGCTGCCATGCTGGCACTGCCGTTCACCATCTTGACCAATGCACTGAGCGGAGGACATATGGGTACCTACTTAGGTCTTTTCAATGGTACCATCTGTATTCCACAGATTATTGCGGCAGCTTTGGGCGGCAGTATTCTGTCCTTGTTTACTCCCAAAGGAGTACTGCCCCCCGAAATCAATATGCTTGTATTGGCAGGAGTGATGCTGATAATAGGTGCTTTCTGTGTATATTTAATTAAAGAGACTAAGGGAGAGAAATAGAACCAAGCTCCTACTTCTGCACACAGATGACACAGATAAGGCAGATGAACACGGATAAGTTTGTCTAATGATCCGTGTTCATCTGCCTTATCTGTGTCATCTGTGTGCTATATTATCTTTTTTAATCCCCTCCCTTCCCCTTTCACTATTTTTGTCCTCACTTTTCTCTTTTATTTCCGCATATTGCGTATCTTTACGGCGATAACTACAGAAAACACGTCGCCATGAAAAAATACCTCAAGACCGATGAATGGAACATCATCGAAGACCAATTCCACCCCGACCGTCAACGGATGTCGGAAAGTATATTCAGCCTCGGAAACGGACGTTTCGGGCAACGAGGGTATTTTGAGGAGCCTTACAGCAGTGACAGTTACCGTGGTTCATTTGTGGCCGGCATCACTTTCCTGGACAAAACCCGCGTAGGATGGTGGAAGAACGGATTTCCACCATATTACACCCGTATACCCAAGGCTGCCGACTGGAGCCGCATCAACCTGCGCCTCATCGATGAGGAACTCGATTTGGCAGGCTGGGATGTCGACAGCTTCAACCGCCGCCTGGATATGAAGGAAGGTATCTCCTACCGGGACATGGAGGTGACGTCTCCTCGTGGAAACCAGCTCCGCATCCATGTAGAGCATATCACAAATATGGCAAGACCCAACCTCTGTCTCATCAAGTACAGCGTGTCTTCCATCAACTATACCGGCAGAATCTCACTCGTGCCCATCCTTGACGGGAATATAGTAGACGATGCCGATCTGCCAAACCTGAAAATATGGAACATACTGCGTTCCGGTTCTACCAGCAGCTGTGCCTATCTCTGGACACACAGACCCGCCGGGAAGATGCACAAGTGTGCTACGCCATGACTTACCAATTCTTCAAAAACAACAAGGAAACCACTGCCAACCCCATACGGATAGAAAAGGAAAAGCAGACCGGTTTCAGCGTAGGTGCCGACGTGAAACCCGGAGACAACGTGACACTCATCAAATACACCGCCATCGCTTCTTCTCTCTACCACGAACGGAGTGAATTGGTGGAACACTCCGTGGCCGAGGCACGCGAAGCCAAGAGCATAGGCTGGAATACGCTGGTAGAAGAGCATCGAAGGACCTGGCAGGAAATCTGGGACGAAACGGATGTCGTCATCGAAGGGGACCCGGAAGCGCAACAAGGTATCCGGTACAACATATTCCAGCTGTATCAGACTTACCGGGGAGATGATCCGCGCCTAAACATCGGCCCCAAAGGATTCACCGGAGAAAAATATGGCGGAAATACTTATTGGAACACGGAACTGTGTTGTGTACCGTTTTTTCTGCTCTCCACTCCCAAAGAGATTGCAAAGAACTTGCTGGCATATCGGTACAACCAGCTTCCCAAAGCCATCGAAAACGCCCGTAAACTGGGTTTCAAGGACGGTGCAGCGTTGTTTCCGCAGGTATCCAACAATGGAGAGGAATGCCACAGTGAATGGGAAATAACCTTCGAGGAAATCCACCGTAACAATATCATTGTCTATGCCATCGTTCAGCATGCAGCGCTGACGGGCAATATGGACTATATCGCTAAATATGGCCTGGAAGTAATGATTGCCGTCAGCCGTTTCTGGAGACAACGGGTATCCTTCTCCCAACCCAAACAGAAATATGTCATACTGGGGGTTACCGGCCCGGATGAATACGAAAACAATGTGGACAACAACTGGTACACTAACTATTCCTGTATACAGTGCCTCAAGATGACCCTCCGTTTTCTGGAAATGGTGGCACAGCAATATCCGGATGAATATGCCCACATACGCCGCATCACCAATCTCGACCAAGTGAAGGAAAGTGCCCGGTGGAGAGACATCATCGAACACATGTATCTGCCGGAAGACAAGGAACGGGGTATTTTTATCCAAAATGACGGCTATATGGATAAAGTACTGGAAAGTACAGATAACATTCCTGCCGAAGAACGCCCCATCAACCAACATTGGTCATGGGACCGCATTCTGCGCTCTTGCTACATCAAGCAGAGCGACGTGTTGCTCGGACTTTACCTCTATTATTTCTATTTTGACACGGAAACCGTCCGCCGCAATTTCGAGTTCTATGAGCCGATGACCGTACACGAATCCTCCCTTTCTCCCCACATCCATTCCATCCTGGCTGCACGCATCGGCAAAGTGGAAAAAGCTTACCAGCTTTTCCTGCATGCCACGCGGCTTGACCTGGACGACTACAACAACGAAGCGGACCAAGGTCTGCACATAACCAGTATGCCCGGCAGCTGGCTGGCCATTGTACGCGGATTTGCAGGTATGCAGGTGCTGAAGGAAACGTTGTGTTTCTCCCCTGTCATACCGCAAAAATGGGACAGCTATTCATTCAAGGTGAATTATCTGAAAAACACACTTCACATACGGGTAGGAAAAGAAATCGAAATCTCGCTTACAGCAGGCAGCAAAGTGGACATACAAGTCTACGGACACCCATATACGCTGGAACGGGGGACGGAATTGAAAATTAATATGCCAATGTGCCAATGACCTGCGGCGTGATAGCGCAGCATAAACATTGCGCAGCCAATTAGCACATTGGCACATTAAATCATCATTTATCCTATAACCGGGAGAACATTTGGTTGTTTTCCCGGTTTTATGTTTTTATATATACCTGAACGAATAACTATATACTTGTTTACCAATGAAAAAAATGTTTCTTTTCGCCCTGGTCATGGCGTTGCTCATCACGTCGTGCGGGCAAAAACAAAAGGGTAGCAATACCCTTATCCGACCGGTGAAGACTGCGCAAGTCAGTTCACAGTCGGTTATCCGCAAAGACTTCTCCGGAATAGTGGAAGCCGTGGAATATGTGAGACTTGCCTTCCGCGTCAGCGGACAAATCATCAGCCTCCCGGTTGTAGAGGGACAGCGGGTAAAAAAGGGGCAACTGATTGCCGCCATCGACCCACGCGACATCTCCCTGCAATATGCAGCCGACAAGGCTGCCTACGAAACAGCTGCCGCACAAGTGGAACGTAACAAACGGCTGCTTGGCCGCCAGGCTATCTCCGTGCAGGAATACGAAATCAGCGTAGCCAACTATCAGAAAGCAAAATCCACTTACGAGTTGTCCGGCAACAATATGCGGGATACGCGGCTGACAGCCCCTTTCGAGGGTTCCATCGAAAAACGGCTGGTAGAGAACTATCAGCGTGTCAATGCAGGAGAAGGGGTTGTACAGCTGGTAAATACACAGAAGCTACGAATCAAGTTCACCGTACCGGATGATTATCTCTATCTGCTCCGTGCCAAGGACGTAAAGCTCAAGGTGGTGTTCGACAGTTACCCTGCAGAGGCTTTCGATGCCAGACTGGAAGAGTATCTTGACATCTCCACAGCAGGGACGGGTATTCCGGTGACAATAACAATTGACGACCCGCACTTTGACCGTACACGTTATGACGTAAAACCGGGATTCACATGCAAAATAAAGCTGGCATCGGATGTCGCTCCCTTTCTGGAAGAAAAGCTGATGAATGTACCGTTAAGCGCCGTATTTGGCGACAGTGAAAACCGGAAAACGTATGTATGGGTGGTGGAAGGTAATAAAGTCAGTCGCCGCGAAGTGACCGTTTATTCTCCAACGGGAGAGGCAAACCTGCTTATTTCTAAAGGGTTGGAACCGGGAGAAACCGTTGTGACGGCCGGAGTATACCAGCTGACAGAAGGAGAAGCAATAAAAGGTACTAATGTGATTAATCACATTGGCACATTACATTCCCCATTTATCTAAAAAATATTCATTATGAATCTAGTCCAATATTCATTAGACAACACGAAGATAGTCTACTTCTTTCTGGCTGTGCTGCTTATCGGCGGTATACTGTCATTCGGCAGGTTGGGAAAGAAGGAAGACGCACCTTTCGTCATCAAGTCGGCAGTCATCATGACACGCTACCCGGGAGCGGAGCCGGCAGAAGTGGAACGGCTCGTCACCGAACCCATCTCCCGAGAAATACAGTCGATGAGCGGCGTCTACAAGATAAAGTCAGAGTCTATGTACGGACTCTCCAAGATAACCTTCGAACTGCAACCGTCACTCTCTGCCGCATCCATTCCGCAGAAGTGGGACGAACTGCGGCGTAAAGTGCTCAACATACAGCCCCAACTGCCCGCAGGCTCTTCTGTACCGACCGTCTCGGATGATTTTGGAGACGTTTTCGGCATCTATTACGGCCTGGTGGGTGACGACGGTTTCTCTTATGAAGAAATGAGAAACTGGGCGGAACGAATCAAGACACAAGTCATCACGGCAGACGGTGTGATGAAGGTAGCCCTTTTCGGTACACAGACAGAGGTCATCCATATATTCATCTCCGTAAACAAGCTGGCAGGAATGAGTATCGACCCCAAGCAGCTGGCCAGCCTGCTACAATCGCAGAACCAGATTATCAATACGGGTGAAATCAGCGCCGGAGAACAACAGTTACGCATTGTGGCCAACGGTACCTACACGACTGTCGATGATATCCGCAACCAGGTTATCACTACCTCCGGCGGACAAGTCAAGCTGGGCGACATCGCCATCATTGAAAAGGGATACATGGAACCTCCCGGCAATATCATGCACATCAACGGGAAGCGCGCCATCGGTATCGGCATCTCCACCGACCCGACAAAGGATGTGGTAAAAACCGGTGAACTGGTAGACCGGAGGCTTGCCGAACTCATGCCCTCATCCCCGTGGGGCTGGAACTGGAAAGTCTGTATCCCGAAAACGTGATTGCCAAAGAAGCCAACAACGGGTTCATCATCAATCTGATAGAATCCATCCTGATTGTGATTGTAATCATCATGCTGGTGATGGGTATGCGTGCAGGAGTACTGATTGGCTCTTCCCTTATATTCTCTATCGGAGGCACACTGCTCATTATGTCGTTTCTTGGCGTAGGTCTGAACCGGACCTCCCTCGCCGGATTCATCATAGCCATGGGAATGCTGATGGACAATGCCATCGTGGTGACAGATAATGCCCAAATTGCCATTGCCCGCGGCATCGACCGCCGAAAAGCGCTGATAGACGGTGCCACCGGCCCCCAATGGGGATTGCTGGGAGCAACGTTCATTGCCATCTGTTCGTTTCTGCCACTGTATCTGGCTCCCTCTTCCGTAGCCGAAATCGTGAAACCGCTATTCGTAGTGCTGGCCATTTCCCTGGGATTAAGTTGGGTGCTGGCGTTGACACAAACCACTACATTCGGCAACTTCATACTGAAAGCAAAGGCTAAAGATGGTAGCAAGGACCCATACGACAAGCCTTTCTACCATAAATTCGCCTCCATCCTCAGCACACTGATACGCAAGAAGGCGTTGACCCTTGGAAGCATTACAGCACTGTTCATCCTCTCCCCTCATCGTCATGGGGCTGATGCCCCAGAACTTCTTCCCTTCTCTGGACAAGCCCTACTTTCGGGCAGATGTATTCTATCCGGACGGGTACAGCATCCGCGAAGTAGAAACCGAAATGAAAAAGGTGGAAGCGCATCTGATGCAGCAGCCGGAAGTGAAACGGGTATCCGTCACATTCGGCAGCACACCGTTGCGTTACTATCTGGCCTCCACTTCCGTCGGTCCCAAACCTAACTTCGCCAATATCCTGGTGGAAGTAACTGACAGCAAATATACCAAGAAGCAGGAAGAGAACCTTTGATGCCTACATGAAGGCCAACTATCCCAATGCCATCACCCGTACCATGTTGTTCAAACTCTCTCCTGCTGTAGATGCCGCCATTGAAATCGGTTCATCGGCAATAACACGGATACGCTGGTCATGTTGACCAACAAGGCTCTGGACATCATGCACCGTGACGGCAAACTTATCAACGTGCGCAACTCCTGGGGCAATAAGATACCGGTATGGCATCCCGTTTACAGTCAGGAGCGTGCACAACCGTTGGGTATCTCCCGTCAAAGCATGGCACAGAGTATCCAGATCGGTACGAACGGCATGACACTTGGGGAATACAGGGAAGGAGACCAGGTACTTCCCGTTCTGTTGAAGGATAAAACTATCGACTCTTTCCGCATCAACGACTTGCGTACACTCCCCGTATTCGGCACTGCACGCGAAACAACCACTCTGGAACAAGTCGTCAGCCGGTTCGACTTCCAGTACAAGTTCTCCAATGTGAAAGACTACAACCGGCAGATGGTGATGATGGCGCAGGCCGACCCACGCCGCGGTGTGAATGCCATTGCCGCCTTCAACCGTATATGGAAGCAAGTGCAAGAAGAGATTGATGTGCCCGAAGGTTACACCATGAAATACTTCGGAGAGCAGGAAAGCCAGGCAGAAAGCAATGCCGCACTGGCAGCTAACCTGCCGCTGACATTCTTCCTTATGTTCGTCACCTTGCTGTTTCTGTTCCGCAGCTACCGGAAGCCGATTGTTATCCTGCTGATGCTGCCGCTTATCTTTATAGGTATTGTACTGGGACTGGTGGTATTGGGGAAATCATTCGACTTCTTCTCCATCCTCGGCTTGCTGGGGCTGATTGGAATGAATATCAAGAATGCCATCGTGCTGGTGGACCAGATTGATACGGAAACCGCTGCCGGAAAAGCACCGCGTGAAGCCGTTATCAGTGCAACGACCACCCGTATTGTCCCGGTGGCCATGGCATCGGGTACCACTATCCTGGGAATGTTGCCGTTATTGTTCGACGCCATGTTCGGCGGCATGGCGGCAACCATCATGGGTGGTTTGCTGGTAGCCTCGGCATTGACACTATTCGTGCTGCCGGTGGCTTATTGCGCCATTCATAAAATCAAGTGAGAGAACATTCAACAATTTACAGTTTACCAATTGAATGATGAAAACAAATATACTTATTCTATCATTACTGTGCTCCAGGACTGAATGCCGGGGCACAACAAGCCTATCTGAGCCGCGAAGAATACCGCGACAAGGTAGAAGCATACAGCCAGATTCTGAAACAACAGCATCTGAAAACATTCGCCAGTACCGAGGCACGCAAGATTGCCTCCACCGGTTTCCTGCCCCAGATTGACATCACCGCCGAGGGTACTGCCAATCTCAATCATCTGAACCAATGGAATAGTCCAAAGGGAGACTACCGCCCTTATACCTATCAGGCACTTGCCACCTTGACGCAGCCGCTTTATACCGGAGGTTCCCTAATAGCCCAAAAGAAAGTGGCGCAAGCCGACGAGGCACTGGATCAACTTACCACAGAGCTGACCCTCGACCAGATACACTATCAAAGTGACGCCGTCTATTGGAATGCCTCTGCCGCCCGTGCCGGTCTGAAAGCCGCGGCTACCTTTCAGGATATTGTACAACAGCAGTACGACATCATCCAAGACCGCTTTGATGACGGTGCCATCAGCCGCACAGACTTGCTGATGATTTCCACCCGGCGTAAGGAGGCCGAATTGCAGTACATCAAGGCACGCCAAAACCATACCCTTGCCCTGCAAAAACTGAATATCCTTATGGGCTCGGAACCGGACGCTCCCATAGACAGCATAGCCGAAATAGATATACCGACTGCTCCCATCCTCCCTTTGGGCCTGGATGATGTGCTGCCCCGCCGGGCAGAATATGCCAGTACCTCCGTGAACATCGCCCGCAGTGAAGCGCAACGGCATGCCGCCCTCAGCCGCTACAACCCACAAGTCAGCATGTTCCTCGCTACCGGTTGGGATACGGGAATTGCCTATATGGGGCAGGATGTACCTCATACTCCCGTCGCAGGGGTCAACGTCAGCATCCCCATCTTCCGTTGGGGAGCCCGCTTCAAGACAAACCGCCAACAGAAAGCCTATATCGGCATACAGAAGCTGCAACAAAGCTATGTAACGGACAATATTCTGGAAGAGCTCTCCGCAGCCACCACAAAGCTAACGGAAACTGAACAGCAAGTCAAGACGGCCCGGGAGAATATGATACTCGCCGAAGAGAATCTGGGCCTTGTCACCTTCTCTTATAATGAAGGAAAAGCCAGCATGGCAGATGTGTTGTCCGCACAACTCTCGTGGACGCAGGCACACACCAACCTGATTGATGCGTATCTGGCGGAGAAGATGGCGATGGCTGAATATTGGAAGGTGGTTAGTGAATGAAATGCCCCTCAAAGAAAAACATACAAAAAACTCCGGCATAGCTTTACAAAGCCATACCGGAGTTTCTTTTATATTTTTCCTACTGACCGTTTATCCCAGGAATGAAATCAGCACACCCGCCGCAACAGCCGAACCGATTACACCGGAGATATTACTGGACATACAGTAATTCAGCACATGGTTCTTCGGGTCATACTTCGTTGCTATTTCATTGCAGACACGGCTTGCCATGGGTACGGCACTCAGGCCGGTAGCACCAATCAGCGGATTGATCTTCTTCTTGCTGAATAGGTTGAACAGCTTCACAAAGAAAATACCTCCCGTAATGGACAATGCAAATGCCAAGAAACCACCAATCACAATACCGATAGTCGTCCAATTCAGGAATGCCTCACTGGTCATCGTGGCGCCAACGCTCAATCCTAAGAAGATGGTAGCTGCATTCATGATACTATTAGCAGCAGCATCAAACAAGCGGCTTGTATCCGAACCGATTTCCTTAATCAAGTTACCGAACATCAACATACCAATCAAAGGTACTGCTGTGGGCACAAATAAAGCAACAATCGTAGTCACTGCAATCGGGAAGATAATCTTCAATACACGCAGATTCTTAATCTCGGTTTTCGAAGGATACAGCTTCTCCTGCTCCTTCATGTTAATCATCAACTCCTTCTTCGTGCAGGTCAGTTTCACCACCAACGGGATGATGACCGGAACCAGCGCCATATAAGAATAAGCAGCAATGGCAATCGGTCCCAACAGATGGGGAGCCAGCTTGATGGTAGTAAAGATAGCCGTAGGACCATCGGCACCACCGATAATGCCCAACGCACCTGCTTCCTGCGGAGTGAACCCTATCATCACAGCACAAAGCAGTACGGTGAAAATACCTAACTGCGCAGCCGCACCGAATATGGAGAGACGCAAGTTACGGAGCATCGGACCGAAGTCTGTCAGCGCACCCACACCCATAAAGATAACAGGCGGCAGAAAGCCGGTCTTAATCAGCATATAATAAATGAAGTTCATCAGTCCGAGGTCGTGCGCAATCTCGTGCAACGGCATCTCCCAAATATTCTTCATCACCCCGCCTACCATGACCATTCCGTTTTCATCTGCCTGAATCACCCCCATCTCGCCGCCGGGAAAGTTGGCAATGAGCACACCGAAAGCGATGGGTACCAACAACAATGGTTCATAGTGTTTCTTGATACCTAAATAAAGCAGGATGAAAGCGATGGCATACATCACGAGGAACGACGGATCAGCAATGATGTTGCTGAAGGCCGTCATATCATAGAGTTTTGCAAATATATCTTCCATTATCCTATCTTCATTAATACATCATCTTCAGAAACAGAGTCACCCGGATTGACACAGATGGCAACAACCGTTCCATCAAAGTCTGCGCGGATGGCATTGTATGTCTTCATAGCTTCGATATAGCAGAGGAGGTCGCCACTCTTCACCTTGTCACCCACTTTCAACGGGGTTTCCTGCGCATTCTTTGTCAGGAAGAACTTGCCTTCGAGCGGAGCCGGAACGTCCTGACCTTCGCCTACGGGGGGAGCTGTCACCTTTTCGGTGGCCGAAGCGGGCAGGTCGATGTCACCGTATGCCACCGTCACGCGGTAAGCCTGACCGTCCACCTGCACAGTGAGCGTCTTGGGTTTGGCATCGTCCAGCGGAGACTTGTCACGTTCGGCACGGCGTTTCTCCACATCCTCCAGGAAGTCCTGCTTGGCCTTGCCACTCTTGTAAGCCTCGTATTGAGCCGGGTGCATGGCGTATTCGAAGAGCTCTTCGTCGTCCTCGCCCAGTTCCCACTTGTTCTCCTTCATCAGCTTGCGGTACTTGTCCAGAGCATCGGGATAGTTGTCCTGCGGATTGCCGGTGAAGAACTTGCGTCCTTCGCGTTCGGCCTTCTCTATGATTTCGGGAGCCAGCTGACCCGGCAGCTTACCTGCCTTGCCCAACAGCATATCCCAAATGTCATCGGCAATCATACCCCAGCGTTCCTTGCCTTTCTCCATAGCAATGACGTTCATCATGGAAAGGTTCTTGACGTACTGGCTGAACGGAGTCACCAACGGGGGATAACCCACGCGCGGCCAAACATATGCCACTTCGTTGAACAACTTGATGAGCAGTTCATCCTGCTTCATGAAGGGCAGGTTGCGTTTTGCCTTGTATTTGTTGATGGACTCCAGATTGGATTCCAAGTCTGCCATCAGACTGCCCATCATGCCACCCGGCAGTCCGGGACCAATCAGCAGGGAGTTCATCAGGCGGTTGCGCGGGCTGATGTACAAGCCAAGGAAGTCGTCCATAAACTCCTGGATGAGTGCGCGTACCTTCATATATGCCTCCATATTGACTTCGGGCACCTGGAAGCCTGCATCCTTCAGCATGGCCTGCACACTGAGCAAGTCGGCATGTCCCGTACCCCAGGAAAGCGGCTCCATGCCTACGTCGATATAGTCGCAACCCGCTTCGCACACTTCAAGAATACTTGCCATATTGAAACCGGGACCCGCATGACTATGATACTGGATAGGAATATCGGGATGCGCCGCCTTGATATTGGCCACAATCTTGCCCAAAGAAACCGGACGTCCGATACCTGCCATATCCTTGATGCAGATTTCGTCGGCACCTGCCTTGATAAGCTTCAGTGCCATCTCCGTGTAGTATTCTACGGTATGGATGGGTGAATGGGTGATGCAGAGCGAGCATTGGGAAATCATTCCGGCATCGTGTGCATAGCCAATAGAAGGGATGATATTGCGGGTATCGTTCAGACCGCAGAAAGTACGCGTGATGTCCGTACCTTGCGCTTTCTTCACCTTATAGAACAGCTTGCGCACATCGGCGGGCACGGGACTCATGCGGAGGCCATTCAGGGCACGGTCCAACATGTGGGTCTGGATACCGGCTTCATGGAACGGCTTCGTCCACTCGCGCACGGCTTTATTCGGATTCTCCCCAAACAGCAGATTTACTTGTTCAAAACCTCCGCCATTGGTTTCCACGCGCGCAAAACAACCCATCTCAATGATGGCGGGAGCTACTTTCACCAGTTGGTCAACACGGGGTACATATTTTCCGGCACTCTGCCACATGTCCCTGAATACCAAACTGAACTTAATTTCCTTTTTCATACTAAATTATTCGGTGTGTTTTTATATAAGATTATTATTTCAGATTTTTTCTACCTTAGCAACTTTACCCTTACCTTGTGTCACTACTGTTACGGCTGCACTGATAGCTGCCAGAATATTACCGGGGACAGGTGCGGGACCATTTGCCGCAGCTTTAGCCGGTGTCACCTCTTCGGGCGCATATTTATTCACCAATGCAATAAGAGATTTTCCTAAGTTAATAACAATCAGCAGGATAGCGAAGACTGTTGCCATACCTACCACCATCAGCAGAAGTGCTGTATTCAAGTTTTCCATATTATAAATTATTAGTTATTCAGCCGAATTTACGAAAAATCGCTCGAAATTAGCGATAATCCATTAAAGAAAGGCAGAGAAGAATGATAAAAGATGCTAAAAAGTAAAGCTTCCCGCACAACCAATGAGGCGGTACGGGAAACTTTTAGCATAAAACGGTGTCAGTCATCAATTGCTTTCAAGGAAGGAGAATCAGCCCAACGGATTCTCACCCTGGTCGCCGTCGTTGCCGCCGGGATTGCCACTGTATTGTCGCCGCGGAGTAGTACCGGTGGAGGTAGAAGTCTTGCCCCACTCTTCCCAAACAATCTTCGTATTCACCATGCTGCGGGTAATCACCTGACGGCCACTATTACGCTCCACTTCGGGCAAAAAACGGACACGTACTCCGTTAATCAGCGAAGCGCTTACCTCCGCAGCCGTCGGCACTCCTCTTTTTAGTAGAGGTGGCAGTATAGTAGAAGGTGCCTACACCATTTATCTTCACAGTACGTCCCTGCCCCATGAAATTGCTCAATACACGTCCCAAGTTCTCCATCACCGCATACGTGTCACCACGGGTCACGGTAGAAAGAACAGACAGCTCGTCTGCCACTTCACGGGTAGTAAACCGCCTTGCCCCAGGTTACTGATTGAGGATACCACAAATCGTTTACTTTTTTTCTGAACTCTTTTAAAAAATGCCATAATCGTAATGTTTTAAATAATTAATAATAGGTATATTCTGTTTCTCTTGTCTCACCCGAGAAGCAGAAGTTTTCATCGTGAGGCCTCAACGATTCAGCCGTCTGCTTTTCTCAAATTCGATGTTGCAAAGTTAGGGTGGGAAACAAGGGAAAACAAGAAAAATGGCATCTACAACCGATTTTCACAAATCACTCAAAAACAAAGGATTACAAAAACCATATCTCTACAAGAAGAAGGGGGAAATAAAGCTTAAATAAGAGGAATAAGGTGATAATCTCTACAAGCGACACACGCAAACTCCTGATAATGAAGCCACCTGTATCTTCCTATCTCTACAAGGTAATTGTTATAAGTTATTCTTTGCAATATGACATCATTTATGAGTTTATGCCAGTGAAAAGAAAGAATAAACACATAGAGAGAATGTGCCTCTCTACGTGTTTGGCTGATTTTACTTTGTTACCGCATTATACAAATCCTGATAGGGTTTTTCACCACACTATACAC
>VOFJ01001300.1_pt1 | contig 19931 bp, 29 predicted proteins | sample 5384081 | NCBI WGS metagenome assembly VOFJ01 (sample SAMN12384729, study PRJNA508395) | human gut metagenome | isolation source: healthy gut I | host: Homo sapiens
ACTGGTATAGACGGACAACAGTAGTTGCGGGAATAGTGCTGTGACTGCTACCAGCCCCAGCATAATAAAGAACGAGAATCTCGCAATTTTATTAATAAGCGGCATTACGTGCTTGATACCTCCCGCACCGATAGCATTACTGACAAGACTGTTTGTGGTGGTTGCCAGTGAATTGACCGGAATCAGCAATACGACGTAGATACTCCGGACTATGTTGGCAATCGCCAGTTCCCGTTGTCCCAGCCGTTCTACGGCAACAAAGAATACGAACCATGTAGCCATTGACAGGAAGTATTGGAGCATGGTGAAGCAGGAAATGCTGAGAATCCGCATCAACAGTGCAGGGTCGAACGAACGCAGACGGTTCAGTCCGTATTTCTTTAAGTCGATAGTGACATATGTGTAGATGAGGAAGAATAGGATAGAGGAGGCTTCGGCCAGTACGGAAGCAATGGCGGCTCCCTTGATACCCATTTCGGGCAGACCGAATTTCCCGAAGATCAGTGCATAGTCCAGCACGACATTGGTCAATGCCATGACGACTGCGTTAATGGTCAGCACTTTAGTACGTGTGATACCGATATATAACGCCCGGAACATAACATTGACGAATGAGAAGAAGAATCCGTAGATACGCCAGTCCAGAAACTCCATTGTCCCTTTGTAGATTGATTCCGAGGAAACCAGCAACCGCATGATGTTGCCGCCGAAAGCCTTGGTGAAACCGAAGAGTAGTAATGCCATTACAAATAGGAACATAACTCCCTGAATCATCACCGGACCTACATCTGTGTAGCGTCCCCCACCGTTACGTCTCGCAATGACGATTTGCGAACCGGTACTGAATCGAATGCGATGGTGAATACACATATATAGAATAGTCCGCCCATAGCAGAAGCTCCCAAGGCAACTTCACTTACGTGACCCAGGAACGCCGTATCGGTGACATTGATGACATTTTTGTGCCAGCAAGCTGAGTAGTATCGGGTAACTGACACTCCCAAATCTGTTTGTTGGTATACATATTAAGCGTTTAAGTTTACATTTTGCAAAGATAGCGCTTTATTCCGAATCGGAAGCGATCGGGTAGGTGAAAACAATTTCCGGACCCTCCGGGGTTTGGGTATTGATTTGATAGGTTCCTCCGAAATGTGTCAGCAATAATTGATTGATTTCGTGCCGGATGACAGTTTCCTGTGAGACAAAGGTAGTATCCGCCAACGGCGAATTAATGATTTGGAAATGAAGCATTTCATCTTTCTGGCTGAGTATGAAACGGATGACGCGTTCCTGTTTTTGGTCTTGCTGGTATTCATACGGGTAAACCAGTGTGCTAAGTATCATCTGTGTCAGGCGGGCGGTATCTGTGCGGACGGGCTGTGACTTCGTTTCTGTGTAGAATCGGACTTGGATGCCTGTCGTTTCATTCTTCATACGTGCCATATAACATGCTTCGTTGCATAGTTCGACAGCATCGTAAACTTGTATTTGGAATTTCATCATTTGAGCTTCCAGGCGTGATAAGTCGAGCACATCGTTGACAAGTCTCATTAACTTTTCAGAGCTTTGGTGGATTATGTTCGAATATTCCTTCCTTGTTCCTTCGTCAATATTCGGTTCGCACGCTATGAGTTGCGAGAATCCTACTACGTTATTGAGCGGAGTGCGGATGTTATAACTCATGTTCGAAAGAAAGCGGTTCTTTATTTCATTCGTTTCCCGAACGGTTGCGGCGGCTTTGCGGATTTCGTTTTCCGAACGTTTCAATGCCTTTCGTACCATAGCCAGACGGAACATGAAAATGAATAATACAAATAAAACAACGATAATCACAGCCAGAAAAGATGAGGCGAATCCGGTTGTTGTGCCGTTGTTGTTCCATATTGATTTTATCCAGTTGATAACTGCTCTTTATTTGTTCCATTTGATTGTTTGCAAGCGACATGGAGGCGGAATCTTTAATGGCAAGTGCCTTCTGATATAGTGGAACGGCCTTTTTCGCTATCGCCGGCCTTTACCCATATTTTAGCTTTCACCAATAACTGTTCGGCATAGTCGCTGGCATAGTTGTCTTTCAGCATGACTAATGTGGTGTCGATATAATCTGAGGCTTTTTGATATTCACCGATATATTTGTAATATCTGGCGTAGGTGTCGAAATAAAGTACCTGATACATGAAATAGTTGTTCTCGTTCTGATATTCCTTAGCTTTCACCAGATGTTCATAGGCTCTTTGCGGCTGTTGGGTATTCAGGTAATAATAAGCATAGAACAATTCGTTGAACAGAAATACGTCAGAGAAACCGTCTTTAAGAGAAGGATTTTCCTTGATATGTTTATAGAGTGTGCTTTCGAGTTCTTGCAGGTATTTAAACAGCTTGCTGTTATTCTTCATTTCTTTGGTGACAGATACCAATTGCGACAGTACCGAGATGCGAACTACCGGATTAGCGTCCGGAGCAAGTAGCTTGTAGGCTTCTTCCAGTGCTTTGATGCCTTTCCTCCCAACGTTGACTGCCGATGTAGGCATTGCTCAGACACTGATGAGCGGCTACCAGTCCCCCGATGATTGTTTTTTTTCGAAAGCTTGTTGCTTCATCTTGTTTGCCTCGCTAATGGCACGCTCGTATTCTTCGTTGTAAGTGTACAAGTCGATCTGGAAACGTTTGGCGTCGAAGAAATAATCCCATATACCGGATTTGTGGACGTGTGGTTCCATTTGTGTAATCCATTTCGCTACGCTGTCTGTTTTGTTGTGGTTATAATAGTACAATAGGTGATAATAGGCTGCCAGTCCTGCGTATTTATCATCCTTCTGAAACAATGCTTCTTTCATTAAAGTGTCCGAGAACTGGATGCATTTAGGATTGTTCTGTTCTATTCTTATAATGTTGTTTAAAGCTACAAGACGGGTTGAGTCATGAGGCAGGTTTTGAAACACCTGTATCAAACTGTCCGTGTTCATTTCATAATCGGCTTTTCCGACAAGAAAGCAGCAAACAGACTATGTGCAGTAGTATTAATCGTTTCATCTTGTTTCCTCCTTTCCTTGGTCGCTTTTTGTCAATAGGATGTGTAAACAAGAAACGTGAACCTTCTTCGTAATCGGGGTCGATCCAGATACTACCTCCCAGTTGTTCGATGATGAGTTGGCAAATCGATAGTCCGAGCCCCGTACCTTGGGCATTTTCATTGAGCTTCTCGAAACGGTTGAATATCTTTTTCTGTTTTTTTCTTTAGGGATTCCTGTGCCGGTATCGGTGACAGAGAAAAGTGCCGTATCTTCCGTTTGTTGCTCAAGTTGCAGAGTGATAGAGCCTTGTGAGGTGAATTTAGTTGCATTGATAAGCAGGTTGATCAGTACCTGTTGCAGGCGGGCACTATCTGTCAGTAGTTCCAAGGAATCGAGAGGAGTGGAGAAGCGGACGTCTGCATGGGTCTGCTTTATCTTTTCCACCATATCAATGACGTTTCTGCATAGTCCTACTGCATCGCATATTATTTTGAACTTGAATGTCATCTTTTCCAATTTCAAGGCTGGATAAGTCAATCACGTCATTAATCAACTTTAGCAACAGTTCCGAATTTTGCTGGATAATATCATTGCACTGTTTCCTCGTTTCTTCATCAATGGATTCTTCCGTCAGAATGGTGGAAAAGCCGGATAAGGCGTTGAGCGGAGTACGAATCTCATGACTCATGTTAGAGAGAAAAAAGGCTTTTTAGTGCGAATCGAATTTTCTGCCTGTTTCTTTACTTTTTTCTTGTTCTTGTTGCGATTGGATCAGACGTTTGTTGTTCCTTTTGATGCGGAAGATGAAGAATATAATTAAGGAGAGGACAGACAGGATAATAAACCAGCTCCAGTATAAGATTTTCTTTTGCCTGTTTATGTTGTTTAATTCATTCTTGTCAATCTGATAGAGAGTATGCAATTCATTGATCTGGCGCAGATAGCTATTGGCGTCAAGTGAGTCTTTGCGTGCGTTAATCACTTCATATTCCTCACATGCTTCTTCGATACGTCCCATTAATGAAAGAACTTTTGCCCGTTCTTGTGATATCTGTATGTCTTTGTACGAACCGGATTCTTTGACGTATGGCAGTAATTCATCATACGATTGCAATGCCTGGGTATATTCTTTTGCGGCGATATGGTAGGAAGCATATAAGTATTTGATTAACAGAAGAAAATATGGATACGGATGTTTGGCATAGATTCGCTCCATTTTTTGCAGATGTTCCAATGCCGAAGGGAGTTTGTCTGACTGTATCTCATAAAACGCACGGCAACAGGGAAGATAAAAAATAGCAAGGTGAATCGGGCCTTTTGTCGCAAAGAGCTTCCAGGTAGTTGATATCTTTCTCAATTCCTGCCATTTGCCGGTTATTGAGCTTAATAAGTATCATTTGAGATAATGCGTTTTTTTAAATAGATGTCGGCTTCGGGTATCTGTTGCATAATCTCTATTGCTTCTTCATAAGAACCTATGGCAACTTGTGGTGTTGATGAGCTTAAATATGTATTTCCGATTGCACGTAGTGCAAGAGCTGTTCCTAGCGGGTAGTCTATCTCTTTAGCTTTCTTATACATTGAATTGGCGTTGTCAATAGCCAGGCTGATATTTCCTTCTGTTATTGATCACTGAACCGCCATTGCTTTGAGTTGGAATAAGATGTCGTATCGTTGCTGCTTTTCAAGTTCAGGTGTTAACAGCTTCTCCCATAAGATAATACTGTCTGTGGTGACGCCGGTGTTAAAAGCAAGGTCATACTGAATGAGCGGCTGTAATAAAGACAGACGTTCTGCATTAGTATGTGCAGCGTACAATGTTACCGATATGAATACCGTTATAATTGTAGTAATTATGTGGTGTAAGTTTCTATTCACCGGATGTTTGTTTGCAAGGTTTTATGCAAAAGAAACAAAAAAGAGCGAAGACTGACAAGAATCTTCGCTCTTTTTTTCTAATTTATTTTCTTTTGATAATATCACGTGCGCTAGGGCCTTCGTGGTTGGGGTAGCCGGGAGTATGATTTCTGCATCTCGGGTCGGCGTCTACTTTCAGACTGCGGTAATTATCTTTTGACCGGGTGATGTAGTCGTCGAGCATGGCACGGTGTTCTGCAAGAACCTTGGCATATTTGGGATTCTTGGCGAGGTTCTTACGTTCACCCGGGTCGTTCTTCATGTCATAGAGTTCTTCTCCGTTGCCTTCCAAATAATGGGTGTACTTGTATCTGGGGCCACGTACCATACGTCCGGGAGTAACTGTGTATTCATATTCACTATGCCATTCGGATACAACATATGGATGAGTCTTCTTTTTTGTTTTTCTCCTTTTAATGTCGGTGCGAGGCTGATTCCTGCCTTTTCTGCGGGAACAGGAATGCCGGCCAGGTCACAGAGGGTTGGCAATAAGTCTAGTGTAGGCTGCGTGAGTAAGTGGTCTACCGGTTTTTCTGATGCTTGATACCGGGACCTGCAAAGATAAATGGTACGTTTGTCATTTCATCATAGAAACTGATGTGCTTGGTCACCATACGGTGTGAAGTCATTCCGTCACCATGGTCGGCAAGGATAACAACGATTGTGTTCTTTCCTGCGGGGTGGAGTATAATGCTTTCAAAACACTGTCTACTTGTTTGGATACCATTTTTTGTATAGTGCTGGAAAGCGGCGATGTAATGGCGGTAATTTTCCTCACTCCAATGGGAGGCTTGCGTCATACGCCGGTGGCTGCAACAGATGTATTGCACCGGGGTAGGTATGTTGTTCCAGTCTTCTACATCGAAATTGTCGGGCAGTTCCGGGAGTGTGCCGCTGACAGGTCGGTCAGTATGTACTCCTTCATTTTCTCCTACGAATCCGCAGATATTATGGGGATTCTGAAAATCGGCAATGCATATGAAAGGTTTTTCCGAAGGATTGCTTAAATAGGAAACAACGTCCTCGCAGGTTCCTACGTCCAGAAAACTATCATTATTGACCGGAAATTCCCGGGTCGGTAAATGGCTTTGCTACCGGCTCTTTATGTTTGAATCCTCTTAATGAACCCATATCGTGCGTTTTTCCGAAGTGTACAGCTTCGTAACCGTTTTCCGAAAAAGGCTTCCCTAATGTCGGAACGTTTTCCGGTATAGGTGTATTGATCGGTTCGCTGGAGTTGGAGCGTACGTTAGTTTGATGAGGCATCATGCCACTCCATAAAGCGGCGCGTGACGGTTGGCTGAGGGGGCAGCCTACATAAGCATTGGAAAAGATAACTCCTCTTGAAGCTACTTCGTCAATAGGGAAGGGTGCAACCTTGTGTATGACCGTAGGCGCCAACGACGCGTTGTGTAAGATGGTCGCATTGGATAATCAGAAAATTGGGCTTTTTTCTTGTGCTTGGGCTGCTATGCCGCAAAGAGCCAATCCCATGAAAGGATAAATTGTTTTCATTCTTGGTTAGAATTAAGTGATACTTGATTTTGAAGCAAAAAGTAGGAAAAAAGGGAAAGCAAAAAAGGGGGGGAATACTTGTTTTGGACGCAAGTGAAAGTTTTTTGTACAAAATTGGAATAAATGACGGGTGATAAAACTATAAACGGTGAACAAACTGCGATTATAACGCATTCTGTTCACCGTTCATTATTTATGGTTTACTGCTAATTAGCTGTTCATGCTCATCAGGAATTCATCGTTGTCTCTGGTTTTTTCCAGACGGTCTTTTACGAAGTCCATTGCTTCGATCGGATTCATGTCGGCAAGATATTTGCGGAGAATCCACATACGGTCGAGTTGTCTTATCAAGTAACAGATCGTCACGACGAGTACTGGATGCGGTAATGTTGACTGCCGGGAAGATACGTTTGTTGGACAGGTTGCGGTCGAGTTGCAACTCCATGTTACCTGTACCTTTGAATTCTTCGAAGATAACTTCGTCCATTTTAGAACCGGTATCAATCAATGCAGTTGCGATGATTGTCAGTGAACCACCATTCTCGATGTTACGGGGCAGCACCAAAGAAACGTTTCGGCTTATGAAGTGCGTTTGCATCCACACCACCGGAAAGTACTTTTACCCGATGCAGGAGATACTGTGTTGTATGCACGTGCCAGACGAGTAATAGAATCAAGGAATATAACTACGTCGTGGCCGCATTCTACCAGTCTTTTTTGCTTTTTCCAATACGATACCTGCGATTTTCACGTGGCGCTCTGCCGGTTCATCAAAGGTAGAAGCGATAACTTCGGCATTGACGCTGCGCGCCATATCTGTTACTTCTTCCGGACGTTCATCGATAAGCAACATAATCATGTATACTTCCGGATGATTGGCTGCAATGGCATTTGCAATGTCTTTCATTAAAATTGTCTTACCGGTTTTAGGCTGGGCTACGATTAAAGCACGTTGACCTTTACCGATCGGAGCGAAAAGATCTACTACGCGGGCAGACATAGAATCGAATAACCGCCTTTGCAGAGTTTGAACTTTTCATCCGGGAAAAGCGGCGTCAGGTGTTCGAAAGGAACACGGTCGCGAACGAAAGCGGCGTCACGTCCGTTAATCTTCGATACCTTTACTAGCGGAAAATATTTTCTCTCCTTCCTTAGGCGGACGAATCACTCCTTCTACTACGTCACCGGTTTTCAGGCCAAATAACTTGATTTGCGACTGTGATACATAGATATCGTCAGGAGAAGAAAGGTAATTATAATCGGAAGAACGGAGGAATCCGTATCCATCCTGCATAATTTCCAATACTCCTACTCCATTTAGGATGTCATCAAATTCGTAAGGCTTTTCACGCTCAATCACTTTACGTTCCTGCTGCTGTTGTGGTACCGGAAGATTTTCGTTCGCGTTGTTTGGCTGGGCAGGACGCGGCATCGGTACACGCTGCTGGTTCTGATTTTGGTTATTGTTACGTTGGAAGTTATTATTGTTATTATTATTGGCGTTATTGTTACTATTGCTAGCATTATTATTGCCATTATTGTTGTCACGCGGACGGACAATGCGTGGACGTTGTTGCTGTTGTTGTTGATGAGCCTGTTGTTGTGGCTGTGGTGCTTGTTGTTCGGTAGCAGTTTGTGCCGGTTCAGTTTTGGTGGCTTCGAATTTTCCAAAAAGTTCGGTGGGAAGTTCTATCTTTTCTGAAGGCAGATCTTCGATAGGAATAAAATCATCGTCGTCGGCACCGGATAAGATATTGCTTTCTTCGTCTATAACGGGTTCGGCTTTCTTTTGCGGTTGCGGTTTCACTACTACTTTCTTCTCTTCAGCAGGTTTGTTGGCTTTTTGTTTTCTTTTCGGGAGCTTGTGCCGGGACTGCTTTTTTCTATTACTTCAGGAGCTTTCTCAGTAACTACTTTATCTTCCGTTACTTTAGGAGTTGCCGGAGTTGCAGTTTTCACGCTTTCAACTTCTTTTTGCTCTGCTGCATCGGCATTTTTGCGCGGACGGCCTACTTTACGTTTAGGAGCTGCGGTATTTTCTGCTTTAACTTCAAACAGCAGGAGTCTCTTTTTCTTTATTTGCACTTTTCCTTTTTTTAGAAGGCTGTTGTGGCTTGGCAGGAGCAGCTTCTTTGGCTTTCTCAGCTTCTCCTTCCTTGGTTGCGGAAACTACTTTGTTATCTTTCTTGGCAGGCGCTACGCGTGAACGCTTTTTCTTTTTGTTCTTCTTTGCGTTCTTCTTTAAGCTTGTCTGCGGCAACTTTCTTTGTGGCTCCGGCGATTGCTTGATCATCGAGTATTTTGTAAACAAGGTCTTCCTTTCTTGTATGAGTCTGTTTTTTTATGCCTAGTTCTTTGGCAATAATTTGAAGTTCCGACAGACCTTTGTCGTTTAATTGGATAATGTTATACATATAGTATGGTAAGTTATTAATATTTCTTTTTTGCTGAATTATGGACAGCATTACTATGACTCTCCGGTCACAGATATGCGAGCATACGTTTTGTTTTTATTATGAATTAGGGATGTATATGTTGAATCGTAGAATGTTTCAAACGGGGCAAAGATAATAAATTTTTTTGGTTTCATAAACAATCAAACCTTTTTTTCAACGTAAAAGTGTATCTTTGCTACATAAAAAGAAAATAGTATGACAGTAAATGAAGCTCATTTAATTTATTTTTCGCCTACACACACATCAAAACAAGTTGCCGAGGCGATTGTTCACGGAACAGGAATAAAAAAATATTCTTCCTGTTAATGTCACTTTGCAGACTACCGGGGAAGCTGTAATTCCTGCATCTGCATTGGCTATTATCGTAGTTCCCGTATATGGAGGCCGTGTAGCTCCTTTGGCAATGGAACGTTTGCAGAATATTCGTGGCTTGGATACACCTACTGTGTTGGTTGTGGTTTATGGCAATCGTGCTTATGAAAAAGCCTTAATGGAATTGGACGCTTTCGCCCTTCCCCACGGATTGAAAGTGATTGCCGGCGCAACTTTTATCGGTGAGCATTCATATAGTACGGATGAACATCCGATTGCTGCCGGACGTCCGAATGATTCGGACCTGGCTCTGGCTACGGAGTTCGGGAAAAAGATCATAGAAAAAATAAAAACGGCTACCGGCCCGGATACTCTTTATCCGATAGATGTTCGTGCTATCAAACGCCCGAGGCAGCCTTTCTTCCCCCTTATTTCGTTTTTTGAGGAAGGTTATCAAGTTACGTAAAAGTGGCACACCGCTTCCTCGTACTCCGTGGGTAAAAGATGAGAGTCTGTGTACACTTTGTGGGTTGTGTGTGGTTCATTGTCCGGCGGGTGCTATTACAAAAGGCGATGAACTAAATGTAGATGAAACCAAATGCATCAAATGCTGTGCTTGCGTGAAAGTCTGTCCTAGGAATGCAAAAAGTGTATGATACTCCTTTTGCGGCTTTATTATCGGATTGTTTCAAGAAGCAGAAACAGCCTCAGACTATTTTGTAAATAACAACGCGTTTCGTTGTTTCATCAATACGGAAGCGGTTATCTATTCGTTCGCCTATCAGCCATGCAATGCGTTCTCCGCAACAGAGCACCCATTGACGCTCTTTCTGACTGATAGAAAATTTGCGGTCGGTCAGGTAATCGCTTATTTTTTTTTTCTTGCCTTTCATTCCGAAAGGAATAAAAAGTATCACCGATTTGCCATTTACGGTGATAGATTTCTTCATTCAACTTGTCAGCGTCAAAACATGCTGTTCCTTTTTCCCGTGGAATCTGAAAATTTGACGTGTATTCTTTCTCTTCTTTAATTAATTGAAAAGGGGGGATGTCTTTTTCTTCAGACCGGATTTCTTCCAGTAGCAAAAATTCCCTGTCTTTAATCACTCTCCATTCTTTGCTGGCAAACTGTTTTCCCGATTGTCCATGAAGTGAGTTTGCAATATCTTTGATTTGTGTGGAGTTAAAGCCGAGTGGATGCAGAGTCTCGAATAAAATAGTTTCGGGTACAGCTTCTTTTAACAAATTGCTGATCCGATTCCTTCTGGTGTGACTATTCTTGCTTTTGTTTTTTTGCTATACATTTATTGTATATAGTAGCTACATCATTCAGATAATTACTCGTCTCCACCAGACTATTCTTGACGGATGGATTAATCTCCTCCATAAGTGGAAGGAGGTTGAGCCGGATCTTGTTGCGGGTGTATTCATCTTCCAGATTTGTACTATCAGTTACATAATCCTGTTCAATGTTTTGTAAATATTGAATGATCTCTTTGCGGTTGACACAAAGGAGTGGACGTACAATAGCTCCGTTTCGAGGACGGATTCCGAGTAATCCGGTGATTCCTGTGCCACGGATTAGATTGAGCAACATTGTTTCTATACTGTCGTCCTGGTGATGAGCAACGGCAATGACATCGGCCCGGTATTTATTTTTAATTTCTTCAAACCAGTTATAACGGAGTTCCCGCGCTGCCATTTCTATCGAAATATGCTTTTCGGCTGCGTATTGGGTTGTGTTGAAATCAGCGGTATGCAATCGGATGTTGTATTTCAGGCAGAGTTGGCGGACAAATGATTCATCGCGGTTTGATTCCTCGCCGCGTAAATGAAAGTTACAATGTGCGGCTTCGCAGTGATAACCTGCTGTGTGGAGAATACGTAGCAGTGCCACAGAGTCGGCGCCGCCGCTCAATGCTACCAGAATTTTGCTGTCTGATGAAAACAGATGATTCTTTTCTATATATTGTGTAATCCGTTGCTGTATCATGTTTGCAAAGATAATAGTTTCTTGCTTAGTCTTTTTGAATTTTTCAGGAACTTCTCCTTCTGTTTCCTCTTTTTTCTGATTACCAGATCTTTTTTAGTGAGGAGGTTTTTCGATTAGAAATGACTCTTTATTTAAAAAACAATCTAAATAATTTGCGTGTCCGAAGTTATGAATTATCTTTGCCGAAAATTTAGAGAGTTATGCGTTTGTCCGAATTAACAACAGGCGAAAAAAGGTGTCATCGTAAAGGTGCTGGGACACGGTGGTTTTCGTAAACGTATCGTGGAGATGGGTTTTTTATTAAAGGTAAAACCGTTGAAGTTTTATTGAATGCTCCATTGAAAGATCCCATTAAATATAAAGTCTTAGGTTATGAAATTTCTTTGCGTCGTCAGGAAGCTGAGATGATTGAGGTAGTCAGTGAAGAAGAAGCAAAAAACAAGCCGGCGAAACTATTTATCACGAAGGTTTGCCTGAAGATGTTTCTGTAAAAAGAAGAAGATATGAAGCGGTTGGCGTTAGGTAAACGCCGTACCATTAATGTTGCCTTGGTCGGGAATCCGAACTCGGGCAAGACTTCTCTTTTCAATCTGGCTTCCGGTGCCCATGAGCATGTCGGAAATTATAGTGGTGTGACTGTGGATGCCAAAGAAGGGCATTTTGATTTTGAAGGGTATCATTTTCGTATTGTAGATTTGCCGGGGACATATTCGTTATCTGCATACACGCCCGAAGAAATTTATGTCCGTCGTCATATTATAGATGAAACGCCGGATGTGATTATTAATGTAGTAGACTCCTCCAACCTCGAACGGAATTTATATCTTACGACGCAATTGATTGACATGAATGTCCGTATGGTGGTGGCTTTGAATATTTATGACGAATTGGAATCCAGTGGGAATACATTAGACTATCATTTGCTGAGCAAACTGTTTGGAGTACCGATGTTACCTACTGTCAGTAAGAAGAACCGTGGATTGGATACCTTGTTTCATGTCGTAATCAACCTTTATGAAGGCGTCGATTTCTTTGATAAACAGGGGAATATGAATCCGGAAGTATTGAAGGATCTGACCGAATGGCATGATTCTTTGGAGGACCGTAAGAATCATGAAGAGGAACATCTGGAAGATTATGTACGCGAACATAAAAAGGACCGAGCGTGTGTTCCGCCATATTCATATCAATCATGGACCTGATTTGGAGAAAGCTATTGAGGCTGTAAAAGAAGAAGTTTCCAAGAATGAGTTCATTCGCCATAAGTACTCTACCCGTTTTCTATCAATAAAATTGTTGGAGAATGATCCGGACATAGAGAGTTTTGTACGTACTTTGCCGAATGCGGAGGAAATCCTGCGTATTCGTGATAAAATGGCCAAACGCGTACAGGATACGATGAATGAAGATTGTGAGTCTGCCATAACAGATGCGAAATACGGTTTCATCAGTGGTGCATTGAAAGAAACATTTACTGATAATCATTTGGAACAGGCGCAGACGACCAAAGTGTTGGATGCTATCGTTACTCACCGTATTTGGGGGTATCCTATTTTCTTCCTGTTTATGTATTTGATGTTTGAAGGTACTTTTTTGTGCTCGGGGAATATCCGATGATGGGGGATTGAATGGTTGGTGGAACAAATAGGCGATTTGATTCGTAACAATATGACGGATGGCCCGTTGAAAGATATGTTGGTTGACGGCATTGTGGGTGGTGTAGGAGGCGTTATTGTCTTTTTTTACCAAATATTCTGATTTTGTATTTCTGTATTTCATTAATGGAGGATTCCGGTTATATGGCTCGTGCGGCGTTTATTATGGATAAGATTATGCATAAAATGGGGTTGCACGGAAAATCGTTTATACCTTTGATTATGGGATTCGGATGTAATGTACCTGCTATTATGGCTTCACGTACTATCGAAAACCGGAAAAGTCGTCTCATTACGATGTTGATTAATCCACTTATGTCATGTAGTGCGCGCTTACCTATTTACTTGTTGTTGGTAGGAGCTTTCTTTCCGAACAATGCGTGCTTGGTATTGTTAAGCATCTATGCAATTGGTATTTTTCTGGCTGTGCTGTTAGCACGGTTGTTTAGCGAGTTCTTGGTGAAGGGTGACGATACTCCGTTCGTTATGGAACTCCCGCCGTATCGTATGCCGACTGCGAAATCGATCTTTCGCCATACATGGGAAAAGGGAGCGCAGTATTTGAAAAAAAAATGGGCGGAATTATTATGGTCGCTTCTGTTATAATTTGGTTTCTGGGATATTATCCGAATCATGATGGCATACGAGACAGTTGCCGAGCAACAGGAAAATTCTTATATCGGTCAGTTAGGACGTGCGATAGAGCCGGTGATAGAACCTATGGGGTTTGACTGGAAACTTGGAATTGGCTTGATTTCAGGAGTGGGGGCAAAGGAGCTGGTGGTAAGTACATTGGGAGTGTTGTATGTCGATGATCCGGATGCAGATTCGGTAAGTTTGGCAGAAAGGATTCCGATCACTCCGTTGGTCGCATTCTGTTATATGCTTTTTGTACTGATTTACTTCCCGTGTATTGCGGCATTGGCTGCTATAAAACAGGAGTCCGGTAGTTGGAAATGGGCATTGTTTGCAGCTTGTTATACTACGGTATTGGCTTGGCTTGTATCCTTTGCCGTTTATCAGATTGGAGGATTATTTGTATGATTAATTGGCAGGAATGGGTAGTAGGAGTACTGGTAGTACTCTGTATTGCTCGTATTATATATGGAATCTTTTCCTTTTTTTTCGTCGTACGCGAGAAAATAAAAATCCTTGTGACAGTTGTGTAAGTGGCTGTGAACTAAAGGATATGCTAGAGAAGAAGCGTAAAGAGTGTGGTGTAAAAAGAAAAAAAGTACAAAGAAAAATTGCTGTGGATAGTTGGTAATTTCAAAATTTGTACTACCTTTGCAACCGCAAACGAGAAAAATGGTTCCTTGGATGAGTGGCTTAGTCAGCGGTCTGCAAAACCGTGTACGGCGGTTCGAATCCGCCAGGAACCTCAAGAAATCCTTGCAACTAACTGAAATTCAGTAAAAGTTGCAAGGATTTTGCTTTTTTAGGATTAATAAAGAGGATTAATCTCTAATGAAGTTCTGAATCGCCAGATAGAGCGAATCAAGGAGATAGAATAGTTATTCGCTTGCTCGTTTCAGTCTTTCCAAAATTACCTCAACAATACTGTGTTATGCTATCATCTATCCCGAACTTACATTCTTATAAAGCAAACGAAACAAATGGGCATCGTTTTTTTTCATTTGTGTAGCGAAAATTGGTTGAATCTATGAATCGTATAAAAGGTATACTTTATGCGGCGGTATCCTCCTCCACTTTTGGGCTGGCTCCGTTTTTTTCTATCACTTTGCTATTAGCCGGTTTTTCGGCTTTCGAGGTACTTTCTTATCGTTGGGGAGTGGCGTCGATTGTATTGATTGTGTTTGGTTGGTTATCCGGTTGCAATTTTCGATTGGCTGGAAAAGATTGGGGAGTTGTTTTTTCTGTTGAGTTTGTTGAGAGCCGTTACTTCATTTAGTTTGATTATTGCTTATCAGAATATAGCTAGCGGGGAGTGGCTTCTACCATACATTTTATGTATCCGTTGGCTGTATCATTGGCAATGATGTTTTTCTTCCGGGAGAAGAAGTCTCTCTTGGTGATACTTGCAGTATTGATGTCTTTGCTGGGAGCAGCTTTACTTTCATTGGGAGAGTTGGAGGCGAAAAAGTGGAAATACAATGGTTGGTTTGGTTGCTGCCTGTGTTTCTGTTTTTTCATACGCAGGGTATATTGTTGGAGTGCGGACAACGCGGGTCGTACAAATAAACTCTACGGCATTGACTTGTTATGTTATGGGGCTGGGAACTATTTTTTACCTCATAGGCGCCTATTGTACTTCCGGACTTCAACTTGTGTCGGATGGATATACCTGGCTGATTATTCTTGGGCTGGCATTACCGGCTACGGCTATTTCCAATATAACTTTAGTACAAGCTATTAAATATGCCGGACCTACACTGACTTCCATCTTGGGTGCAATGGAACCATTAACGGCTGTTGTAATCGGAGTTTTTGTATTCAAAGAGCTTTTTACTGTGAATAGCGCTGTTGGAATTATACTAATCTTGTTGGCAGTAAGCATAGTAGTGTTTCGCAGACAAAAATCCTGAATGATATAATCAATAAAAGAGGCTGTCTCAAAAATCATTTTTTGAAGTGCACCCCAAAAAGTTTTTTGTCTAACTTTTGGGGTGCACTTCATTTTTGAGACAACCTCTTTTTATTTGCTCTAAAATGTTTACGCAACTATATACTTTATTGTACCAACGATTGTGTATAATGATTGGTTATACCAATAATAACGAGTTCACTCCAAGGTTAACTTTTGCTCACCGTACTTATTCTCTTGATTTAGCTGAGAGAAATACAAAATGTGCCACAATCTCTGTCTATTTGGCAGATATTGCGTCATTAAAGATTATTTGTATTAATTGGTACTGTTTTTGAAAGTTTTCATCAGTGTCATCGGCATTCCGTTTTGCTTAAAATTCATTTTTTGGATATAACGGCAGTTTACACCTATCTTTTCTGAAATCAAGATGGCGGAGTTCCTTCCGTTGAAAAGGGAAATTCACATGTTTAACTAAGGAAAATGCTATTATGGGTATCAAAACAGGTCCAAAAAGAATTGCTATTTCCACAGGAAAGCCTGACCGTCGTCAAAGAGACAACAAGCAGACTCCAGGAAATACACCATCTTTGAAACCCCATATTCATAAGAAGGGGGATTAAACTCAAGTAAAAACGGATGCCTTTGTCTGACATCCGTGGAGTAAAATGTTAATGTTCATCCTCATCGTGTAGCAGCACAATTTTGAGGTCTATCAAAGCTTCTGTCATTTTGACATCATGACGGTGGCTTTTTTTATAATGGTGCAAATGTAACGCATCAAGATGAAATAGGTTGTGTTACTCTGAAAAAAATTAAGATTTATTGTCATTACAATTATATCATTCTACAACATTTAGTTTCAACCAATCTTCGAGTAAACTTAATCATTTTCTTTATTTGTTGTTTCTTCTTGTTTCTCTTCTGATTGATTATCTGCCATTTTTGCAATTTCTATTTGCAACGTATTTTCCAACGTTTCATTCAGGGTTTCTGTAAGAGTTTTCATTTCGATACAATTTTGATTTGATAGAATATGTATTTACTCTCATAAAACAAATAAAAATCTACGTTTTAATGCAACTAATAGCCTAATAATCAATTGCTACTATTTTTTGCGAAAATTCTTAAGATTTTTTTTTCCTCAAAACTGAAATTTCCAGCCCATTGCGTGTACAATTTCTCTATTAATCAATAATTGTACACATGAAACCATTCCACTCACTACTCCAAATGATAGATACTCTGCATACCGAAGAGGATTGCAGACTGTATCTTGAAGATATGCGGTGGCATGGTGAGCCTGTTTGTCCGCATTGCGGCTCTATATCTAAACACCACTATAAACTAACTCAAAAGGAGAGTTCAAAGGTTTATACAAGTGTAAAGATTGTCGGGAACGGTTTACGGTTCGGATTGGTACAATGTTTGAAGATTCTAATCTTCCGTTAAAGAAGTGGTTCTATGCTATTTTTCTGTTCCTTTCGCACAAGAAAGGCATTAGTAGCTGCCAATTGGCGCGTGATATTCATGTTACCCAAAAGACAGCATGGTTTATGCTGCACCGCATCCGTCATAACATAAAGGATGATGATGCAACTTTTGATGATATGACTCAAATGGACGAAACCTATATGGGTGGTAAAAGTAGAAATCATGGTAACGGAACACAAGGTCGTAGCCTCAAGGAAAAAAACACCTATATTCGGTATGGTTTCAGACGGTCTTGTTTATGCACAAGTAGTGCCTAATGTTCAGAAAACTACTTTATACCCTATTATCAAGGAACGTACGTGAAGGTTCTACAATCATTACAGATGAACTAAATGTATATAACGCATTAGGTAAAGATTACAAGTATAAGACTATTCCACACAAGCAACATATTTACGCTTTGAACGGATTTCATACAAACTCAATAGAGGGATTTTGGAGCCACATCAAGCGTGGTATCAAAGGTATCTATCACCTTGCAAGCAAGAAACATCTTTCTAAGTATTGCAAGGAGTTTGTATTCCGATACAACACACGTAAACAAACAGATGGCGAGCGTTTCAATGATTTCTTAGGCGGGTTTACAGAGCGTTTATACTTACGGAGAATTGCTGATGAAACCTGAATGGGCATGGGAATCAAATTAAGAAACAATTATATAAGCAGTCTGTGATTTGTCTAAAGCATATTTTGTCTGTTTCCTCCTTTTTTTTTGTTTACTTTGTACACTAACTAAAAAAAGGAGGTATAAGAACAGATATTATTTCTAAATAGACATATTGCATAACTTGCAGACAATTATTTGACTTGGTAAAATCTGGTAAATTTTAAATGAAGTTCAAAATAATGAGTCTAAGCATAGTTTGTACCCTCAATCGAGGGCGCAGACTGCTTTTTTTCTTATTTGAACTTCGGGCTTACCAGAGCCTTACCAATCAATGAGGAAGAGTATGTTTGTGCCCTTTTCTTGTATCTACTCATTTGATTATCCAAAAGGCAAAACCCCTAAAAAACTCTTCTCAAAAAGACCGTAATACATATATTAAATATTAATCATTAAAGAAAGGAGAAACCTATGGGTAAAATTGCAACAAGAGCATTTTGTAACACGCTCAAATCGGGTGCATTTAGTTCGGAACTAACTCGATGTCCGACAAGGAGTGAGATAGAAGCTGTAAAGTTAGCTGTAGCTGGAAATTATTCGAGTAATCAACTCGTAATGGAAGAAGATATAAAAAATCTTATTTCTATTATAGTGGTTGGCGAAGCTGGTAACATTATTAGAACACAAGTGTAAATAGAAAAACAAGAAAGTGCCTTTGAAAAGGAGCAACTCGCTTTCTTGAAGATATCTCATCCCAGTGGTTGCGGGATAACTCAAAAGAAAAATGATGCAAATAAAAAAGTATTTTGTATGGTGGTGCTATGCGCCTTTTTTGTTTATTGCGTGTGAAAAGGATAATGATGATTATGAACCTATTAAACCACCCGTAGAACAACCGGAGGAACCTGTTAAACCCGAAAAGCCAGATGAGCCCGAGAAACCTGAAAAGCCTACTACACCACCGGCAACAGATGATATTATTAATGTAAAAAATATAGGAGATTCAAACATGATAGTAGGAAGTAATAACTGGAATGCCATTACGTATGGCAATGGAAAAATATGTAGCTGTGGGAGAAAAGGGATATGTAACTATGTCCACTAATGGTGTTGATTGGAGTACCCCAAAACAGGTAGGTTCGAAAGTTTGGCATGCCATTACCTATGCAAACGGAAAGTTTGTTGCTGTGGGGGAGTGGATATAGTGGGCAAAAAGCATTTGTTACCTATTCTACGAATGGTATAGAATGGCAACCCCAGTTTCAATACCCTCATTATATGGAGACTTATGTTCCATAACATTTGGAAATGGAAAATTCGTTGCTGTGGGGTATCATGAATATGGTGGAAGAGAATATGGTTATGTAACGACTTCCACTGACGGCGTGACTTGACTTCTGCAATTAAAATAGGAGAAGATACAGGGGACGCAATTAATGTCTGTAGCATTTGAAATGGAAAATTTGTTGCCATAGGGGACGGATATGCAACAACATCAGAAAATGGAATTAGTTGGTCTTCTTTAACAAGAATTTCATACGACAGTTTTTATTCCATAATTTATGCTAAAGACAAATTTATAATTTGTGGTTCTAATACTGTTATCTATACATCTACTGATATCATAACATTTGAACAAAGATTCGCAAAACCTGGAACTTCTAGTTTAATATCCTTATTATACGACAATGGGTGTATTGTGGCTCTTAGAAAAAATGGATATTATTTGTTATCATCAGACGGTATCAATTGGTCAGAACCCGCTCAAATAACAGACGAGTCGGGCAAAGTAGTTACAGCAATGCTCAATGGTGTTTGTGCTATGCCATAGACAATCGAACTCTATATCAAAATATTAGTAGGGTATGCTGGGAAACTGGTATGCCCTTTTTTTTTTGTTTTGAAAGGAATCTTTATATAAAAATAAGGATAGCCAAGTCATGATATTATCCAATAAAAAAATTCATTCCTATTTTTTTTTTATTTCATATATTTGTTTGCAAGTTAAGATATTCAAGACTAAAACACAAAGAGTATATGAGTAAATACGACTTTTACAAATATTGAGAACCAAATAGATATGACAGAATCTCAATTAGAAGATGAAATTAATAGATACCGAGGTCAAAGCAATAAAACATCAACATTGCTAACTATTTTTGGAATATTGTTTTTTGTTTATTCCTCAGATATATCTATTTTTTACAAACATTTTCAGCAATACAACTTCATGCGGTGAAGGCGATCTGCAGGTTGCTAGCCGCCGGTATAGGCATCCACATCCAGCACCTCACCTGCAAAGTAAAGGCCCAGCGCCTTCTTGCTCTGCATGGTTCTGGGGTCCACCTCCCGCACGGACACGCCGCCGCTGGTGATCACCGCGTGGGCCAGAAGATCGCCCCGAGCATCGTGAACCCGCCAGTGTC
>VOFJ01002246.1_pt1 | contig 19919 bp, 24 predicted proteins | sample 5384081 | NCBI WGS metagenome assembly VOFJ01 (sample SAMN12384729, study PRJNA508395) | human gut metagenome | isolation source: healthy gut I | host: Homo sapiens
TCACTTCGTTCAGTTACACGTATTGCTGAATTCTGAGCGATCTCAAAAGGTATCTCATTTTTCAATAGTGATTTGCTTGCAGATATTGATGCTGTATTGATTTGCGATAGCTTGGGTAGCTGTACCAATATATCAAGCGATAGAATTGTATTACCAATCGAATTTGCAAAAAGAAACAGGTATAATCATTGTTTTGGAAAAGGAGTTATGAACCATACACAGATTGCGGAAGCTTATTAGCTTTGTCATTTGAAGTACTACTACAGAAATATTTAAAGACATGTTCGATTCGTAAATTTTGTAGAAGAATAGTTCCTGATGTTGCAAAGGGCTTTTTCCATACCTGTTATTAGTCAAGCGAGGGTAATTACATTGAAAAAACAATATCGATAGTACTTGTAATATTCAAATGTGTTTCTGCCATTGTATTTATTTTGAGTAGTTGTAATAATAAAAGCATGAAGTATATAATATTGATACAGAGCTTGGTGACAATTTATCTTTAAGTTTATTTATCTAGTAATCTTCATGGTATGTACTTAACATACTTTTTTTAGTGATAATTTTATTGGAGGCTATATTTCGCTTTAGAATAAAACAATTCTGATAATCCTCTTGAAAAGTTTGAAATAATAGGTTCTTACAGGAACACTCATTTTACAAACTGTATAATGAAATCCTCTTTGTATATAATAATGAACGAGTCGGGCAATTAAACTCTGCGGCTAAATTTAAATGGCCATATTCGGTCGCCAATATATAGATAACGAATCCATAGCTGGAGCTTTTGTGAAGTATTGACCGATTTAATCAAAACAGGTAACTTTGACTACATTTATCAGTTTGGGTAATATTGGTATATGAAGGAAATGATGATATCAAGCTGCTTTTTGCAAAGATATGCAGACAGTAATTTTAGCGAAGAAGAATTATCGGTGAACGAAAATTTGCAAGCTAACGGAGGAAATGACATCATGGGCAAAAGATTTACTAAACGAATAATGGGTGGGGACAATTTTACAAATAATATAACGGCGCTTGCACCGCCTTAGGGCGGCTGGGCAAATTTCATTATACTATCTTCGAAGTTGACTTTATCTTGTAATATACTCCGGATTATCTCCCATTTGTTGAAGTTCACTGTTTGAAAAATTTCCTATACTATAACGGTCAATATAAGCCCTATCCTTGCTCAAAACCAAACGGATCGACAAAGGAAATAGGATTGCCGTTCATAAGCGTACAGGTTAAGCGTAGTTGGTCTGCTTGCGCTGCCGTCAATTGATATCACAATTCAGGAATCTTTTTCCAAGACAAGGGGCTGTAGTATCTTGCTCTCATATACAATGGTCCCGTTTGGATCACGTTGATCGTTCTCCAGAGTTTCGATTTCCATTCAAAAGTCGTTCAGGAAGGGATTTGTTTGTTGTTTCCTCTATACTAAAATTTTGTCCACTTTCTATTTTTATTTGGCGAAACAAAAGGCCGGCCATCAACTCCAAGAGTGAAGCCGGAGGAGGGGGACAATTACCGATTGGTTGCTTTATTTGGTATTTTAGCGCCTTTCGAAGCCCAAAAACAGAAAGGCCAGGAATCATCTATAAAGCTAATTCCGACCTTGTGTCTCATACCAAAGTCCCGCTGCGGGACAGTTACTCGCCACCTGATAATAAATGTATTATACTATATCTTGTGGCTGTTATTAAAGGTAAATCTATATGCAGTTCCAGATTTTGCCAAAATTTTTGTCTAAAAAATTTTTTCAAAAACTGCCTCTAACATTTGACAGTGTAAAGATGTGCGTATAATAGATTTGTCCTTTTTAGAGGAGTGCGGTTTAAGGGGTTGAACCGTGCTCCTCGCTTTGTGAACGCTTTGATAAAAATTGGAATTTATTCTTAAAATCAATACAATGATTTGAAAGCAGAGTTTTTATTGACAACTTATCTTGACATTCAGATAATCAAGGAGTATAATACCTATACTTACAAAGGGAGGTGCATAGTATGGTACAAATTCAAAACAGTACTTAGACTTTCTGATCCGGTATAAGGAGGAACAAATTATCAAAGGTTGTGACAGGTGTACGCCGCTGTGGTAGTCTACATTGTTTGAATTATATGGGGTATCTTCTGACAAACGGCGTAGAATTCCTCACAGATTATCATAGTCAATTTTGAGGATGTGGAATACGAGTTACTGGATTACCGGGCTTTGTATAGCTTCATCAAAAGGAGCAGCTTCTGCCGGATAAAATGAATTACATTTTTTAAGATGAGAATCAACATGTTGCAGAATATGAAAGGCCGTAGACAGTCTGTTTATTAAAAGAACTGTGATGTGTTTATATCACGGGTTCCTAATCTATTTCTTTCGGAGAATTAGCGACGCGCAGCTGTCAGGCCGGTATATAGAAACTTTCCATGCTGCCGGTATCTTCAAAAATTTTGTCAGGGTCTTAGTGACAGTAAGATGAGCAATACGGAAAAATTCAATCTTTATCTGGAAATGTTGCATTTCGCACATACTAAGCATGGATACAGGAAGAGAAAGAGGCAAGAGAATATTTGCAAGGTAGCTCTATGACCCAGTCTGCTTAATGATGTTGTCAAGAGGAAAAAGATTACCGACGTTACCATGTTGAAGAATGTAACGAAAGTTCTTGATACACAATATCGGAAACCGTTTTTCTCCGACCAAGATTGCCAATACTGATGAAATCGAAGCGGAAATCCTATTGATCAGAAAAACAAGTAAACCGCTATATTGAGGGATTAACGGAATGTCTGATGTTTTATGAGGCAACCCGGTATAATATCAAAGGTAAACAGATTCTTAACACACAGCAAAACAAATACTATATACGGCAGATATCGGACTCAGAAAATATTCTGGTGGTGAAACAGTGAAAGCGATATCAGGCATATCTTCAGAGGGCTATCGTATATCTTGAACTGATCCGCCGTGGCTATAGGAAGTATATGTGGGTCAGCAGTGATAATTCTGAAATCGATTTGTAACCATTGATGGAAGAGTGTTTGCCTATTATCAGGTCTCCTTCTACGCTGGATGAAAAGACTTTGGAGCGTGAACTTGCTCCTATATAAAAAGGTGAAGGACAACTATCGAAATATCTTCTGACATTGGATAGGGTTTTCCGTGAAGCTAATTACGAGAAGGCATACAGAAGCTAAATGTCATCGACTGGCTGCTTAAGAAAAAAAGAATAATGTGTAGGGTGTATATGGCTTTAGTATTGACTGTGATGCTATCATAAAGTGGACACGGAAGGGTAGAAAAAAGCCTGTCCGTGGAGTATCATAAAGGTGAGTATTCTACCGGAAGGGAGCTCGTCTTTATGTCTAAACACTTGAATCCGTTGGAAAAGGAATTCCTGATCCGGCAGTACAAAAGCAACTACCGTATCAAAATGAGTGACTTCTGCGAAGCAAACCGCATTTCAACCGGTGCATTCCAGAAGTGGATTAAGCAGTATGATGAGGGCGGCTTGGAAGGTCTGGCTCGTGCAGATAGTGAGATCAAGGATGTCCTCCCGGAGGGAATTGACCGAACGGAGGAATCCTACAAGCGTGAGATACTCAAACTGCGAATTGAGAATGAACGGCTTAAAAAAACTATGTCGTGCAGACGACGGATACTGGGGAACAGGAGTTCATTCGTTTAAGGCCGAAGAATTCGAAATCGTAGAACTGCTGTCCAGAGACTATGAGGTTCAGGAACTGTGCTCTCTCATGGGCGTCAGTCGGTCTGGCTATTACAAGTGGAGGAAACGGGACAAGAGTACGCGGGATCTGAGGCGTGAAGAAGTTATCGCGTTAGTCTCCGAAGTCCATAAGGCCCATCCATCCCACGGCTACCGTTGGGTAGCGGCTTTTATACGAGTCAATTATCAGCAGGATATAAGCGATAACTATGTGTACAAGGCCTTTCGTTTTCTGGGAATAAAGGCAAAAAACCAAGCATCAAGTACATTATCGCCCCCCAGAAAAATACGAGATTTGTACCCAAATCTTATCTTCACAACTTGGGATACCGTAGATCGGCCTCGCCAGGTCATTGTGTCAGATATGACGGTATTAAAGCCGTGGATATTTTATCTTGAGCTGACACTCTACTTTGATGTGTTTACGAAACAGATACTCACATGGAAACTATCTGAACGCCGTGGCGGGCGGGAGCAGTATCTGGACGGTCTTGCGGATGTCGTTGAGCTGCTGCGTGGAAAGAAAGAACCAACCATTATCCATACCGACCAAGGCTCTGTGTATTCCTCAAAAGCGTACAACGAACTGATTCAGGACAGCAACATTGTCCGCTCCATGTCGCGGGCAGGTAAACCAACGGACAATCCTGTCAATGAGGCTCTAAACGGTTGGATAAAAAGAAGAACTATTCATCGATTTTCGATTAGAAGAATGCCGTACGAGAGATGCTGTGAAAGATGTCCTGTGCCGCTATGTTGCCTTTTTATAACCGGCAGGCGTCCCTGCTTTGCAATCGGCTATGACACACCGGATAACTACTGCAAGCGTTTCTATCGAGGTGAGCTTGAAAAGAAGGATACCTTTTCAAAGCGCGTCCTGACCGAAGAGCCCAAATTCGCGCAAAAGCGGAAAGATACAGAAAAATAACCCTGTGCTGTGTCTACTTTTTGATTTTGTCGCTCTACTCTATCCAAAACTACTATCCCTTGCAAACAAGGACATTACAAGGCTTCGAATCATCGTGTCCACTTTTGAAAAAGGATTTCGGCAAAAATTATTGTCCGTGTCCACTTTTGAAAAAACAACTTCCGCAAAAATGTTCCTCATGTCCACTTTTGAAAAAGCTAATCAAAAATAAATATTTTTCGCGTCTACTTTTCTTGACTGCTACAATTTGTTTTCACCTATCCTTAAAAAAACCCTAAGTTCGATCTGTTTTAAATGCAGATCTTTACAAGCTGATTTGATTATAACGCATTTTAGCGTCTGATGCAAGTTATCCGTGCAAATTTATTGCAAAAAAGTTATCTTCTGCGGCTCCAGGTGTCGGGGCTGAGGAGGAGCAGGAGTGGGAAAAATCTCGAGTCTGCCGAGGAGCATGTCGAGCGAAAGGATAATCTTCGAGAGATCGCTGTAAATGCTGAAATTTTTGTGTGGCACCGACAAGCTCAAAGCCGGGGCCGATGTTGTTGAAGCAGGACGCGACGGCGGAGAAATTGGTACCGATGGAAAAGCCGTCCACCGAGATGATGGCGAAGCTGAGCACGAGGATGACGCAGTAAATGGCGAGGTAGGCGTTGACGTTGTCGCAGACCTCTTCGCTGACGGCGCGGCCGTCCATATAAACGGGCTGCACGCGGCGCGGGTGGAGCGCCTTGCGGATGGTGCGGCGAATGCTCTTCATCAGGAGCAAAAAACACGGAGACCTTGAGACCGCCGCCCGTGCTGCCTGCGCTGGCACCGATGAACATGAGCGAAAGCAGGATTGCTTTGGAAAACGCCGGCCACTGCTCGAAATCGACCGTGCCGTAGCCCGTTGTGGTCATGATGCTGACGACCTGAAACGCCGCGTGGTGCACGGCCTCGTAGACCGTATTGTACATGCAGCTGATATTGATGGCGATGAGAACGATGGAGCTTGCGGCGATGCCGAAATACAGGCGAAGCTCCTCGTTTTTGAACACCGCTTTGAACTTGCGAGCAAGAGCATGTAATAAAGGCTGAAGTTCACGCCGAAGAGGAACATGAACACGGTGACGACGGTTTGCAGGAAGCAGCTGTACCCCGCCCATGCTGCTGTTTTTTTAATGGCAAAGCCGCCGGTGCCGGCCGTGCCGAACGCGATGCAGAAGCTGTCGAACACGGGCATACCGCCGAGCAAAAGACACACAATGCACAGCGCGGTAAGCAAAATGTAGATTCCGTATAAAATCATAGCGGTTTGGCGCAGGTGCGGCGTTAATTTATCGACGCTCGGCCCGGGGCTTTCCGCACGCAATGAGGTAGATGCCGGTGCCGCCGTTTTTTGCGCGCGCCGGGCACGACTGCCAAGAGGAACACGAGCACGCCCATACCGCCGAGCCAATGGCTGAAGCTGCGCCAGAAAAGGTTGCAGCGCGAGAGCGCTTCGACATCCGTCAGGATAGACGCGCCGGTCGTTGTAAAGCCGGAGACCATCTCAAAAAACGCATCGACGTAGCTCGGGATCTGGCCGCTTAAAAAGAACGGCAGTGCGCCGAACGCAGAACATGAAAATCCACGAAAGACCCGTTGCGGCAAAGCCCTCCTGCGCGGAGAACATGCGGTTGCCGCCGCGGCTGAACAGCAAAAAGCGCACTGCCGACGAGCAGAATGAGACACAGCGACTCGATGTAGGCGAGTATATTTCTCGGCTCGTGATCGATGACGGCGATGAGCAGCGGAAAAAGCTGAAAAAATGCCCGTGATGAGCAAAATCAAACCGACGGTGCGGCTGATACTTTTAACATTCATTGTGCAGCCGCTCATTTACACAAAAATGTCGTTGAACTGCAAAACCGGCTGCTCGCGCGTGGTAACGACGATGACGGTATCGCCGAGCTGATAGTACGATTCGCCGTCCGGAATGACCGTATTGCCGTGGTGTGTGATGCAGGAGATCAGAATATTTTCTTTAAGCGCAGACGCAGGTTTTTCAGCGGCTCGCCGATATACTTCGACTGCTTATTGACGATGAACTCCAGCGCTTCGGCACGGCCGTCTGCAATGCGGTGCAGCGTGACGGCGGCACCGTTTGGTGCTGCATGGCGCGCACATACTGCACGATATTCGCGCTGCACAGCTCCTTCGGGCTGACGACGCTGCCGATGGGAAGCGTTTCCACCATGCCGGTCGTCATGATGCGGTTGACCTTTTGTGACAATGTGCGGCACGCCCTTTGCGTTGCCGACCATGGAGGTGATGATGTTCTGCTCATCGATGCCGGTGAGTGTGACAAGAGCGTCCGTTTCGTTGAGACCCTCCGCCTCCAGAATTTCCTGATTGGCGCCGTCTGCGCAGATGATCGCCGCCTCCGGCAGCATCTGTGCGAGCTGTTCACTGCGCTGGGAGTTGTTTTCGATGATCTTGACACGGACGTCCGCGCCGATGAGCATTTGCGCGAGGTAATAGCTTACGCGGCCGCCGCCGATGAGCATGGCGTGGCGGATCTTTTTCTGCGTGATGCCGAGGCGCTTCATGAGGTAGGGAGCACCGTAACCGGCGCGGTGATCGTAGATGTGGTCGCCGCGGCGCAGCATGGTATCGCCGGACGGAATGAGTGCGTGGCCGTCACGGATGACGGCGCAGACGAGCACCTTGCAGCCCAGCACATGCGGCAGGTGATTTAAAATGACGTTTTCGAGCGGGCTGCGCTCCAAAAAACGCGCAGCTCGACAATCTCTACACGGCCTTTTGCGAATGTTTTCGCGCTTTAAGAAGCCCGGTAATTGCAGAAGACGGAAAATCTCCCTTTGCCGCCTCGCGCTCCGGGTTGATGATGAGCGAAAGGCCGAACTCGCCGCGCATCATGTAGAGCTGTTCTCTGTATTCAGGGCTGCACACGCGCGATGGTGTGCAGCGTGGGGTTCATTTTTTTCTTGCTGTAAGACAGCACAGCAAGTTGATTTCATCGGCGCTTGTGGCGGCGATGAGCACTTCTGCCTGCTGTACCTTCGCTTCGTTCAGCGTGGCCATGGTGGCGCAGTTGCCCACCACGGTCATGACGTCGAACTGCTGCATATCCCGTTCCAAAACCGCCCGATTGGAATCGATGGTCACAAGGTCGTGACCCTCCTGTGAGAGCAGACGCGTAAGCGCAAGACCCACTTTTCCGTCACCGGCAATAATGATCCTCATTTTCTTTTTCCTTTCTCGAACCGCTTTCGGTATATCTGAACCAAAAACTTTCTAAACACGTAATACTCCGCCCGGGACGACACGTTTCCCCTTTGTATCGCCATGGTCATACATGGGTAGTATACACCCAAAGCGTTATATTGTACAGTGGCATTTTTGTCCGTTTTTGCGGGGCGGCTTTCGGCGAGTTTGTAGAAAGTCTGCGGAAGATGAAATCCACGTAAAAAGCGCAGCCGGTGTGTTAAATACACGGCTGCGCTTTTTTTACTATCGGTAATATTTTTTGTCCGGGCGCGTGAGGGGGTGCTCGTAACGGTAAAAAAGATGCGGGGCTTCGCCGCACTGCACGACGCGAGATGTGCCATCGCGCGTGAAACCGGCGGCTTCAAAAGAATTCGCGGGCGCGGAGGTTTCCGGCGGGCAGCCAGGCCTTGCAGATCTTAAAGCCGCTGATGTAGAGGATGGCGAGGGCGTCCTCTACAAAAGCGCGACCAATACCGCTGTGCTGCGCTTTCGGAAGGACACACAGCGAGAAAATTTCCGCGCAGTAGGGGTGTCGACATCACGGCAGGCGTAGCGGCAGCAAAAAGCCGACGACTTCGCCGTTTTGCTCTGCGGCCATGATGTACTCGAACCCGATCTTTTTTATCTTCGAGCAATTTATTCCGGGTCAAAAAGCGCCGAAATATCTTCGGTCAGCGTTGTGCGCGCGATGTGTTTGAAAGCGGGCAAGTCTTCCCAATCGGCAGGACGGGCGTAAAGCTTTGCATAAAATCACCTCAGCTTGACTACGAACGAGGCCGACGGATTTTACGGCTTCTCCCCGTAAATCTTTGCGGCGCACCGAAATTTACGGTTTGCACGGCGGCGATGATCTCCTCTTTCCGTGACAAAAGGCTTGCGTCATCTATGCGCACGTCGTTTAAATCGTACGGGCCGTTGCGGAAGTGGCCGACGACCGCGCCGTGGAACACGCCGTCGATGAGAAGATATTGCAGTGGGTCACAGTCATACGGCAAACCCTCTGTGAGGGGATTTTGCAAGCGATTTTAACGCCGGCTCGAACGCTTTATAGAGCGGGTCATTGCGGTGGAGCGCATAGACGCTGTGAAATTCGGGCGCGGTGTAGGTTTTGAGCGTTTCTGCGTCTTCTTTTTAGGAGATATCCACCGTCGGACTCAACCAAAACGTCTTCGGACACGAGCCCGGCTATCGCGAGCTTGATCTCTTTTTCGGGCAATTTGTAAAACGATTTCGCCATGGCGGGCGTGAACCACAAAAGCGGTGCGCAAAACGGCGGAGGACGATTTTGAGGGCTTCCGTTTTGGTATAGCGGTCGAGGCTAAAATCGGAAAAAATTCGCCGAAGCGATACCAGCCGCGATCCCACTCGCCGTCGTACTGGTCTTCGTAGATGAGAAATGCCTCCTGCAAGCGGTGCAGGGCGGGCGTGATCTCCTTGACGAGCAGGCCGCTTTCCTCTTTCAGCTGCCCGATGGTGTACGGGCCGGACATTTCGATGCGCTCTAACAGCATTTGCTGCGTCATCGTCGCGTTTTTTGAGCGGCTTGCGGTACAGCGCTGCGAAAAAGCTCGAGGTCTTCGGGCAAGATCCAACCGAGGTTGCCGCCCGCAAAGCCGCCCTTTGATGAGTTCACGGCGGAACTGGCGGCTTTTATTATAGACGAGGTCGTCGAAATCCGCGCGGAACGAAAGCGTGGGCGGTTGCCCAAAGCCGTTCCAGTAGACGTTCTGCCCGGGCTGAAGATCGCGGTACAATGCGTCGTATTCGGTTTCATTCGCCGGGGTGAGGAGATGCTGGCGCTCCATGCGCAGGGCGCGTATTTTTTTTCATCGTACATTACGGTTTTCCTTTCGTTTCCGCGCGCCATATTCGGCACTGTTCCACGCGTGCGCCGTGCGGCGTATCGCCCTGCTCGGGATCGCATGTATAGCTCCATAACAACTCACAGGGCAGTTCCGGACATTCTCCGCAGTGGTAAAGCCTTTTTCCTGACAGCACTGCGCCACAGGGCAGGCTCCGTGGAACGGGTGTCCGTTTGTCTCTATACAGCCGCCGCACCGCAGGGCTCTTTATACGTACAGGTCGTGCAATGCAGGAGTCCGCATCTTGAATCGATCATGTGTGTTCCTCCTAAATTATGATATTCAGATCGTAACACACAGAATATGACAGCGGGGTGTCATGTTTTATAGCGCTTTTTCATTTTTTTGATCGCAGAACGCATTTTTCTTTACCATTTCGGGCGGGGGCTGTCACCTGCACGTCGACGCCAAGCTCAAAAGCCAACGCAGGGCGTCCTCCGGGGTAGAAAATCCCCATTCGGTGTAGAGCTTGCCGTCTTCCCGCGTGATGAACGACGCGGGGCCGTATTCTTCCACAAGGCGGTATTTTACGGCGGGCTCGTAAACGGCCGTGACAATGTAATCATCCGTCATGCTTTCGGTGCGGCTGCGGTTCGGCTCTTTTTCAGGCGGGACTTCACGCGGGGTGAAAAATTCATCGGTCACGTTTAAATTCCACAGGCGGCGGAGCTTATAGAGGCGGAAATCCTCGCATGCGGGGCAAAAAGCCGAAAACGTACCAGTCCCCCCAGCGGAACACGACGCGATAGGGCTCGACAAGCTTATCCGCCTCCCCTTTGGCGTAATAATAGTGAAACACGATGCGGCGCGTCTCTTTTTACGGCGCGGCGGATCGTCTCGATCTTCTCCGCCAAGTCGTTTTGTAGAACGACGCGAGATCGATCTCCATGTCCCGCGGTATATCGGTATCTGCGCCGAGCTTTGCGGCGAGCAGGTCGGATGCAGGGGCTTTGGAAACGCTGTCGAGCGAGCGCAGCCTGTGAGGACGGCGGAAAGCTCCTGCCGCGTGAGCACGGCGGCATCGAGCGAAAAGCCTTCCATGATGGAAATACCGCCGCCCGCGCCCTGTTTGGTAAGGCGCGAGCGGGATGCCGGCTTTGCAGATGTCTTCGATATCACGGTTGATGGTGCGGCGCGACACGCCGAATTTTTCCGCGAGATACGGCGCGGTAACAGTGCCTTTTGCTGAATGGTCGTAATGATGCCGATGAGGCGGTCGGTTTTCAAATTAAAGCCCCCTTTTTATCCACAGTATAGCACACCTATGTGGAAAACAAAACAAAGAAAAACTTGCAATGCAAACGAAAATGTGGTATAGTACCTTAGAAATCAACAGGAACACGCCGTCTGCCACCGGGTAGGCGGAAGAACGTGCCCACAGAAAACCGATAGGTCTGCGCTTTTAAAAAGTGCTCAGCAGGTTTTCTGCGGGCACGTTTTTGTTTTGGAGGGACCATGCGCAAATATCTTCGTTTTGTTTCCCAGAGCGTTTTGGGCATGCTGGGGCTTTCCGTCTACATTTTGGCGGACACATTTTTCATTGCAAATTACATCGGTGCGGACGGGTTGGCGTCTTTAAACCTCGCGCTGCCGATCTACGGTATCATCAACGGTACAGGGGCTGCTCATCGGCATTGGCGGCGGTGTGCGGTACACGCTGCGGCACACGCGCGGCGACGAAAACGCAGACAGCGTATTTACGGCAAGCTTACTGATGGGCGCTGTTTTGTCGTTCATTTATGTGCTGTGCGGCGTGTTCGGGGCGGAGCATCTGGCAAGATTAGCTTGGCGCTTCCGGCACGGTTTTACAGCCGACAACCGTCTATTTGAAGGTTTTTTGCTGCCTGTTTTCGCCGTTTTTATTTTGAATAACATCTTAACGGCGTTCACGCGCAACGACGATGCGCCCGGGCGCGCGATGGCGGCGATGCTGACGGGCTCTTTGCGAATATTGTGATGGACTGGTACATGGTGTGCGTCTTGAACGCCGGTATGCTGGGTGCGGTGCTTGCGACCGGCATGTCGCCGATTTTCGGCGTAGCGATCTGCCCTGACGCGAAAGCGCGGGTATCACATCGGGAAGCACCGCATTTTTGAGGAAATTCCGAAAATTTCTGCGGCAGGTTTTTTCCGCGTTCATCGGAGAGTTTTTCTTCGACGGTCGTTATTTTGATATTTAACTATCTGCTATTATCACTTGCGGGCAGCACAGGGTGTTGCGGCTTACGGCATTATTGCAAAACGTGGCGCTTGTGGCAACGGCGGTGTTGACCGGCGCGGCCAAGGCGTGCAGCCGCTGATCAGCATTGCGTTTGCGGAGCATGACCGCAGAACGCTTGCCAAAGCAGACGCGGCGCGGCGTTGTGACGGCGGTTTTACTGGGCGCTGTTTACCGTGAGCGCTTTGCTCTTCCCGCAGCAGGTGACGGCGGTATTCAGCAAGGGCAGCGCGGAGCTGACGGCGCTTGCCGTGCCGGGCCTGATGCTGTACTTCTTAAACTATCTTGTGAGCGGCGTGAATCTGCTGCTTATCGCGCGGTTTGCGGCGGCGGAGCGCAGCCGGGACGCGGCTGTTTTATCTCTTTTGCGCAGCGTGATCTTAGTTGTGCCGTGTGCGGTGGTGCTTCTGCAAAATATTATTCGGGCTGACAGGCTTGTGGCTTGCCGTGCCGACGGCGGAGGTGCTTTTCTCGCTTTGCGGGCGTTTTATCTTTTATACCGCGAAAAGAAAAGCGAAAAAAACAACTGCAGGCGGCATAAAACGCGGTATAATCTTTTTAAAGACGACGATTTGGGACAAAAAAGGGGCAAACCGACATTCAGCGACGCAGCACACCGAAATTCTGACATTTGAAGAAGCGCAGACACCGCAGAAAGCGCCGTTTACGACCGCGAAAAATGGCTTTTATATCCCGGATTTTACTCCGAATACCGTTACATACTGGGTACCGCCGGCAAAAAAGCCGCTCATTACCATCGGCATCAACCCCTCGACGGCGGAGCCGGATAACCTTGACAACACACTGAAATCCGTAGAGCGCATTGCGCTTTTTAACGGGTTTGACTCGTTTATCATGTTCAACGTCTACGCGCAGCGTGCGACGAACCCCGACCACATGGATAAAGCGTTTAACCGTGCGCTGCACGAGGAAAACATGAACGCGTTCCGCTGGGTGCTTTTCGCGCAGCGGCGAAGAGCCCGGCATTTGGGCGGCATGGGGCACGATTGTGGAAAAGCGCGATTATCTCAAAACCTGCCTTGCGGACATGACGGCCATCGGCAACGCATTCCATGCAAAGTGGTATCAGGCAGGCAAGCCCTCTAAAAAAAGGGACACCCGCACCACCCGCTGTATCTGCGAAAGGACTCGAAATTGGAGGACTTTGACATGGCGGCATATTTGAAGGCGCTTTTAAAAACTTGAAAAATTTAATTTTGACTATAAAAAACGCTCCTCACGGTTCGTAGATCAGGTGGAAGCCGAAAACGGCAAGCCTAAACGAACTTTGAAGGAGCATTTTTATGAAAAACTTTATCCCGCACGTGTATTTTTCCGCACCCGAAGACACCGTAGGCGACCTTGTGAACCAGATCCGCCGCGAGAGCGGGAGAGATCCCCGGCACGGCAGAACCGAAGCCGGAAATGAAGGACAGCGGCAAGAAATCTATTATCCCGGAAGACGGTGGTCTCTGCGCCCGAAAAGGACACCGTGGGCGACCTCATCGAGCAACTGCACAAGGAACCTGAGGCGATCCCGGAAGAGAAGCCCGAGGAAAAGGTAGAAACGCCGGAAAAGACCGAGGGCAAGAAATCCATCATTCCAAAAACGGTCGTTTCCGCTGCGCAAAAGCGAGCTTGACCGCGTTTATGACCTGCTGACAAGCGGCGAAGACCTGCAGATGAACCCGGACGGCACGCTGAGCCCCGCCTCTGCCCGAAAAAGCGCGCAAAGCCCCGCGCCGGGCAGCGAGCCGAAAGCGCCGGTGAAGACGAAAAAAGGAGATCATTCCGCACACGGTGGTCTACGCGCCCGAAAAGGGACACCGTGGGCGACCTTATCGAGCAGCTGCACAAAGGAGCCTGAGCCGCTTCCGGAAGAACAGCCCGAGGAAAAGGCAGAAACGCCGGAGAAGACCGACGGCAAAGAAATCCGTTATTCGAAGACGATCGTTTCCGCGCCCGTGCAGCAGTGGTACAAGACGAACAAGGCGCTTTATAACGCAGAGGTCGCCGCCATGCGCAAGGAATTCAACGACCCGAACATGCAGCCGCATTTTATGTCAGACGGCCGCATGTACTGGCTTGGCGAAGACCCGCCCGAATCTCGGCCGCGGCTTTAACACCATGACATACACAATGAAGCTCGTCTACGACCCCGACCACCCGAAGGTGCGCTATTCTTCCTCCGTGAAGCCGTATCTTGTTTCGCCGACGCTCGGCGAATTGCAGAAAAATCGTCAACATGCTGCCGCACATTCCGCTGGATGCGGACGGCAAAAAACTCATCCCGCACACGCTGACGGACAACCGCGGCGAGCGTTATATTTTGCTCCAGCGACGTGGCGGACGTACATGCGGAGGACACCTGCACCACAAGCGCCGTGACCTCCTTCCGCTTTGCCTACCGCTGGCTGATGGTGTTTGAGCTTGCCATCCGCAAGCCGGAAGCATGGAAGGATTTTCAGGCGCATGGGAAGATTTAACGGAGGCTTTTTTATGAAACTCTTTTCGACCCGCCGGTGCTTTCCGGAAAGAAAAACAAGAAGCGCAAAAAAGCTTTTTGAAGGCGCAGCGCAAGGCGTTAAAGCGCGCCGACCACCCGTTTGAGTCCGAAAAAAAGCTGCCGACTGCCGCGGCGTAGTGCTTTCAAACCGTGCGTATCTCTCTGTTCTGAGCGAGGTGTATTCCCGCGACCCGTTGGAGACGGGCGGCATTTTTTCTTCGGCAACGTGAAAAACGGCGTGTGGTATGTGGCGGAAGCGAGTGACCCCGGCGTTTACACGCTGCGCGCGCTCACCACGAGATGGACAACAACTACCACAACCACATTTACCCGGTGCTTTCGCGCTTATATCGGCACGGGCTGTGCCTTTTGGGGCTTTGGCACCGCCACCCCGGCTCGCTCAACACGTTTTCAAGCGACGACGACCGCACAAATCACACAGCTTTGCCGAGGTCATCGGAAACGGTGCGGTTTCGATGCTCGTCAATCTCGACCCCACTGCGCGCCTGACATGCTATTACCTCAGTAAAAACGGCGAATATCGCACCGTGCCGGTCATGGTCGGCGACAAATACTTTGCGGGTACCGGCTTTTTGGAGCTGACAACATCTGAAGCGCTTTTAAAGAACAAAAGACCGCCTGCAAGCTGAAATTTTTGACCCCGAGGAGGCTTAACTGTGGAAAAAATCATCATCACACGCCGTGAGCTTATCAGACAAATTCCGGCTGACCTATCCGAACACGACAGAACCGTGTCACTTTTTAAACGCACTTTTCGAGCGCCTGCCGGAAAATACGGGAAAAGAGGACGTTGACTTACAGTCCGGCGACTTTGACGAGGCGTTTCGTTTGCTAAACGCGTTTGACCCCGCACGTACGGCACCGTGCAGCTCGGCGAGAGCCTGCGCGAGCAGACGGATACGGCAAAGGAACACGTTGGCGTGCTGGGGCTTTCCGACACGGCTTTGCCCGGCAATGATTATGTAGGTGAAGTGACCGGCGCGGGCAGCGCCAGACACCGGCTACTACTACCTTTTGGCTACCGATGAGACCTATGCCGATACGTTCAAAAATCCCGACCACACCACCCGCGGTTTGATCGTATCGGGTACTGCATACACGGCACTTTTGAGTGAAAACGTGGTGCTGACGGGCTACGATTACTTTGGCACCTATAAGGACGGCGGCTGGCTTTTCAACCGTTGCGACGAAGCGAAAAGCACGCTGACGGTGGACAGCTTTACGCTCATCCACGACCTTTTCAGTCGCAACACGGGCCTGTTTGAATCTGCCGAGATGCTGAAAAAATTCGCCGTTATCATCGGCTGCGGCTCTGTGGGCGCACGCGTCGCTTTGGAACTGGCCCGCGCCGGTGTGGGCAAATTTCTGCTCATCGACGACGACATTTTAAAGCCGCACAACATCTGCCGCCGCCACGCACGGTATGCGCGATCTCGGCCGCTTTAAGGCTGACCTTCTGCGCGAGGATATTCTGAACATTGACCCCGCAGCCGAAGTGACGGCTTTCCGCGGCAAGCTGGAAAAACGCGCCGCTTTCTCTCTTTGAAAATCTCGGCAAGAACGGCATTGTCTTTGCGACGGCAGATGACAGAAACGCGAACGCGCTTGCAAATGCGCTCTCCAACACACTCGGCGTGCCGTTTATTGCCGTAGGCTGCTGGGCGCGCGCCCATGCGGGCGAGGTGTTTACCACATTCAAACCGCAGCATGAGAACCTACGGCGAGACCTTCTCCGCGCTTTTAAAGGGACGCCCCCGGCGCGCGACGCACGGCGATTATTTTGGCGAAGCAGATGCCCGTGAACGCCTCCATTTTGAGCCCGGCACCTCTACGGACATCGGCTTTGTGACACTGGTCGGCGTGAAATTCGCGCTTGACCTTTTGAACCTTGAAAGCGAAGCCTATACCCCGCGCGTTTTGAACGACTACACGCCGTACACGCTCATCTGTAACACAAACCGCCCGGAGATTGGCGGTGAAAACGCGAAATCTTCCCGTACCCGCTGTACATCAGCCGCTCCATTCGCCCGGCGGGTGAAGCATGACGGACACGGACGCGCTCACGGCTTACCTGCGGCAGCTTGAGCGCATAAAGGACGACTGGGACGACCGCAAATACGCGGAAATCGAAAAAGACTGTCTTTTACCGCTTTGGCAGCTCTGCCGCCGTATGCAGGAGACCGAGCAGGACATTTACGCGTTCATCTTCGGCACAGAGCACGAACTTGCACACATAGACACCGACATTTATTCTTGAAAGAAGGCATCGTTATGGCAAACGGAAGCGTTGTGGTACCACGACATTGATTCCTTTGAAAAATTCGGCATGGAGCTTGCGGCGCGCAGCGCGGAGCTGGAATCGCTTTATAATGCGCTTACGGTGAGCTGCGCGGCACAGGAAACAAACTGGCACGACCCGCAGTACGACCTCTTGCACGAACGCGTAGAGCTGTACGCCGGTGAAGCCCGCGCACAGCTGCTTGCGCTGAACGACGCGGTGCAGTATATTTCCGTGCTGGCCGCAAAGCTGCGCGCTTTATGATATGAGTGACGTAAACGTATTGCTCTGTGCGGTGGACAGCGCCATGAATACGCTTGCGGCCTTTGACCGCGACCGCGCCGATGTGACCGCCCGCGTTTCGTTCGCGCTGGGCTCCATGTTGGCACGCGTGGCGCTGGAAACCGAGCAGTGCCGCCGTGCGCTTGCAGACGCAGAAGCTACTTCCTATACGGACGAAGAAACCGGCAATACGGCAGAAAAATCCGGAGGCCGCCCGCCTGCGCGCCAAACTGGACGCCTTGAGGCCCTGAACGAGCGCTGCATTTTAGCCGGCGGTGCGCTTTCCGCCGCATGGGCACAGGAAAGCCGTCAATCCGAAACGCACGTAAGCGATGCTCTGCACCGCTGCGGCGTTTATCTGAAAAAGCTGAACCGCATTGCACTTTCACCCGACCCCGGCAGCATAACGGTTTCAAACCACGGTGACGCGCCCGTTTTCGTCTGCATTGTGGACAGCGCACTGTACCCCGAAACTGCCGAGCACATCCGCGTGGCACAGGACATCGGCTTTCCGGATATACTGACGCTGGATCGCAGCGGCGCAGCAGCACGCAGAAAGGCCTCCCTTGCGCCGATCGAGGCGAGCCGCATCTGGGACCGCGATGAATACCCCTGCGCGTGCTTTTAAAAAGAGGGCGGCACAGGTGCGCACGTGATGTACGTTGCGGGCACGGATAACCGCGGCGCAGGCTTTACATGGGCTGGCAGATGCGCGGCCTGCCCGACGGCGCAAAAAGTGCGCGTGCGCGTGATATAAGGAGAAAACTATGACCCCTGAACACTAAGATTTTCACAGACCTTTTTAAGAGAAAGCCGCGCATTTCTTACCGTTTCGGCGGCGGAATACGGCGCGGGCCATAACGCCGCAGAAGCGTTTCGCATTCTGCCGGATTCCATGCTCGGCGTTCTTGTTTGCCACTGCGAAACGGTCTCCCTGTGCGGGGCGGCCTGCTGCACCTTTACGGCGGCGGGCAGCTTTTTCGCCCGCAACACAAAAAAGACAACAAGCCGTTTTCTGAGTTGCTTTTCCTCGGTGACCTTAGAGACGGCGGCCTTTTCGCCGTCTCCCGCATCGATACTGCGATTGCAAAGCGCGGCGAGATGCTTTTTCTCTCCCCGGGCGCACTGGAAATTTTGAGCCTATGGGGATTGACACGGCGGAGTTCATCCGCTGGGCGCTCGAAAGCCGCGAAGAGACGCTGAAAGGCGTTTGGCTGACAGGAGAGATTTTATCGCCCCGCGCACTCAAAAGCACATCACCGCAAAGCTTGACCTTTTTAGACCGCCTTGACATGCTGAAAACGGAGGAGACGCATGAAATTCTTTCAAAATCCGCAGACGGCTTTCATTCTGCCATGATGATGGCGGAAAACGCGCTTCTGCGTGATTTTTCACGTGAGCTGCCCCTGCTTCGCTTTTTGGTGCAGAGCCCATGGAAAGCGCCAAAAAAGCCGTGAAAAGCTGCATGACGCTTTCGTCTTTCCCATGCGCACAGATGCTGAAAACAAACACGCGCTACGTGCACGACTTTGCAAAAGCGAACGCTGACCGTGACGGTCAACGCGCGGTACATGAGTACCGGCAAAGAGGTGAACGACCTGCGGTGCATTGCGGCGGATATTGCGGAGAGCATAAAGCGTGGTCTGCCGGAAAGCACCGACTTTTTTCAGGTGATTGCGGCTTATCAAAGCTGGCTGAAACGCTTTTTCATCTACAAAAGACCGGTGCTACGCGCGACCACGCCGCTGTGGGGCTCTTGCAGACGCGGCAGGGCGTGTGCCAGGCAATCGCCGCGCTTTCCATGGTGATTTTGCCGCACCTTGGCATTTTGGCACGGTACGTTTGCGGCGAAGGCTACCCGGTACGGATTGGGGTCCGCACGCGTGGAACGCGGTATGGGCGCCGAACGTCACATGGCACCAGGTCGATTTCACATTCGGCCTGCACCGCAAAACGACGCCGAACACGTTTACGCCGCCAGATGATCTTCCCTTTCGCGAGCTGCACCGCTGGGACGAAGTAGCGCAAAGCCCCGCACTGTTTCAAATCGTGCAGACCCTCGAAAACCGCCTGCAAGCTAAGACCGTTTTGCTGTTCGCGATCAACCCGTTCAAGGCCGAGATTGGCGGCGTCCCGATGCTGTTTGACGAACCCTGTGCTGCAAAACGGCTGCGCGCGCCTTTTGCCGCTCCCTCACCCTGCTCGGCGGCGGGTGCGAGCTGCTCGAAGACACGCTGCACATGGTGCTCGGCGGAAAAACGCACCGCATTCCGTGCGGCACGCCGATTTCAAACGGCTTTGTGCCGATAAACGAGGTCTTAGCGCAAAGCGGCTTTTGCACCGCAGAACAGCGCGGGGGGTGGTTGTGGTGAATCTTAAACCATAACCGTCCTATTTTTTTTCAGTAATTCTGCGATTAAAAAAAGGCAGCTAAACTGCTTGCGGATGATGATTATGATGCGGCAAAAGCAATCTTTAGTACTCTTGGTAGCTACGAAAACAGCTTCCATTTTTCTTCGTTCATTTCGGACACCCTTATGTTTCGTCTGCCCGCCGGAAAACAAAAAATCTTTCCGGCACGAGCAGCATAAGCCCCCCTGAACGCGCGATTCGGCAGCTTTGCCATTCATGCGGAAGATTTCGCATCCGTCATTATTTTTCGGTTGATCCGGCAGACGCGCGCGAATGGTCGAATTGCGTGTCTGCGCGTTTACTGTACCATATGCGCCGGGTTTGTCAATGCGTTTTTGCACGCGCCGACACTTGACATTTTCTCCCCTCTGGGTTATAATAAGTTTTATGGGACACACTCGCTTTAGCAGTACGTAACCGAACGAAGCATACTGAT
>VOFJ01003418.1_pt1 | contig 19918 bp, 20 predicted proteins | sample 5384081 | NCBI WGS metagenome assembly VOFJ01 (sample SAMN12384729, study PRJNA508395) | human gut metagenome | isolation source: healthy gut I | host: Homo sapiens
CCTGCAGGGCGCGGGCAAGACCACCAACGGCGCCAAGCTCGCCGGCCTCATGCGCAAGCAGGGCAAGCGCCCGCTGCTCGTCGCGTGCGACGTGTACCGCCCGGCTGCCATCCAGCAGCTTGAGACCGTCGGCCGCCAGCTTGATATTCCCGTGTTCCAGATGGGGCAGGGCGATCCGGTCGCGATCGCCAAGGCCGGCATCGAGCACGCGAAAAAATACGGCAACGACCTTGTCTTTCTCGACACGGCCGGCCGTCTGCACATTGATGAGGCGCTCATGACCGAGCTGCAGAACATCAAGGCCGCCGTCGATCCGGCGGAGATCCTGCTCGTCATCGACGCGATGATCGGTCAGGACGCGGTCGCGACCGCGCAGGCCTTTGACGATGCGCTCGACATCACCGGCGTCATGCTCACCAAACTTGACGGTGACGCCCGCGGCGGCGCGGCGCTGTCGATCAAGGCGCTGACCGGCAAGCCCATCAAGTTCGCCGGCACGCGAGAAGCTCGACCAGATCGAGCCCTTCCACCCCGACCGCATGGCCGGGCGCATCCTCGGCATGGGCGATGTGCTCACGCTCATCGAAAAGGCCGAGCAGAACCTCGACCAGAAAAAGGCCGAGGAGATGGCGGAGCGTCTGCGGCAAAACCGCTTCACGCTCACCGATTACTATGACCAGCTCCAGCAGCTCAAGGGCATGGGTTCCTTGCAGGATATCGCCGGCATGATCCCCGGCATGGACGCCAAGGCGCTCTCGGGCGCGAACGTCGACGAGAAGGCCATGGGCCGCATCGAGGCGATCATCCAGTCCATGACCCCCGGCGAGCGCGACAACCCGGGCATCCTCAACTCCAGCCGCAAAAAGCGCATCGCGGCGGGCGCGGGTACGAGCGTGGTCGAGATCAATAAGCTGCTCAAGCAGTTTGATCTCATGCAGCAGCTGGTGCGCCAGATGTCCGGCAACAGCAAGGCCATGAAGCGCATGAAGCGCGGCGGCCGCGGCGGTCTCGGCGGTCTGGGCAATCTGTTCGGCGGCGGCGGTGGCCGTCCCTTCGGATTCTGAAACCGATTCCATGCTCCCGCAGGGGGCTGGAGATACAGAGATTATTGATGGAGGTGAAGATACATGGTCAAGATCAGACTTCGCAGAATGGGCGCTAAGAAGGCTCCCTTTTACCGCATCGTGGTGGCGGATTCCCGTTTCGCACGTGACGGCAGATGCATTGAGGAGATCGGCACTTACGATCCGCTGAGCGCAGACAAGAAGATCGTCGTCGACGCCGAGCGCGCCAACTACTGGCTCGCCAACGGTGCACAGCCGACGGATACCGTTCGTGTGCTGCTCAAGAAGGCCCTCGCAGCCGAATAAGGAGAGACCCCAAAGATGAAAGAACTTCTGACCTATATTGTGCAGAACCTCGTGGAAAAACCGGACGAGGTCTCTGTGACCGAGCGCGAGGCCAACGGCGAGACCGTGTTTGAAGTGCGCGTCGCCGACGGCGATATGGGCAAGGTCATCGGCCGTCAGGGACGGATCGTCAAAGAGATCCGCATCCTGATGAAGGCTGTCGCCCAGAGAAAGGGCAAGAAAGTCTCCGTGGAGATCATGGATTGACGCAGGAAACGCGCTGCACCCGTGCAGTGCGTTTTTTGCACCTACACCCAAAAAGGGGGGGCAATGCATATGCAAAAACCGTATCTGGAGGCAGGAAAAATCGTCAACACGCACGGTGTGCGCGGCGAGGTGCGCATCCAGCCGTGGGCGGATGACGCGGCGTTCCTGCTCGGCTTCCGGACGTTTTATATCGACGGCGCACCCGTGCACGTCGCGCACAGCCGCGTGCACAAGGGGATGCTCGTCGTCAAGTTTGCGGACTATGACGATGTCAACGCCGCCATGACGCTCAAAAACCGCGTCGTGTCCATCGCGCGCGCGGATGTCACGCTGTCGGACGGGCAGTATTTTCAGCAGGATCTGATCGGCATCGCCGTCGAGACCGATGCGGGCGAGCCGCTCGGCACGCTGCGCGAGATCCTCGACCTGCCGCGCGGCAGCGTCTATGTCGTGCAGGGTGCGCGCGAGGTGCTCATCCCCGACCGGCCGGAGTTCGTGTGCAGCATCGACCCGGCTGCCGGGCGCATGGTCGTGCACCTGATCGAAGGGATGTGAGCGCGTGCGCATCGACATTCTCACGCTCTTTCCCGACACGATGCGCGCCATGCTCGGTGAGAGCATCCTCGGCCGGGCGCAGGCGCGCGGTCTGCTCGACATCCGCTGCCACCAGATCCGCGACTATACCGAAAACCGCCAGAAGCAGGTCGACGACTACCCGTATGGCGGCGGCTGGGGTCAGGTCATGATGGCGCAGCCGCTCAAGAGCTGCCTCGACGCGGCGCTTGCGGATTCCGCCGTGCCCGCGCCGCGCCGCCGCGTGATCTACCTCTCCCCGCAGGGGCAGACGTTCACGCAGGCAAAGGCGCGCCAGCTCAAGGCCGACTATGACCAGCTCGTGCTCGTCTGCGGCCACTATGAGGGCGTGGATGAGCGCTTCATCGAGGCCTGTGTGGACGAGGAGCTGTCCATCGGCGACTTTGTGCTCACAGGCGGTGAGCTCGGCGCGATGGTCGTCACGGACTGTGTCTGCCGCATGGTGCCGGGCGTGCTGTCGGACACCGAGTGCTACACCGGCGAGAGCCATTGGGCGGGCCGGCTCGAGTACCCGCAGTATACCCGTCCCGAGACGTGGGAGGGGCGCACCGTGCCCGAGGTGCTGCGCGGCGGCAATCACGCCGAAATTGAAGCGTGGCGCACGCGGCAGAGTCTGGAGCGCACACTCGTAAAGCGGCCGGAGCTCTTTCGGGAAACACCGCCGACACCGGACGAGCAGCGCCTGCTCGATAAGATCCGGCGCGACCGCAGCCGTCCGCAGCTCACAGAGCTGCCCGTCTGCCGCCCGGCTGCGGCGGATGACCTCCCGGCCATCCTCGCCATCGCGCAGCAGGCGCGCAACTACCTGCGCCGCCACCGCGTCGACCAGTGGCAGGGCGATTACCCGAACGCGGACACGTTTTCCGCCGACATCGCGGCCGGGACGTGCCATGTGCTCACGTATCAGGGCGCTGTCGCCGCCGTGTTCACGCTCAGCCGCACGCCTGACCCCGCCTATGACGCGCTCACGGACGGGCGCTGGCGCTCGGACCGTGACCATGCTGCCGTGCTGCACCGCAACGCCGTTGCAGCCGATTGGCGCGGCACGGGCATGGCCGACCACCTCATGCAGGCGGCGGAGCAGCTCGCGCGCGAAAGCGGCGCGCACGCCATCCGCGTCGACACGCACCGGCACAACGGCGCGCAGAAAAAGCTCCTCGAGCGCCACGGCTACCGCTTCTGCGGCAACATCCTGTGTGACGAGCCGGGCACGATCCGCGCCGTCAGGCGTTTGAGAAGCTGCTGAGGTGAGGTGCGTATGGAGCTGACGAATCCTGCGGACATCCGTGCACTGCTCGCGCGGCATGATTTTCGCTTTTCCAAGTCCATGGGGCAGAATTTTCTGACGGCCGCATGGGTCCCGTCCGACATCGCCGACGCCTCCGGCGCGGACGCGCACACCGGCGTGCTCGAGGTCGGCCCCGGCATCGGCTGCCTGACCGAGCAGCTCGCGCAGCGCGCGGCCAAGGTCGTCTCGGTCGAGCTGGACGAGCGGCTGCGCCCCGTGCTGGCCGAGACGCTCGCCGCCTATCCGAACGTGGAGCTCGTCTTTGGCGATGTGCTCGCGCTCGATCTGCGGCGGTTCGCGGCGGAGCACTTTCCGGGGCTGCGCCCGGTCGTGTGCGCAAACCTGCCGTATAACGTCACGACGCCGCTGATCACGGCGTTTCTCACCGCCGGATGCTTCGACACCGTCACGGTCATGATCCAGCGCGAGGCCGCACACCGGCTCTGCGCCCGGCCGGGAACGGCGGACTACGGTCTGCTGACCGTGCTGACCGCGTGGTATGCCGAGCTTGAGCTTCTGTTCGATGTGCCGCCGCACTGCTTCGTTCCCGCGCCGAAGGTCACGAGCACCGTCGTGCGGCTGCGTATGCGGAGCGCACCGCCTGCGGACGTGCAGGATGAAGCGCTGCTGTTCGCCGTCGTGCGCGCGGCGTTCAGCCAGCGCCGCAAGACGCTCATCAATGCGCTCGCGGCCGGCGTTCCCGGCTGCGACAAGGCGCGCGCCGCCGCGGCGGTCGCCGCCTGCGGCTTCGATGCGCGTGTGCGCGGCGAGACGCTCGAGCTGGCGCAGTTTGCCGCGCTGAGCAATGCGCTGCGTGCGGAGCTTGGTTGACATAACAAAAACAAATCAGGGCGCCACATCGCGGGACGCCCTGATTTTCTGCGGATACAGTTTTAATATGGTTTACATAACGAACATAGTTGGCGGTTTTTCCTGCATACCGCCGGCTGCGCGCGCATACTGTGGTAGCAAACGCAGCAGGAGGGAGCGCCATGCCATATGAGGACAAAAAAGGCCGTGCCGCAGCGCCGGCCGCACGCGGTCACGCTCGACGAGCGCAGCCATCTGACCGTTACGGGAGTGGACGAGGTCGTGCGCTTTGACGACACGGAGGTGTCCATGCGCACGTCGCGCGGGATGCTCACCGTGCACGGCGAGGGGCTGCGCGTCGGCCGGCTTGCGATCGACACGGGGGAGCTTGCGATCGACGGCGCGTTTGACGCGCTCGATTACACGGAGGAGACGGTGTCCGGCGGCGGCTTCTGGTCGCGCCTGTTCGGAGGATGAAGCTGCCGCTGCTCGGTCAGCTTGCGCAGCTCATGCTCGGGCTTGGGCTCGGCGCGGCGCTCGGGCTGGCGTTCGACATGCTGCGCGTGCCGCGCCGCCATGCGCGCAGCGCGGTTTTCCGCGCGCTGCTCGACGGCGCGTTTTGCCTGCTTGCGCTCGCGAGCGTGTTCCTGCTTGGCATGACGGCCGGCGACGGGCAGGTGCGCCTGTTTCTGTTCGCGGCCATCGCCGGCGGCTGGACGTGCTACTTTCTCTGGCTCAGCGGGCATATTTTCCCGCAGCTGGAGCGATCTGGCCGCCTGTGCGCGCGAAAAATGCGCCAGATCACGGCTCCGGGAAGACAATTCATAAAAAAAGTTCTGTTTTTTGCAAAAAAACACTTCCAATCTCGCCGCAGATGTTTTAGAATAGACTGTATTACTGGACGCAGATACGATCCGGGGGGAGGTACTGCCGACCGTGAAATTCAAGAAGGCAAGCATATTTACCAAACTGGTCATCGCGGCGCTGATGGTGTACGCACTCATCAGTCTGGTCGTCGTGCATCAGCGCACGGCACAGCTTCAGGACCGCGCCGCGGCACTGCAGCAGCAGGTGTCCGAGATGACCCAGTCCAATGCCGAGCTGCAATATCAGATCGACCACAGCGACGACGATGACATGCGCGAATCGGTCGCGCGGGAAAAACTCGGTCTGGTCAAGCCCGGTGAGAAGATTTTTTACGACACGAGTGATTGAGCAAGGAGAAACGAACCGTATGCAGGTGGAAGTCGGAGCAGTTGTGGAAGGTACCGTTACCGGTATCACGAAGTTTGGCGCGTTTGTGAGTCTGCCGGACGGCAAGAGCGGTCTGGTGCACATATCCGAGATCGCCAACACCTACGTCAGCGATGTCAACGAATTTTTGAAGCTGGGCGACAAGGTGAAGGTGCGCGTGCTGGCCGTGACGCCGGACGGGAAGATCAACCTGTCCATCAAGAAGGCGGAGGAAGCGCCCGCCCGTCCGAACAACCGCCCGATGAACGGCGGACGCCCCGGCGGCAGCCGCCCCAATAACGGCGGCGCACCGCGCGCGCTGCGCGCCCCAACCGTCCGGCCCAGCCGGCGGGCCAGGTCAGCGGCCCGAGCGGGGACGCCGCGTTCGAGGACCGGCTCAAGCAGTTCATGCAGGAGTCGGACAGCCGCATGGCCGGCAACCGCCTCTATAACGACCGTTCGCGCGGCCGCCGCCGCGGCGGAAACGGCCGCAGCTAAATGCCGCGCCGGAGCGTTAATACATGAAATATGAAAGCTCCTCCGTATGCAGCAGACATACGGAGGAGTTTTTTGCGCTTTGAACGCTTTGCTCCCGAAGGTTTCGTCTTGCCTCACTGACACCGGTGTAGTATGATCGTGTTCAGATCTGCGGTCACAGAGGCTGACCGTTTCCCATCTGTACCCGGGAGGCATACATTGTGGAAGTTTATCTGAGTGAACACATTGCGCCGTCGGCGTATGCAAGACTGGCGCACCATTTTGAGATCGTGGACAATTTCGACCACCCCGAGCGGCTCGCCGCCATGGTCATCCGCCGCGCGGTCGTGCCGCGCGCGGTCATCGCGCACGCGCCGAATCTGAAGGTCATCGCCATGCACGGCGTCAGCCGCGACACGATCGACACCGCTGCTGCCGCCGAGTTCGGCGTGCCGGTGCCGAATGTGCCGGGCCTCGGCGCACCGGCTGTCGCGGAGCTGGCCGTGGCGGAGCTGCTGGCGCTCAACCGGCAGCTGAAATTTGTCAACAACGGCCTGTGCGCCGGACGCTTCGACCACTTCGGCGCGGAGGAATTCGTCTGCCACGAGATGACCGGCCGCACACTTGGCCTTGTCGGCACGGGCAACATCGCCCACCGCGTGGCGGACATTCTGCGCGCGGCGTTCGATGTGCGCGTCCTGTGCTGGAATCCGCGCCGCACGGCCGCTGAATGCGCCGCGTGGGGCTATGAACAGGTCGGGACCCTGCCGGAGCTTTTCCGTCGCTCCGACTTCGTGAACGTGAGCATCACGCTCTGCGATGCCACGCGCGACCTCATCAACGCGCCGGTGTTCGCCGCGGCGAATCCGGAGCTGCTGCTCGTCAACACCTCGCGCGGCGGCATCGTCAACGAGCACGATCTCTACGTCGCGCTCACCACGGGCCAGATCCGCGCTGCGGCGAGTGACGTGTTCGCGCACGAGCCGCCGGCGAGTGATGATCCGCTCATCCATCTGGACAATTTCATCGCCACCTTCCACATCGGCGGCAGCACATACGAGTCGCTCGAGCGCGTGAGCAACCGCGCCGTGGACTATGTGTTCCAATACACCGGCGTCGCAGAGCGGTGAGGCTGTCGGCGCTTCCGGGAGTGGGCAAACACTATAAAAACACCCGAGGCCGCAGCCTCGGGTGTCCAGCTTGTCAAAACCTCGTAGCCTTTCACCAACGGTGCGGCGAAAGAAAATCCAATCATTTTCTCAGGCGACATGTGCGGCTGAGAAAATACCGCTCGGCCTGCAAACGTGCGCGCCGTCCGCCTCCGGCGGAGGGCGCGTGCGCTGCTGTCAGGCCGCAACTCCCTTGTCAAAAAGGAATACTTTTTGACAGGCTCAAAGCGCCCGAAGCTTTCGCTTCGGGCGCTCCTTTGGTTTACAGGTTACACGGACATCCAGCCGGGCAGTGCGTTGGCGATCGCGTCCACGATTTCCTTTGCCTTTTCTTCGCCGCAGCGCTCAAGGATGTCGGAGGCGAGGTCGAGGCCGATATGGATGGGTCCTCTGAATTCGGTCATGTTACTTTACCCCTTTCGTCAGATTTCCGCCGCCGTCCCACACAACAGACGGCACCGGATGGTTGGTATTGCCGGTTACAGGTAATACTGTAACGGAAAAAGTGTCAAAACGCAAGTGACAAATCTTGCAGAGTGTAACACTTTGAACATTTTCGTCCAATTTTCCGAAACCGCTTTGTTTCTGGTTGAAATATCTCAACCAGCACCGCGTAATCCGACAAAATGTTGCATAATTGCGCACCGGTCGACGGCCTTCACAGGGCGAAACGGCATTATGGAAACCGGTTCTCCACATTACCAACAGACTTTTCAACACAAACGGGGTGCAATTAACGATGTTATGTTAACTACGGATTGGTTTTCCCATTTTTCGGTGCTGTTCTTCCCTGCGCGCACAAGTGTACGGCGAAGCGGCATCCTGCTGCGCGTTTGCCCTGCACGCGCCCAGACCCGCCGCCCGCTTTGTGTTCTGCAAGTGCACAAAACCCCGGGAGCAGAACGCTCCCGGGGCAGGTGTATGGCTTTTGCGGGTCGGCGGTGCGTCGGTCACAGGCCGGTGAGGCGGCAGTAGCGCATCATGATGGCTGCGATCTGCGCGCGTGTGGCACCGCCGCTCGGGGCCAGATAGTCGGCGCCATTGCTCGCGATGCCGGAGATGAGACCGTTGCCGACGGCCCAGCTCATGGCGGCGTATGCCCAGTTGGAGACGCTGGCGGCATCGGGGAAGCCGTTGAGGGATGCTGCGCCGCCGAGGTAGGCCGGCGCATACTTTTCGGTGTAGCCGTAGAGGAGAACGGCCATCTGCTCGCGGGTGATGAGGCCGTCGGGCGCGAAGGTCGTCGTGCTCATACCGGCGACGATGTCTTTGTCGTAGCCCCAGGCGACGGCGTTGTAGTACCATGTGCTGGGCCTGACATCCGTGAACGGCACGTAATATTTGCTGTAGTCGGTCGTGTCGCCGGAGAGGTTATAGAGGATCATCACGATCTGTGCGCGCGTGCTGACCGTGTCGGGCGAGAACGTCGTCGCGTCGAAGCCGCTCATCAGACCGTGGCGCACGCAGTAGTCGATGCCCTCGTGCGCCCAGTTGGACGGGGCGGGCACATCGCGGAAACGGAAGCTCGGGCACGCGGCGCCGCCCGGACAGACCGCAGAGCCGGTGGCGGGGATGATCTCGGTTCTGGTCTGGCCGCAGACGGTGCAGGTGTAGGTGCGGACGCCGGGCGTGGTCTCCGTCGGCGCGACGGTCACGGTGCCCTCGTCCCAGACGTGGGTGTGCGGGCCGGTGGCGGGGATGACCTCGGTCTTGGTCGCGCCGCAGACGGTGCAGGTATAGGTCATGGTGCCGGGGTCGGTCTCGGTCGGCTCCGTGGTCACGGTGCCGCTGTCCCACTTATGGCCGAGCGCGGGCTTGACATTGCGCTGTTCGCTCGCGCCGCAGTCTCTGCAGGTGTAGAGGTCATAGCCTGCCTCCGTGCAGCTGGGTGCGACGTTCTTGGTGAAAACGAAAGTGTGCGCACCCGTAGCGGGGATGACCTCGGTCTTGGTCTGGCTGCAGACGGCGCAGGTGAACGTGCGCACGCCGGGGGTGGTCTCGGTCGGCTCGGTGGTCACGGTGCCGTTGTCCCACGTGTGCGCGCCGGTGGCGGGGATGACCTCGGTCGCAATGACGTCGCCGCAGTTGGCGCAGATGGTGTCGATGCGGCCGTCGGCCCCACAGGTGGCGGGCACGGTGTTTTTCGTCGTGCCGTAGCCGGTGTGCAGACACGCGCCCTTGCTGCTGACCTTGTAGCCCTGCCATGTGCCGTCCGCATCAAACGTCCAGCCGTAGACCGGGTCGGGGTTATAGTGGATGGTGACGATGCCGGGCTCAAAGCTGTGCTCGGCCGCGCCGCCGGGCTGGACCGTCGGGGGCGCGCCGTAGCAGCGCACGTCTTTGAGTGCCTTACAGCCGGTGAAGGCATTGTGGCCGACGCTCGTCACGGTGCCGGGCAGCTTCATGTCCGTCAGCGCGGTGCAGCCCTGGAAGCAAGCGTCGGGGACGGCGGTCACGCCGCCGGGCAGCGTCACATCCGTCAGCGCGATGCAGCCATTGAAGGCGGAGTTGCCGAGCGCCGTCACGGCCGCGGGGGATGGGCGCCTTGGTGAGCGACTTGCAGCCCTCAAACGCGCGCTCGCCGATGGCGGTCACCTCGCCCTTATAGTCGACGGTCAGCAGCTTCGTGCAGTCGTTAAAGCATTTGTCGGGCACGGCGGTAATGGCGGCCGGCAGGGTCATGCCGCTGAGACTCGCGCAGGCGTCAAACGCGCCGCGGCCGAGGGCCTGCAGCCCATCGGGCAGCGAGACGGCGGTGAAGCTGTTGCCGGCGAGACCGAAATCGCCGATGGCGGTCACGGCCCTGGGCAGGGAGATCCCGTTGAGCTTGGAGCACAGGGCAATGCCGTAGCGGCCGATGCTCGTCACGCTTTCCGGCAGCGTGATCTGCGTGGCGGCCGGCAGGAAGAACAGCGCATAGTTGCTCACGTTCGTGACGCCGTCCTTGATGACGACCTTCTTCAGCTCGCCCTCAAGCTTGAAGTTGCCGAAGCTCGTGAGCATACCCAGCGCCTCATAGTTCCACCACGGGGCGAGGTTGCCCTCGGGGAAGTTGAAGTCGGGCATGGCCCCGGTGCCGGAGATGGTCAGCGTCTTGCCGCTGAGAACACCGGTGGAGACCTCCCAGTGCAGGCAGTTGTTCTCACCGAAGTCGCCCGAGGTGGCCGCGGCGCCAAAGCTGCTGAGGATCGCATCCATGTCCAGATCGGGGATCTCAAACTCCTCCTTGAACTGCTCGATCTTCTCTTTGATGAGTTTTTCGGCAATCTCTTTTTTCAGATCGTCGATTTTGCCGGCCGATGCGTTCACGGTCAGGCCGGAGAACAGTCCCACGACCAGAACGAGACACAGCGCCAGCGAGAGCAGGCGTTTTTTCATAGTTTCTTCCTCCTTGCGGTAATGTTCCTGTGTACAACGGGAATATCTCTCTGTTGAAAATATAGCATACTCCCGGCAAAGTGTGCAATGGATAGGACGCAAAAACCGACGGATTTGTTACGAAACCACAAATCTGAGCAAGAATTTTACACGTTTTTTTGCCTGTGAACGCTTTCGGGCTGTTGCAATGGCGGGGCGCGTCCTGTATACTTGCTCTGTAGACATGTTTTTTGAAGTGTCGGATCCAGGAGGGAGGAACCTTATGAAAAAACGAGTGTTGTCGCTGCTGTTGTGCTTTGTGCTCGCGGCGGGACTGCTGAGCGTGTGTGCTCCGCCGGCACAGGCGGGCACGATCGCGGACGCGTTTGAACTGTTTATCAAGCAGCCCGGTCAGATCAAAAAGCTCTTCGGCCGTGAGGTCGCCCACGGTGACTGCGGACCTGCCGGGGACGAGGCCAGCGTACATTATAAGATCTACGAAGTCACAAACCCCACCGTTGTGCAGGACAACCCCTTCCTGCAGCAGATCTGGCAGATCCATGATTACCGCGAGGACGCGCAGTATTACGGCGTGTACATCTTCGGCGACGGGAAAATGGCGGACTACGCGGCGACCGGCCAGAAAGCGCCGTGGATGGGCAACGTGGAGGTCACGGAGTATAACGACAAGGGACAGGTCCTCGGCACGACGGTCGTGGAAAACCTCGGCGAGGAGTATCTCGCGCTGGCCTACATCGCCGACGGCACCGACGAGGAGTGGGACGGCCGCACCGAGCGCTACTCCGGCGTTACGAATGTCGGCGCGTATGCGTTCAAGGACTGCCGCTATCTCACGTGTATGTTCCTCAATGACGACATCACCACCATCGGCGATCACGCATTTTATAAAGACGAGTACCTCTCGGCCATCAATATGCCGCGCAAGCTCGAGCTCATCGACAAGTACGCCTTCTACGGCTGCGACACGCTCACGTTCGTGCGCGCGCGCAACTGCAGCCGCCTGCGCCGCATCGAGGACCACGCGTTCTACAGCTGCACCATGCTTGCCGAGCTGCGCCTGCCGGAAGGCCTGACGTATATCGGCCCGTGGGCGTTCGCGTGGGACCGCATCCTCGGTCAGGAGGATACGACGCTCGGTCTGCCGTCGAGCCTGCAGACGATCAGCACGGGTGCGTTCGCGTTCGTCAACCACCACAAGAACCTCAACATTCCGGCCAATGTCACGAGCATCGGTGACTACGCGTTCATGTGCGATTACTACATGAACAACCTCACCTTCAGCCCCGGTGACAAGAAGCTCACCATCGGCGTGGCCGCGTTTGCCGGCGATAACCACATGAAGTCCGTCGATCTCTCCAACCGCGTCGCGCAGATCGATAAGTGCGCCTTTGCCGGCTGCGAGCTGCTCGAGGAGGCTTACTTCGGCGACAAGATCGACACGATTCAGGCCCGCGCCTTCACCAGTGTGGACGCCGCGCTGCAGTTCGCCATCAAGACTGTCCTCAACGGGATTCTCGACCCGGACAATCCGGATGGGAACGAAGAGCACGCGGATGATATTGCTGCGGGCCTGACCCAGATCGCAAAGGTCACGCAGCTCAAGCGCGCCGTCTTCAAGAACGACCCCGCCAAGAGCATCTACGCCGCGGCGGACTCCAACCGCTCCTTCCCGGATGACTGCGTGGTCTATTATCCGCAGGGCAGCTACACCTGGGCCGCCGAGCTCAAGGACGACGGCACGTGGCAGGGCTACAAGACCGGCTTCTGGCACGGCGACCACATCGCCCAGTTCGCCGACACGGTCGTCGCACCCACCTGCACGGAGCAGGGCTATACGCACCACGTCTGCACGGTGAAGGGCTGCACCTATGCCCCCGTGGACGACACTTATGTCGCCGCCACCGACCACACCTGGGTCAAGACGCAGACGAACCCGCCCACCTGCACCGAGCAGGGCACGGCGTTTTATAAATGCTCGGCCTGCGGCGCGACCCGCACCGAGAAGATCGCCGCGCTCGGCCATGACCTGAGCCGCTGCGACCTCGTCCCGGACGCCACGTGCACGCAGCCCGGCCGCGCCGTCGGCACGTGCGCGCGCTGCGGTGTGCAGATCGATGAGGTCATCCCCGCCAAGGGCCATGACTACAGCTATAAGTCCGCCTCCAGCACGGAGCCGACCTGCACCGAGTCCGGCCACTATCAGGGCACCTGCCCGCGCTGCTATCAGGATTATAACGATACCATCCCCGCCCTCGGCCACGACTGGGGTGAGTGGGTCACGTCGATCGAGCCGACCGTCTCGACCGTCGGCTACCGCTATCATGTCTGCAACCGCGACGGCTGCGGCTACCGCGAGGGGGAGGACATCCCGAAGCTGCACACCCACACGTGGGATGCCGGCGTCGTGACGCAAAAGCCCACTGCGGCCGAGCCCGGCGTCAGGACCTATACCTGCACCGTCTGCGGCCAGACCAGGACGGAGGCCATCCCCGCAACCGGCGTGCCGGAGACCTGCAACGGCGGCCCGGCCTGCCCGGGCTACGCCTTCCGCGATATGCCCGCGCCGAGCATCTGGTCGCACGCGGGGCTGGATTACTGTATCGATCATGGCTATATTGCCGGCACGTCGGCAACGACCGTCACGCCGGACGGCGAATGCACGCGCGCCATGATCGTGAGCATCCTCTACCGCGTGCAGGGCGAGCCCGCGAAGGTCAACGGTTATGAGCTCAAAAAGCTCGCGGCGCCGTTTGACGACGTGGAGCGCGGCCGCTGGTATACCGACGCCATCTGGTGGGCGAAGCTCACGGGCGTTGTCTCCGGCATGAGCCCGAGCACCTTTGCGCCCGACGATCCGATCACGCGCGCGCAGCTTGCGGTCATCCTCTATAACTATACCAAGCAGTTTGCGCCCGAGAGCCTGACGGAGACGGGCTCGCTCGCCGGCTTCCCGGATGCGGGCAGCGTCCCGTCGTGGGCGCGCACGGCGATGGCGTGGGCCGTCGGCAACGGCCTGATCTCCGGCGTCGGTGAAAACGGCGTCTCGTACCTCAGACCGGAGGGCTGCGCTACGCGCGCGCAGGTCGCGACCATTCTCATGAACTACGACAAGGCGCTGGGCTGAGGCGCAGCCAATACCGATAGAAATAAATAGAAACAAAAACAGCTCCGGAAGCGTCTACCGCTTCCGGAGCTGTTTGCCGCCTGTGAAGTTTACATAATTCAAAATTGTTTTATTTAATCTGCGTAGATGCTGCGCTTTTCGTTCTTCTGATTTACATAATCATTATCCTTTCCTGCCGCGCAGCATCGCCGCGATCGTCACGGCGCTGTATCCGCTCTGCTGCCAGAGGTCGTCGGGCACCGTGCCGCCGTTGCGCAAAATGAGCGCGATCTGGCGCCGCGCATCGCTGCGCGCGGCCGTCTGTGCCTTGTCGCGCGCAGCCTTTTCCTTTTCGGCTGCGGTCTGCGCGGCCTTGGCTTTCTTGTCGGCGGCGGCCTTGGCAGCGGCAGCGTCCCTGGCCTGCTGCTGCAGCTTGCTGTCCGCGCGGTCGTAGGCGGCGTCGTCCATGTCGAGCAACGCCGCAATCTGCGCCTTCGTCACGCCGTCACGGCTGTCGGCGGCGTCGAGCATCCGGTCAATGGCGCTCAGGCGTGTCTTGTGCTCGCTGCTGTAGCGCTCGTAGGCCAGCTGCGCCAGCTCCGGCAGCTTGCCTGCGAGCATGGCGCGGTAATAGCCGCCCGCCTGCTGCGCCGCCGCCACGGCCGCCGTCGAGGCTTGACCGCCCGTCAGCGCGGCCGCCTTGCCGAGGGCGTTTTCTGCCGCGAGCTCCGCCTGCCGCTCGTATTGCTGCCGGTAGGCGGCGTAGAGCTTGTCCGACGCGGGGTCGTAGTCAAACTGCTCGCCGAGCAGTGCGTCGAGCATCCGGTCGATCTGTTCGCGGCGGTCTGCCGTGCCGCGCCCGGTCAGCAGTGCCTCGGCCTCGCGGCGGTGTGTGTCGTCATAGTCCGGCACATCTTCGATGGGCAGGTACTGCGCATAGTCACTCGTCTGTTCCTGACCGGCCATGCCCTCGCCGCGGATCTTCGCGTTGCGCTGCTGCTCATAGACGGCGGCAGTCGCGTTGTCACCGCGCCGGGCCGCCTGCTCCATGAGCGCGGCGTAGTCGGTGTCCTTGTCGTATTTGTATTTTGTCGCCATAGGTTCTCCTTTCCTCAGTGCTGCGGTCCGGCGGCGGCCTCCGTGCGCGTGAGCGATAAAAGCCGCCACGCCCCCGTGCCCGTCATCCGCAGGCGAAAGTGGTCGCATCGGCGCGGCAGTACCGGCAGGGTGAACGAACGCTTTGCACCCGCCGTCACGTTTGCAAGCGTGTGCCACTGTCCGTCGGAGTCATACTGCGCCGCCGCCGTGATGCTTGCGCCCGCCTCAGCCTCCAGCCGAAGCTGCACGCGCAGCAGCCGCTTGCAGTCCGGGCTGCCGCTGGTAAAGTCGCCCGTTTCGAGCAGGCTCTCCATCTGTGCCGTGCTGCCCGCGCCGAAGCGCCACACGCCGCGCGTATCCTGCGCATAGAGCGCGCCGCCGCACTGCGCAAAGCCGCGCGCGTTAAAATCGTCCTCACGGCTCCACAGGCCGCTGCGTGTGTCGTATACGAATAGATGCCGTCCGCCCTGCTCGTCGCGCGCCGAGAGATACCAGCGCGTCCCGTCCGTGCCGGCGACGCCGTGCGTGAGCGTGCGCCCGAGCGCATCGCCGATGCGTACCGGCCGTCCGCCCGCCGTGCGCGCCGCGCCGACGGGGGAGAGGTAGTAGAGCGTCTCGGCCGCCGTCACGAGCGAGCGGCCGGAGTCCTGCTCCGCGCCGAGCGCGGCCGAGGCCACGAGCTGGAAGTTTGTAGGCCGCGTGCCGTAGAGCCGCCAGAGCCCGCCGGGCTTGAGAAACACCACGCCGCTGCCCGTCGCCGCGCAGCCGGAAAAATCCCCCGGCGCGCCGGCGTCCACGCTCCATGCGGCCGTAGCGACCGCGCCGTTTTCGTCCGCCTCGTACCAGAACCAGCTCAGCGGATCGCCGAGCTTTGTGCACCACACGCTGTCGTGCGCGCACGCCCAGAGGCGGTTGCCGTAGCTGCACGCGTGCTGCGCGTCGGGCACGCGCCGCGTGATCGTGACGCCGTTGACTGCGCCCGCGCGCACGAATGTGTCCGGGTCAAAGCGCAGCCGCGCCCCGTCGATGCCGCGCAGGATGTATGTGCCGTTGTTGCGCACGTCGCCGAAGCCGCTGAGCGTCACGGCATCGCCGGTGCGAAAGTCTGTGCCCGCGCCGTCGGCCACGAGGATGCTCGCGCGCCCGTCGCCATCCGTGTCTGCGCCCGCAAGCGTCACGCTGCCGCTCCAGCTTGTCTCTGCGCTGCCGAATGTGCCGTCCGCCGGCCGGAACCAGACCTTGTCCGGCCAGATGAGCACCGTACCGCCGAGCGCTGCGAATACCTTCGGCGTGTCCGTGAGCGTGCAGCCAGGCACGGCCTTTCCGTTATAATACAGAGTCGTGCCGGCGCACCAGAGCAGCCCGTCTCCGGCTGCGAACAGGCCGTTCGGCGTGCCGCTGCACGGGTAGATGCGCCTGCGTCCGGGGCGTGTCGAGAACAGGGGGCTGTCCGCTGCCGAGCCGTTGGTCATCTCGTAGATGCCGCCCTCGGGGCAGGACGGGCGGTGGTCGTAGCCGCGAAAGTCCGTCTGCACATGGCGGACGGCAGCCATGCGCCGCGGAAATGTTGGTAGATACATGCCTTGCCTCCTTACAGGTTGAGCGGCTTGCCGTTGTGATACAGCTCGCCGCACAGGTCGATCTTCCCGGCCGAGAGCATCAGCTCCGGCAGATCGCCGCGCGTCGCGGAGATCACCGCGCCGCTCTTGTGAAAGATGAGATATTTGCGCTCGAGGCTGTTCTGGCTGCCGATGTGCAGCGTGTCGGCCACGGTCGTGATGCCGTTGAGGTCGATCTTGTCGGCCGAGAGCGCGATGCTGCTGTCGCCGTTGTTGATGGCGGCGACGATGGCCGCCGCGTTCACGCCGTCGGCATCGGTCACGAGCGCGATGCGTGCGCCCTGATCGCTCACGGTCTGCTCGAGCGCGGCGACATTGCCCTCGGCCGACGTCAGGCGTGTCCGCAGGGTGCCGGCGTCGAGGCTCAGCTGTGTGATGCTGCCGTCCGCGCCGTCAATGCGCGCGCGGATCGGCGAGAGCAGCCGCGAGAGCGCCGCGGCGTTGAAGTTCTCCGCGCCGAGGTTCGACAGCGTGTACTGCAGCGCCTCCAGCAGCCGCGGCACGGTCTCCTCCAGCGCCGTGAGCCGCTGCTCGACGGTCTCCTGACCGGTGCGCTCCGGCAGGAAAGCTCCAGCGGGGAATAGTCCGTCATGCGTCGTCATCCCCTCCGCCGTGCTGTGATATGTCTGCGCGCAGCACGGCGATCGCCCGCACGAGAGAAACTGCGGCAGCGGCGCGCCGAGCGCACCGGCGTTTTCGACCACACTGCCAAGCTCCGTCAGCAAATACCACGCCGTCACGAGCGGGCACAGCAGCACGTCATAGTGTGCGCCCAGTCCCGGCACACTGCCGAGCAGCGCCCGCAGTGCGAAGTCCAGCAGCGCCGCCACCAGCACGCCCGCCACGCTGCCCGCCTTGTGCCACAGTCCCTCGCGGGCGCAGCGGCTGCTCCATGTGCCTGCGCGCAGAGCGGCAGCGCTGCCGGTGGCATAGTCGAGCAGCATGGCCAGAAACCAAGCGGCCGCAAGCCACCCGGTCCAGCCCCAGAACGCCGTCAGCGCTGCGGCGGCCGCCGAGACCGCCGCTTTGATCGTTGTGAGTCTGTCCATTTATGTCTCCTTCTGTTCATCTACCATGCGCTGACACACGATCATCGTGCGCAGCATATCCTCCGACACGTCGAGTTTTCCGTCCGTGCTTCCCTGCAGTGCGCCGCGGTCGATGAGCCGCTGCGCGTCGGCGCGAGCCCATTGCGGCATCTCCGCCACGGAATCATAGCGCGGCATATCCAGCACCTCCTCCCGATCTTCCTTTGCCATTGCCTCGGCGACGTCGCGCCGAAAGCCGTCCATCGTGTAGCCCATATCATATGTGCGCCACAGCAGCTCCGGGTCTGCGTGGTTGCTTGCCGCGCCGCGCCGGTGTCCCTCGGCGTGCCCGATGAGGACGCCATCCTGTGCCGGGTCAAGTTCGTACTGTTTACACAGCTCAGCAAACAGCTCCACCACCGTGCGGTACGTGCCCGCGATCTGCTCCGCTGCCTCGCTGCGTGTCATGCCCGCGCTCGGCTCGGTCATCTCTACCCCGATGTGCGTAGAATTGGCGCTCCCGCCGCAGTGCCAGCCGCGCATCTCCCACGGCAGCGTCTGATATACCGTGCCGTCCGCCTGCGCGAACGCGTGCACGCAGACAGACACGCCGCCCGGCTGATACTGGTTAAAGCTGCGCGCAAACACCGCCGCCGATGGCTGCGGCGTTCCGACACTGTGCAGCATGATGCCGCGCGGCGTCAGCGGTGCGCCCGCCTGATAGCACTTGTTTTGCGTCACAAACGCCGGAATGATCTGCATTCCATCTCCTCCTTATTCGATCGGTTCGTCGAGCGTGATGATCAGGTTCTCGCCCTTGCCCATTGCGCTCACGCGAAAATACGCCGCAGAGGCGGGCACATTGCTCGCTGCTTCCGTCACCTGAAACGTCATGGCCGTGGTGCTCTCCGGGATGCTGCTCGGGAAATACACACTGACGTCGATCTTGTTGCCGGAATGACGGTTTTAAGCAGCTGGAATGTGCTGTCATACCATCCAACGCGGCAATACGCTTCCGCCTTCGAGAACACGATCCCCTCACCGGCGATGCGGTAAACGTGCTTCGTCACATTGCCGGGCAGCGGAATGAATCCGCTTGTCACAAATCCGCTGTCACTCTGCGCGTTTCCGGACGATGATAGGTTGTATCCATTCTGATACGGCATGGACGCGCCGCTGCTGTCAACAGCCGTGGGTACAAGGTTTGTGTACGTCACAGGCTTTGACGCGGTCGCCGTGATGGTGATGTCCCCAGTCACGCGCGCGATGGACACCACGCCGGTCGCGGCATTGTATGCCGTCGCTGTGATGTCCGTACCGCCCATGCTGACCGTGACGGTGTCGAAGGTGTACCCGTTTTTCGGTGTCAGTGTGGTCGTGTATGCCGCGCCGTCTTCGACGGCGGCCGCGGCGTTGCTGCCGGAGCAGCCGGTGAGCGTTGTCTTGACGGCGCGCATGATCACCGCGAAATCGAACGACAGCGTGCGGTCGTAGCCCGCGCCGTAGCAGAACGAATAGATTTTTTTGTCTGCCGGATTGATGACGTTGACGGTGAACGCCGTGTCGGTCACGCCCGGTGCTTTGCTGTGGGTCGTCTCCTCGCCGAATTCGATCTGGTTGCTGTCCAGCCGGTTGTTATCGCCCACCTCGTTCGTCCGGTAGTAGTTGGCGGACGGGCAGCAGATGCGCAGCGCTGCCATCTGCTGCGTCGGCGGGTCGGACTGGGAAACGTTGTCCGGCACAACGTAGATCCTGGATGTCTTGAAGTTGTGCAGATGCCCATGGAAATTCCCGTAGCAGACAGCACCGTTTTTCCCCGCGAAGGAGACCGTCTTGCCGCCGATCGTGACGCTGCCGCCGTCCAGATACGCCTTGAGCACCTTGCCGCCCGCCCGTGCGCTGCCCCAGTCCAGCGGGTAGTGTCCGAGGATCACAAAGCCCCACGCCGCGCTGTCCGCCTTGCTGCCGAGGTCGGCAAGCGTCTGCGCGAACCACAGCAGCTGTGCCTCCGAGAGCGCGTCGGCCGCGGTTTCTCCGCCGGTGATCTCGCCCTCGACGGTGTTGAGATTGATGATGCGCAGCTTCTTTCCGGGAAGATCCCGGTAGCAGTATCCGGCCTCCGCGCTGCCGTAGACCGCGCCCGCGTTGTAGTCGGAAAAATACTTCCGGATCAGCGCCGCGCCGTACAGATTCGTGAGGCTTCCGGTCTCGGCTGCGAAGTATTCGCCCGTGTCGTGGTTTCCGGGCGTCCAGAGCTGCGGGATGCCGCGCAGGCCCTCCTCGATCCAGCGGTGAAACTCCCTGCACTGCGCCTCGAACTGCGCCGCCGTGGTCGTCTTGTACCCGAAGGTGAGATCGCCCAAAAACGCCGCGAAATCCAGTGGCGTCACGTGCGACAGCGCCTTGATCGCACGGCAGGCGTCCATGTTTCCGGCCTCGATGTTTGCCTTCCAGCCCGTGGTTTCGTCGGTCGCGTGGTGCGCATCAGCGACCGTCACAAAGACG
>VOFJ01001707.1_pt1 | contig 19901 bp, 15 predicted proteins | sample 5384081 | NCBI WGS metagenome assembly VOFJ01 (sample SAMN12384729, study PRJNA508395) | human gut metagenome | isolation source: healthy gut I | host: Homo sapiens
CAGTGGTCATCTCCGCCAAGGCGGCACTGGACGCGGAGAAATCCGCGCCGACGCGCGCGAGGCGTTATCCACCTGGCTGGCATCTGCCGCTGCACAATGAAGATCATCGACGGCATCCTGCTGGCCGCCGGCTGATCAACCGGCGTGCCGCCGGCTATGCCGTCGGTGAACGCGCGGGTGCCCCGTGGGATAACGGAGGAGAAGGTCACTGGCACCGGCATCTTATCCCGACGACATCTATCTGACCTTGTTATCTAACCTTGGGCAGCGCCGTCCGGTCCCAATACCCCCCGGGCCCGGGTGCTGGCCATCCACACGGAGGAGGCGGGCCCCTGCCCGGCGTGGTGGGGGTCTTTACGGCGGAGACATCCCGGGGAATCAAGGTGGGCCGCATCTGGTGAAGACTGGGACGCGATGATTCCGTCGGGAGGATCACCCATTACTTGGGTGACGCCATCTGCCTGGTGGCGGCGGATCCCGAAGGAGGCTTTGGTGTGAGCAGGCGCTCTCGTCGAGATCGACTACGAGCCGCTGTAGCCGGTCAGCCGTTGTCCTCGGCCGCTTGCCCGCTCGTGCATGGGTCCGGCGACCTGCTGTGCACGTCGGCACGATCGGGCCCGCATCCACGACACCGGAACTATGTGCTGATGTATGCTGATTACGAAACGCCGTACGCAGGCACCCTTTCTCCCCGAAACCGGAACGCGGTCGCCCTACCGACGCGAGGACAGGCCACGACTTCATTCTCCACACCGATCAGGGCGCTTTGACACGGCACCCAGGAGGTCTCTCCATCTGCTGCGGGGCTTTCCCGGGGAAAAAATCCATGTGACCACAATTATGCTCGTCGGCGGAAGCCGACTGGCAGCAGGAATATGACAGTGCAACACCATGGCGCTTTGTCACTTCTCTCTGGGCAGCGGGCATCAGCCGAAGAAAGTATGCTCATCACCCCGGCGGCACCGGAAATGAAGTGAGCCATCACCATGGGCTGCAAATGACGAGAACGGCATCATCCAGGGCGTCAAGGCCGCCGAGGTCATCGCCGACACCGGGGCCTACGCCTCTCTGGGCGGGCCGGTGCTGGAGGGGCCTGCACTCCACGCGGCGGCCCTACAACTACCAGAATTGCCGAGATCACCGGGTGGGCGTATTGCTACGAACAATCCGCCCGGGGCGCGTTCCGGGGCTTTGGCGTGACCCAGACCTGCTACGCCACGAGCCTTCCTCACGAAGATGGCTGAGCACCGCTGGGCATCTCCCGTGGGAGATCCGCCGCAATGCCATCCGCCCCGGGCGAACGCTGCCGAACGGGCAGATCGCGCCGCCGTCCACCGTGGCTTGCCCGGGAAACGCTGGAGGCGGTGAAGGACATCTGGAGAACAACCAGTAACGTCGGCATCGCCTGCGCGCCATGGAAGAACGCAGGCGTCGGCGTGGGCATTCCGATACGGGCCGCATCGTGGTGGTCAAGGGACGGCAAAAGCTCCCACATCTTGCTCAGGCGTCCCCATCGGACAGGAGACTCGGCCTGGGCACGCAGATCGTCTGCACCATGCTGCGGTCTACGAGCAGACGGTATGTCGTCTACAGGGCCCCAACACGGTGAACGCGCGGACTCCGGCACCACCTCCGGCTCCCGCCAGACGCTCGTGACCGGCACCTGCCAGCGGGCCTGTCAAGACGCTGCTCGCGGCGGAGAGGCGTCCGTCCGATTATTCGGAATCGCGCACCTGAAGGGCATGGAATCACTGCCCGGCGGCCGGCGGCACAGTCGGCACCGCTGCCTGAGGGGGCGGCGTGGACTGGAGTGCTCGAGGGACAAGGGTTCTGGGAAATACCTCGCCAAGACGGACCCGCTGGGGCGGGACGTTGCCAATCCCGTGAGCCACGTGGCCTACGGCTACGCCACCCAGGTGTGTGTGCTCAACGACGACGGAACGATCCGCGAGATCGACGCGGCGCACTTCGTCGGCAAGGCGATCAATCCGCTCTCCTGCGAAGGGGCAGATCGAGGGCGGCGTCACCATGCGCTCCGGCTTCACGCTGACGGGCACTATCGCTCTACGACTGCATCCCCAGCGCAAAGGTTCGGCACGCTGGGCCTGTTCCCGCGCCGATCCAGGTGCCGCCCATCCACAGCATTCTGGTGGAGAAGGAGGGGCAGGACATGGCCTTCGGCGCCATCGGCATCGGCGAGATCACGACCATCCCGACGGCTCCCGCCGTGGCGGGCGCGTACTTCGCGCTCGACGGCGAGATGCGCACCAGCCTTCCGCTGATGAAAACGCCGTATGAGCGGCCCAAGATGCCGCGCTATTGGTGGTAAGCCGTATGAAAAATGTTCTGATCATCTACACCGGCGGGACCATCGGCATGACGCGCACGGAGAACGGCTACGCCCCGCAGAGCGGGCAGTTCCGCCGCGCGATGGAGGCCATTCCCGACCTGTACGCCGAGCAGATGCCCCGTTGGGATATGCTCGAAATGGACCCGCTGCTCGACTCCTCCAACATGACGGTGCATGAGTGGAACAAGATCGCGCAGCTCGTTGCCGACCATTACGACGCCTACGACGGCTTTGTGGTGCTCCACGGCACGGACACGATGGCCTATACCGCCTCCGCGCTTTCCTTTATGCTTGAGGGACTGGCAAAGCCGGTCATTCTCACCGGCTCGCAGATCCCCATGTGCGAGATCCGCAGCGACGGGCGCGACAATCTCATCACCTCGCTGCTCATCGCGGGCGCGGGGGAGGTGCATGAGGTCTGCCTGTACTTCGGCGGGAAGCTCCTGCGCGGCAACCGCGCGACCAAGTTCTCCGCCGACGGGCTGATCGCCTTCCTTTCACCGAACTACCCGAGCCTCGCCGACGCGGGCATTACCATTCCGCTACAACGAAAGCGCCCTCCTGCCGAAGCCGAAAGGCGCTTTGAAGCTGCAATTACTGGAGAATATTCCCATCGGGGTGCTGAAGGTCTTCCCGGGCATTCAGTTCTCGCTCTTTGAGCAGATCATGACCGAGCGGCTGCGCGGCATCGTCATCGAGACCTTCGGCGCGGGGAACATTCCCGGGGACGGCGGCGCGCTGCTGCCGATCATCGAAAAGGCCTTTCACAACGGCACGGTGCTGACGGTCTGCTCGCAATGTCCGCAAGGGGCGGTGGCGCTGGGCGCTTACGAGACCTCGAACGCCCTGAAAAGGGCGGGCGCGGTCAGCGGGCTGGACATGACGACCGAGGCCGCCGTCGCCAAGCTCTACTATCTTTTTTCCTGCGGCTATGAGAAGGAGCGCGTCAAGGCGCTGATGGAGCAGGACCTCCGCGGCGAAATGACGGCGCCGTAGCTCACGCGAGAGCGTGTCGCGCAGCGCGGCGAGCGCCATCGGCGTGTCCACGTCGCGCAGCTCATCGGGGGAGACCTCAAAGAGCGCCAGCGCGTCCTCGTGACGGCGAATGACGGCGCTGCCGCCGCGGTCGCCCTCGAGCGCCGTCAGCTCGGGGAAGAAGCGGGCGGGGAAGATGCAGGGGTTGCCGCGCACGCCGCCGTGTCCCATCGCGACGATGCGGTCGGGGTGCCGGCGGAAAAATTCGACCTCCGCACGCACGCTCTCGCGCCGCAGCAGCGGCTGGTCGGCGACCTGATAGAGAATGGCGTCACAGTCCGCCATCGCCTCGGTGCCGAGCCTGACGGTGTGGCTCGCGCCCCACTCGGGGAAGGGGTTGACAAGAACGGTAAAGCCGAAGCGCCTGGCAAGCACGAGGACCTCGTCATACTGCGTGACGACGGTCACGCGGGCAAACTCCTCGCGGGGGACGGTCTCGAGCGCGTGCTCGATGAGCATTTTGCCGTCCACCTTGGCGGCGAGCTTGTTGGAGCCGAAGCGGCTGGCGTTTCCGGCCGCCATGATAAGGCAGCCGATCCTGGGCGGATGGTTCATGGAGATCATCTCTCGCTTTCTCGGTTATGGTTACTTTATCATAAGCAGTCTCCCCAATGCAACCGGAAAATACACACGCTATTCTGAAAGTAGGACTACGGCGTCTCTGTACAAACGGAGCGTTTGGTGTTAAAATCACAGCAAGAAAATGGGCTGATTCGCTGAAAACAGCTTGTTAAAATATCTTGCTTTTGTAAGAATTCCTAAAAATTTTCAAAATTTACCGAAGGAAGCGTCCCGGCAGGCGGGAACGCTGAAGGAGGTCTTTATGTCGGAAGGATATAGCAGCAAGCCGATGCAGGCGACGAAGATCGGTGATCGCATCGTCCGTGTGGACGCGGTGCAGAAGGCGAGGGGTGAGGCGGTCTACGTCTGCGATATGACACTGCCCGATATGCAGTACGCCTACATGGTGCGCTCCACCATCGCCCGCGGAAGGATCAAGGCCATTCATGTGCCGGAGCTGCCGGAGGGGTACTATTTCATCTCCGCGAAGGATATTCCCGCGCAGGGCAAGAACGAGCTGTGGATGATCGCCAAGGACTGGCGCTGCTTCGCCGAGGACTATGTCCTCTACGTCGGCGAGACGATCGGCCTGGTGGTCGGCCCCGACCGCAGCGTTCTTAAGCGGCTCAAGGCGCAGATCAAAATCGACTACGAGGAGCAGACGCCCGCCGTCACCATTGACGACGGTATCCACTGCGTCGGCGGCCCCATGTTCCCGGAGAAGAACAGCAACGTCATGTGCGAGCTGTTCTGCGAAAAGGGCCGGCCGATGGACGAGGTGTTCGCCGAGGCGGACGAGGTCTTTGAGGAGACCATCGAAACGCCCTATCAGGAGCACGTCCATCTGGAGACCAACAGCGCCATCGCGGATATGGAGGACGGCAAGTTCGTCTTCTATGCCTCCGCCCAGTGCCCGTTCTACATCCGCAAGTCCATCGCGGGACTGCTGGACATTCCCTACGACGATATCATCGTCCGCCAGTGCACGACCGGCGGCGCGTTCGGCGGCAAGGAGCATTTCCCCGACGTGCTCTGCGGCGCTCTGCTGGTGGCGGAGAACAAGATCCGCAAGCCCATCAAGATGGTCTTTGACCGCGAGGAGGACACGCAGTTCTCCGTCAAGCGCCATCCGTCCAAGTGCATCTACAAGACCGCGGTGAAGGACGGAAAGATCACCGGTGTGTACGGTCACATCTACTATAACTGCGGCGCGTACCTCTCCTCGTCCTACGTCGTGCTCCAGCGCGGCGTGTTCCACGGCAACGGCGTCTACACCTTCGACAATACCTATCTCAAGGGCGAGGGCATCGGCACGAATATGTTCCCGTCCTGCGCGTTCCGCGGCTTCGGCGCGCCGCAGACGCTCTTTGCCATCGAGACGCATCTGGACCATCTGGCGCACCACCTCGGCGTGGACCCGCTGGAATTCAAGATGCAGTACCTCGCCAAGAAGGGCGACGAGACCACGACCAACGGTCACATCATCGAGGAGGTCAAGCTCCCCGAGATGCTGGACGTCATCACCCGCGAGTCCGATTACTGGCGCAAGGCGAAGGAATACAAGCCCGGCTGCGGCAGGGGCATCGGCATCGCGCTCTATAACCACGGCGGCGCGTTCACCGGCAACGGCGAGCAGGCCATCATCAAGGCGCACGCGCGGCTGGTCAAGACCGGCGACCGCGTGAGCATTCAGGTCGGCTCCACCGAAATGGGGCAGGGCTTCAAAACGAGCCTGCGCAAGATCTGCGCTGCCACGCTCGGCGTGAGCATCGATCAGATCGAGTATCTCGATCCCGACACCTCCAAGGTCGTGGACTCCGGCCCGACCGCAGCCTCCCGCTCCACCATGGTCGTCGGCCGCTGGTCGAGCGCGCCGCGCAGGAGATGAAGGAACGCTGGAGCGAGGGCGACTTCACCACCGAGGTCGAGTACGAGCATCCCGACGGCTATCCGTGGGATCAGGCGACTTCCGCGGCGACGCCTACCTTGGCTACGGCTGGGGCGTTGCCTGCGTTGAGGTCGAGGTGGACAAGCTGACGAACGAGGTCAAGACGCTTGGCGTCTGGTCCTCTCACGAGATCGGCAAGGCCATCGACGAGCTGATCGTCCACGGTCAGATCAACGGCGGCATCCTCCAGTCCCTCGGCTACGGCTCGATGGAAAAGCTGGAGGTCAAGGGCGGCCGCTTCAAGCAGAAGAGTATGTCCGACTATGTGATCCCCACCTCGATGGATTTCCCGAAGCAGTTCTACCACATTCAGGAAAATCCCTATCCCTGGGGTCCCTACGGCGCTAAGGGCATGGGCGAGCTGGTGTTCAACGGCGCTTCCGCGGCCTATGTGGACGCGGTCGAGCGTGCGCTCAACACGCGCTTTACATCCATTCCCATCCCGCCGGAAGCGATTGAGGAGGCTATGAAACATGTACACTGAGATTCGTTTTACATTGAACGGCGAGCAGAAGCTCTACCAGGGCGACCCGCTGAGAAGGCTGCTCGACGTGCTGCGTGAGGACTACGGCCTCACCGGCAGCAAGGAAGGCTGCGGCGAGGGCGAGTGCGGAGCCTGCTCCATCATCAAAAACGGCGAGCTGGTCACGAGCTGCATCATCCCCGTCGGCGCGGTCAACGGCTGCGAGCTTTTGACCATCGAGGGCATCCGCGACACGGAAAAGGGCAAATGCATCATCGACGCCTACGCCGAGGGCGGCGCGGTGCAGTGCGGCTTCTGCATCCCCGGCATGGTCATGGCGACCTATGTGCTGCTGAGTAAGAATCCCGACCCCACCGAGGAAGAGATCCGCGTCGGCATCAGCGGCAACATCTGCCGCTGCACCGGCTATGACCTGATCGTCGAGTGCATCCGACTCGCGGCGAAGAAAGGAGCGGCCTTATGGAACAGGTAAAGTGCTTCATTCCCGAAACGCTTGAGGAGGCGCTGCGTATCCGCAAGGAGACCGGTGCGACCGTCCTCGCCGGCGGCTCCGACCTGATGGTCGCGAACAGCATGGGCGCGGGCGTGACGCCCGCGTTCAAGGGCGACGTGCTCATCATCACCAACCTCAAGGAGCTCAAGGGCATCCGCGCGCTGCCGGACGGCAGCGTGGAGATCGGCGCCTGCACGACCTCGGCGGAGATCGCCCGCTCGCCCATCGCGCCCGAGCTTTTGAAGGATGCCGCGTCCCGCATGGGCGCGATCGCTCTGCGCAACAGCGCGACCATCGGCGGCAACATCGGCAACGCGTCCCCCAAGGGCGATATGCCCCAGCCGCTTATCCTGATGGACGCGGAGGTGGTGCTCACGAGCGTGGACGGCGAGCGCCGTATGCTCGTGGACGACTACATCATCGCCACCAAAAAGACCGCGCTGCGCGAGGACGAGATCATCACGAAGGTCATCATTCCCAAGCAGGACTTCACCCACACTTTCTTCCGCAAGATCGGTATGCGCCGCGCGAACGCCATCTCCAAGCTGACGCTCTCCGCCGCCGCCACCGTCCGTGACGGCGTGGTGGTCGACTTCCGCGCATCCTCCGGCGCGGCGGGCCCCAAGGTCGCCCGCTCCCGCAAGGCGGAGGAGCTGCTGATCGGCAAAAAGGTCAGCGAGCTTCACACCTGTAAGGAAGAATTCCTTGACGCATGGAATACGGTCATCAGCCCGCACGCCATGCCCGAATACCGCAGAAACACCACGCGCAGAATGCTCGCGTTCTTCATCGACGCGCTCGAAGCCGGCCATGCGCCCGGCCGCGTGGATATTCAGGAATAAAAGGGAGGCAATGCCATGATCTACCATCCCCGGACCCCGCAGGAGGCCGTGAACCTCCGCAAGGAGCACGCCGACACGGCGGTCTATCTTGCCGGCGGCACCGATGACCTCCGCCTCGGCGGCGCTGCCGAGGGCAAGGACCTCATCGACATCACCGGCTTCGACTTCAACACCATCACCGAGAAGGACGGCAAGGTCTATATCGGTGCGCTTTGCACCTTGCAGGACGTGATCGAGAGCGAGCTTGTCCCGGCATTTATTAGGGAGGCCGCCGGCTTCTGCGCCTCCTTTGCCAAGCGCAGCAGCGCGACGGTCGGCGGCAACCTCGGCCTGCGCCGCTCCGACAGCTATCTTGCCGCCGCGCTGACTGCGGCGGACGCGGTGCTCAAATCCATCACGCCGCACGGCGAGCAGGACAAGCCCGTCGGCGAATACCTGCAAAGCGACTGCAAGCGTCTGATCGAGTATGTCGTGGTCGATAAAGACCGTACCGGCTCCGTCAAGCGCTTCGGCAACACCTCGTCGAGCCACGCGACGCTCATCGCCGCCGAGAGCGGCGGCATCTACGCGCTGAGCGTGCAGGGCAGCGGCCTTATCTACGGCACGACGCCGGACATTGCCGAGCAGGTCACCTATGTCGACGACCTGACCGGCAGCGCCGCCTATAAGAAGTATCTGGCGGGCATTGTTTTCACACTCGGGAGGTAAGGGCGATGGAACTGAAATGCAAGATCAACGGCGAAGAGGTGACCCTCCGCGCCGAACCCACCGCAAGACTGCGTGATGTTTTGTACCGTGCCGGTTACCGCAGCGTCCGCGACAGCGACGACGCCGAGGGCTTCGCCGGCAGCGATACCATCGTCTTCAACGGCAAGCTCAAGTATGCGAACTTCATCCTGTTCTATCAGGCCGAGGGCGCAGAGATCCGCACCGCCGAGAGATCTGCTGAACGGACGCGAGCTGAACAACGTGCAGAAGGCCATGGTCGCCGCGGGTATCGTGCAGAGCGCGTACAACGCGCCCGCTGCCGCGCTCATTCTGACCTGGCTGCTCGAGCAGAAGCCGAACCCCACCCGCGAAGAGATCAAGGATGTGCTGACGAGCATCTTTATCCGCGACGCGGGCTATGAGCATTATTATCTCGCCGTCAAGCTCGCGACCGAGCTGCGCGACTTCGGCGAATTCCGCAGCGAGATCGCGCCGTCCTTCCGCCCCAGCCTCGAGGTCGTCGGTAAGCCCTGCGGCAAGATCGACGGCGCGGCGCTGGTCTCCGGCGAGCCGGTGTTTGTCGAGGACAAGGTGCCCGAGAACGCCTGGTGCCTGCACGTCCTCCGCAGCCCCTTTGCCAGCGCTTACATCAAGTCCATCAACACGAGCGAGGCGGAGAAGCTCCCCGGCGTCGCCGCCATCCTTACTGCGTACAATACGCCGGAGACGCACTATATGCAGGCCGGTCAGGGCAATCCCGAGCCGTCCCCGCACGACCGCCGGCTCTTCAACAGGAAGGTCCGCCACGTCGGCGACCGCGTCGCGGGCATCATCGCCCGCACGCCGGAGATCGCCGATCAGGCCGCCGCGCTCATTAAGGTCGAGTATGAGCCGCAGGGCGCGGTCTACACGGTCGAGGAGGCCATGGCGGAGGGCGCGCCGCTCGTCCACAACGGCGAGGTCATCTACAACGCGGGCGCGCCCGCGGACCTCGCGGAGTACAATAAGCTCGCGGGCGACGAGCGCGAGGGCAAGGTCGTCTACCAGTTCCCACTGGGCGCGGACATCCATAAGAACATCGCGGCCTCCAACAAGGGCGGCATCGGCGATATGGAAAAGGGCTTCGCCGAGGCGGACGCCATCGTGGAGCGCACCTACCAGACCAGCCAGATCCAGCACACGCCGCTCGAACCGCACGTCTGCTATGCGCACATCGAGGGCGGACGTCTGGTGCTCAACTGTGCCACGCAGGTGCCGTACCATGTGCGCCGCATCGTCAGCTGGGTGTGCGGCATTCCGGAAAATAAGATCCACGTCATCAAGGAGCGCGTCGGCGGCGGCTACGGCAGCAAGCAGGACATTCTGGTGGAGGACCTGACCGGCTACGCCGCATGGGTCACCGGCAAGCCCGTCTACTACCGCAATACCCGCGCCGAGGAGTTCTACGCCAACTCCACCCGTCACCCCATGCGCGTGAAGGTGAAGATGGGCGGCAAGAAGGACGGCACGATCACCGCGCTCTTTATGGAGGTCTGCGCCAACACCGGCCCGTTCGGCAACCACTGCCTGACCGTTCCGATGAACAGCTGCTCCAAGACGCTGCCGCTCTTCGCCGTGGACAACATGGCGTATGATCTGAAGGTCTTTTACACCAACACGCCGCCCGCAGGCGCGTATCAGGGCTACGGTACGCCGAAGGGCACCTATGGCATCATGATGGCGATGGCGGAGCTGGCGGACAAGCTGGGCGTGGACTACCGCACGATGGTGGAAAAGAACCACGTCAGCGAGGGCTATATGCTTGAGATCCTCAAGGGTCTCGGCGAGGGCCGCGAGGGCAACGTCGTTCCCGTCGGCTCCTGCGGTCTGGACGAGGCCATTGCCAAGGGCTGCGACATGATCGAGTGGGGCAAAAAGGAAGTCTCCGACGATCCCGACTGGAAGATCGGCAAGGGCTTTGCCATGATCATGCAGGGCAGCGGTCTGCCCGGCTTGGACCATGCCGAGGCCATCGCCAAGCTGGAGACGGACGGAACAGTCATTCTCAACAGCGGCGGCGCGGATCTGGCACGGGACTTGACACCATCTCCGCCAAGGCGGTGAAGGAGGTCCTCAAGCTCCCGATGGAGAAGATCACGGTCGTGTCCGGCGATACCGACTCCTGCGTGTTTGATACCGGCGCTTACGCCTCCTCCGGCACGTTCTTCAGCGGCAATGCTTCACTGCTGGCGGCGAAGAAGCTCAAGGAGAAGATTTTGGCGGAGGCCGCTTTGCAGATGAACGAAAAGGTCGAGGATCTGGACGTTCGCGCACCCGGCGAGGTCTATTCCAAGACGAGCGGCAAGGCGCTCACCTACGGCGAGCTGTCCCACGCGGCGATCGCGGGCGACGGCCGCGGGCAGATGGTCGCGCACGGCAGCTACGTCACCACCGCATCCTCCGTGCCCTACGGCGCGCACTTCGCGCAGGTGGCGGTCAACGTCAGGACCGGCGAGATCAAGGTGCAGAAGTTCTACGCCCTGCAGGACGCGGGCACGCCCATCAATCCCGAGATCGCGCTGTGCCAGATGTACGGCGCCGCGATGAAGTCCATCGGCCACACCCTCTATGAGGATATGAAGCTGGATGAGAACGGCAAGTGCATCAACGCGAATCTGACGGATTACGGCGCGCCGATGATCGGCGAAGCGCCCGAGGATTTCAAGTCCGTGCTGATCGACGTCAACGACGACTTCGGTCCCTTCGGCGCGAAGTCCATCTCCGAGATCGCCTGCAACGGCGCGGCGCCCGCCATCGGCATCGCCATTCACGACGCCTGCGGTGTGTGGATGCGCTCCTGGCCGATGACGCCGGAGAAGCTGCTGCACGAGCTTGGCAGGATCTGAACGACTCGCATCGTAAAAAAGGATTGAACCGAAAACAAAATGGTGCTATACTTTCTATAGCACCATTTTGTTTTGCGATAAAGGAGGAGTCCTTATGGTCATTACCGTTGGAAGACAGTACGGAAGCGGCGGCCGCGAGATCGGCACGGCGCTGGCGAACAAGCTTGGCATCGTCTACTATGACGATCTGCTGCTCAAGAAGGCGGCGGAGGAAAGCGGCCTTTGTGAGGAGCTGTTCCATAGCTTCGACGAGCGCCCCAAGAGCTTTCTTTATTCCATTGCGATGGACCCGTATTCCTTCACCATGCACCATGTGACGCCCAAGGGCAGCATCGAGCAGCAGGTGTATCTTGCGACCTATGATACCATCAAGAAGCTCGCGGACAAGGGCCCCTGCGTTCTCATCGGCCGCTGCGCGGACTACGCGCTCAAGGACCGTGACGATGTGATCAACATCTTCGTTTCCGCGCCGCTCGAAAGCCGCATCAAGCGTGTGGCCGCGCGCAACAACATCTCCGAGGCGGAGGCGAAGGAGCGCATCAAGAAGACGGACAAATCCCGCGCGTCGTACTATAACTACTATTCCTCGAAGGACTGGGGCGAAGCCAAGAGCTACGACCTGTGCATCGACTCGTCGCTTCTCGGCATCGAGGGGACGGTCGCGCTGCTCGAAGAGCTGGTGAAGCTCAAGGGCATGAAGTAAAAACAGAAAATGAAAAAGGGAGCTTTGCGCTGCGGCGCAAAGCTCCCTTTTTCGCAATAATGTTACTTGTCCTCTTCCAGCTTTTCCAGACCTGCGCGCAGCGCGTTGAAGGCAGCGGGCAGGGAGGAGATGCTGTTTTCAGCGCGCCGAAGCTCGCCGGTCACATTGATGCAGGTGTTGCCGAGCGTTGAGAGAACGCTGTCGCAATGGGCGCGGCAGTCGCCGATCATGGCGGCAAGCCGCTCGTGGACGCCGCGCTCATACTCCTCGGCGCGCTGGTGCGCGTCGAGCTCGATGCCGGCAAGGTGCTCCTTGATGGTGGAATACTGCTCGGCCATGGGGCGGAGCTTATCATTCTCCGCGCGCAGGGAAGCGTTCTCCGCGCGCAGCGCTTCGGCCTCGGCACGCAGCGCGGTCAGCTCATCATTGGCTGTATCCAGCGCGGCACGCAGGGTGTCGCGCTCTGCCGCGGCGTCGCTGTGCTCTTGGGTGAGGCGGTCGTTTTCGCCGCGCAGGGTGCTGACCTGCGTGCGCAGCTCCTGCTCCTGCGCGCAGAGCTTGTCGATGTCGCCCTCGAGCGACTCGATGCGGGCGGTGCTCTCCGCCGAGGTCTTTTTGATATAGTCAATGACGTCCTCACGGTTGAAGCCGCCGAACAGGGAACCCTTAAAGGTATTGTTTTCCATCCTGAATCCCACCTTACTCATACTCTTTCGATAGTGTAGCACAGTTTTCGCCCGATGACAAGCAGAAAAAGAGCAGCCTTAGCCGGCTGCTCCGTTTTCTTTTTTGCTTGGCTTCGCAGCCTTTTTTCCGCGCCTGCGGCGGGCGAAGCGGACGATGAAGAAGACCGCCGCGGCGATCAGCGCGAGAAAGATCGCCCAGAGCCACCAGACGGCCGCCGTGGTCAGCACGGCGAGCTGCAAGTTCTCACCCTCCGCGGTGAAGAGCAGGTAGCTGCCCACTGAGGTCGTCTCGACCGGCTGCCAGGTTCCGTCGGACCGGCGGACAAAGACGGCGCAGTGATCCATGCTCACCTCTTTGGGCGGGAGATAGCGGAGCGTGTGCTCGGCCAGCGCGTCGCGCGGGAAGGAAAGCTCCCACTGCTCGGCAACGGAGCGGTAGACGGTCATGGCGGGCAGCGTCCGCTCGGAGAGGAAGGAGAAATAATTTTTGAGCGCGGTGCGGCGGTTATCCGCGAGCTGCGGGAACGCGCCGGGATCGGGCGTCTGCGCGGCGGCGGTGAGCGTGTCCGTCTCGTTGAACTCGCCCTCGACGAAGAAAACGCTGCGGCCATCCGCGCGCTGCGCGTCGCTCTGGAGGGAGGCGCGGTAGGCGGTGTATTCGGCGGTGACGACGGTATCAAAGCGCAGGTCGGTCAGGTCGGTGCGGTCCCAGACCGGATAGCTCCCGCTTTGCTCCGTCAGACTGGGGAAGACGGAGAAATCGAAGGAGTCGCCGTAGTCAAAGCGCAGCGTTTTGAGCGTTCTGCCGTCGCAGACAAAGCGGAGTGTAAAGCTGAGAAAGTCCTCGGGCACGCCGTCGAGCGCGCAGAGGGCGGCATAGTCCATCGGCTCGGCCTGACCGGATAGGCTGCGGCGGTCGATGCCGCGCAGCGTGTCGGAGACGAAATAATTGCCGCGGAAGACGCCGAGGTCACGCCCAGAGATCGCACCGGAAAACTGGTCACAGTCCTCAACGACAACGAGGCTGCGGCAATCTGTCACCGTGCAGCCGGAGCCGGCTGACGAGGAGGTGTCCTCGCTGCCGGAGCCGACGATGCCGCCCACGCTGCTCTTGCCGGAAAGCGTGAGCTTTGCCCAGCTGGAGCGGATGCCGGCGGAGGACAGTCCCGCGATGCCGCCGACATAGCTGCCGGTCTCGCTTCTTGCGCTGCCGTAGGCTTCGCAGGAGAGCACGATGCCGAGGTCCATCTCGCCGACGATGCCGCCGATGCAGTCTTTTTTGCCGCTGATGCTGCCGCGGTTGACGCAGTGCTGCACGACCGCTTTCGTCTCATATACGCGGTCAAACACGGAGGAGGACTCCTTTTGATCGCCCTCGGGGTCCAGCTCGTATTCAATGGCCATGGCGCCGGCGATGCCGCCGACATTCAGGTCGGCGTCCACGGCGCCGTAGTTCGTGCAGCCGCGGACCTTGCCGAAAGTCACGGCGTCGATGTTCTCGTCGGAGGTATCCTCAAAAATATCCGAGGCGTCGGCGTCGGTCATATCCACAAAGATGTCAAGGCACAGATTGACGACTGCGTTCATCTGATCGTTCACCGCGCGCAGGTCGGCGGTGAGCGTCGAGCCGTCAGCAGAGAGCCCGTCGCTGAGCGCATTCAGCTCATCCATCGTGCTGCGCAGATTGGCGAAAAGGCTGTCCAGCGTGTCCTGATAGCCGTCGCCGAGGGGATAGAAGGTGAGGCTGCCGCGCGCGTTGAGATCTTCGATGAGACGGCGCGTTTTGCCCGTCGCCGTGTCAAGGCTGGCGGCGGCGTCGCTCAGCGCGTCGAGTGCCTGCTGAATATCGTCGTGCGCCTTGGGCGCGGCGTCCTTGAGAAAGTCGGAGAGGATGGCGGCGATTTTTGCCATGTCCGTCGAGATCTCCGCCATTACGCTCATGGCGTCAGAGAGCGCGGCAAGGGCGTCGGAGAGGAGTCGGCGCACCGCGTCGGTATTCCATGTCTTGCTGCCGTCAAGGTATTCCTTCAAATCGTTGACAGCGGTATTCAAGCTGTCCGCCGCAGCCTTGAGCTTGGCACTGTTTGTCTGGATGCGTCCGCTGGCCGCGCTGAGCTCCGCGCGGTCGGCAGCGTTCAGCGTCAGATCCTTGTCGCACTGGCGGAGCGCGTCGATGGCGTCGCCCGCGTGCTTCTCCGCTGTCTCGAGCGCCTTGAGAATGTCGGGCAGCGCGTCCGTCACGGTCTTGGCGCGGTCGGTCAGCTCATTGACGCTGCCGATGTTTTTGTCGATGAAGTCGGTCGTCTGACCGGCGAGCGAATCGGCGTCGTCCACTGCGGCATTGGTATAGGCGGAGACCGAATCGAGTCGGGAGGAGATGTGATCGTTCGTGCTGTCCACATCGTCCAGCGTGGAGGAAACAAGAGCGTTGAGCTTATCCAGCTCCGCGCGCAGCTTGGCAATCAGGTCGTCACGCAGCGAGAGATGGAGATAGGGCTCCATCTGACCGACGATGCCGCCCACATCCTTGCGGCCGTAGATCATACCGTAGTTTGAGCAGAAATCCACAAAGCCGTCGCTGCGGCCCGCGCCGCCGCCGACGTTGTAGCCGAAGTGCGGGTAGCCGACCGCGCCGCGGTTGATGCAGGAGAGCAGGCTGCCGGAGGAGTAGCCGGCAATGCCGCCGGTATCCGAGGTGGCGTTCCGGCTTTCCACTGCGCCGACGGAAACAAGGTCGGTGAGGGAGGAGGCGGGGTCGATGCTCAGATCGTCAAGGCTGAGCGTGGGATCGACATTTGCCGTATTCACGCTGGCGGAGTTGATGCACGCGCGCAGCGTGCCGAGGTTATAGCCGGCGATGCCGCCGGTGTAGCGATTGGCGGAGACGCTGCCGCTCACCGTGCAGTTGGCGACCAGCCCGCCCGCCTCATTGCGGCCGACGATGCCGCCTACGGCGCTGTCGCCCTTGACGACGCCGAAGAAGGAGCACTCCTCCAAGGTGCCGTAGTTGCGGCCGACGATGCCGCCGACGGCCTCCTTCGTGCCGCCGGCGCGACCTGCCCCTCGACCTTGAGCGCGTGGACGAAGGCGCCGCGCTCGAGCGTGAGGAAAAGACCGGCGGGGGAGAGCGAGTCCGTCAGCGTCAGACCGCTGATGGTGTGCCCGCCGCCGTTGAAGGTGCCGCTGAAGCTGGCGATGGGCTCGAAGTCCACGCCGCGCAGGGAGATGTCGGCGGTCAGAAGGACCGTCTTGCCGCGCGACCAGGCGTCATAGGCGCAGCTGTCCGAAAGGGCGCACAGGTCTTTCGCCGTGTGGATGTAGATGATGTCATCCTCTCCGGCAGCGAGCGCGGGCAGGGACAGGGAAAGGCTCAGCACGAGCGACAGGGCGAGCGCGAGCAGGCGGGAAGAGCGCTTATTCGGTTTCATCGTCTGCACCTCCTTCCTCGACCATGCTGCCGGAAATGACGGTCACGTTCACATCGCCGTCCACGATCGCGCGGACCACGCCGCTGACCGTGCCGTGGATCTCGCCGTGCACCACGCCGTCGAGCCGGATGCGTCCGTCCGCCGCGTGGCGGTGAATGACGTTCGGCACGGCGAATGAGGTCCGGTCAATGACCTTGGAGCCGATGAGCAAGATCTGCGGCAGGGCGAACATGACCATGATGATGGAGATGACCGTGCCGCGTCCGAGGCTTTCGCCGATGCCGGCAATGACCGGCTCGGAGGTCATGCGGCCGATCAGAAAGCCGCTGATCGACAGGATCGAGCCGGAGGTGATGATGGTCGGGAACGCGAAGTTGAGCGTTTCAATGATGGCGTCGCGGTGGTGCATCTTGGTCTTGGTCTCCTGAAAGCGGCTGGCGATGACGATGGCGTAGTCGATGTTCGCGCCCATCTGGATCGAGCTGACAATCAGGTAGCCCAGGAAGAAGAGGTACTTGCCCGTGATGGTGGGGAACGAGAAGTTGATCCAGATGCAGCCCTGAATGACCAGGATCAGCAGCACCGGCATACCGGCGGACTTGAAGGTAAAGAGCAGCACTACCATGACCACCAGAATGGACACGATGCTCACCACCTTGTTGTCGATGGCAAAGGACTTCTCGAAGTCGTACTCGTTGGTGGAATCGCCCGCCAGATAGACCTTCTCACCGGGGTAATACTTCTGCGCGATCGCGGTGACGGTGTCGGTGAAGGCGTAGGTCTCATCGCCGCTGACCGGCAGCGTGGAGTAGATGAGCATACGGCTGTACTGCTCGCTTTGGAGCTGGAGCTTGGCGTTCGTCATCTGCGTGTAGGCGTCGTCCAGCGTGCTTTGCAGCTCATCGTCCAGCGTGACATAGCCCCTGCTGCACCCTCAAGGTCGTAGAGAAAGGTGAACATATCGATGAGCGGCACGGAGTAATTCGGAAGACCGCCGATGATCTTGCCGTAATTTTCATGGTTTGCGGCATAGGCACCATAGAGGAACTCGGCGACCTCATAGTCGAGGTCGGTCAGTTCGGAAAACTGCCGCGGCGTCAGCGCGTCGGTCAGCATATAGCCGCCCATGGCCTCCACATTGGAAAGGCCCAGCGTGGAGTCGACCTCGTCGTACTGCTCAAGCTCGTCGAGAATGGCGCGCTCCTTGTCATAGTCGCCCGCGGGGACCACGAGCGCCATGAGGTTTTTGGTGCTGAAGTTGTCGTCGATCATATTCTCGGCGATCTGCGTTTCGTTGAGCTTGGGCGCGGAGATCAGCCCGTAGCCATAGGCGTAGGGACAGTCGGACGAGAGGCGGCAGCCGATCACAGCCAGCGCGACAAAGAGAATGGGAACGACATGGCGCGTGGCGTAGGCAAACTTGCCGACAAAGGAGATCTTGGGGACAAAGCTGCGGTGGCCGGTCTTGTCGATAAGCGGGCCGAAGAGCATCAGCAGGCCCGGCATGACAACGAACGCCGAGAGCAGCGCGAACAGAATGGATTTGATGAGGCACAGGGCCATATCGGGGCCCAGCTTGAACTGCATGAACAGCATGGCCACCAGACCGCCGATGGTGGTCAGGGAGCTGGCGCCGATCTCGGGGATGGACTTGCTCAGCGCCACAATGACCGCCTCGCGCAGAGGCAGGGAGCGGTGCTCCTCCTTGAAGCGGTTGCAGAAGATGATGGCGTAGTCGATGGAGAGCGCCAGCTGCAAGATGCTCGTCACGGAGTTGGAGATGAATGAGATTTTGCCCATCATGAAGTTCGTGCCCTGATTGAGCACGAGCGCGACCACAAAGGTCAAAATCAGGACCGGCACCTCGCCGTAGGTCTCGGAGGTGAAGAGCAGCACGGTGACAATGACGATGGCGACATAGACCATAATGACGCTGATCTCGTGGTCGATGGTCTCCTCCTGCGTGTTGCCGAGGTCGGTGGAGACATAGAGATCGTAGCCGGCGAGCGAGTTCTTGACGCGCTCGAGCGCGTCGAGACAGCGCTCGTCGTCCTCGTCGTAGTCAAAGGTGACGGAGAAGAGCGCGCTGACGTTGTTGTAGTGCTCGTCGGTCTCGTCGAACGCCACGCCCTGCACGCCCTCGACATCCTCCAGCTTCTCCTGTAGATCGAAGGCGTCGGCGAGCGGGAGATTGGCAACCATCACGCTCGCGCTGTGCCGAAGGTGGTGAATTGCTCGTCCATGACGTCGAGCGCCTGGCGGGTCTCGGAATCGGCGGGGGAGATAGGCGGTCAGGTCGTTTTCCACCTGCACCCAGCTGCGGGAGAAGACGGAGAAGATCAGCCCGATGATGACAACAAGAAAGACAAGGTTGCGTTTATCGACGATGAAGCGGGCGAGCTTGAGCATAAAGCTCTCGCCGCTTTGTTCCGTTGGCTTTGCCATAGACGGACCTCCTGTATCGTGATATGCCCGGCGCACCGTGCGCCGAGGCGGAAAAATCAACACCTATTATATAGCACAGACAATATAAAAATGAAATATGGAAAACGTGAAAAATCTGTGAATAAAAGGGAGTCAGGCTGTGCCTGACTCCCAAAAACGAGAGAAAATCGGACCTATTTTGCACTTTGCCCAAACGGCAGGGGATGCCGCGCGGGACGTTACTTTTCCACGATGACCTTCTGGGCGTTCTTCTCGCGGATGGCGGCGTAAATGCGGGCGATGATCTCGTCCGGCGCGCCCTTGGTCTGCTCACCGGTGACCATGTCCTTGCAGGTGACGACGCCGGAGGCGACCTCGTCCTCGCCGAGGAAGAGAACGTAGGGATCTTCGTCTTGTCGGCGTAGTTCATCTTGGCCTTGAACTTCTTGTTCTCGGTGTAGAGCTGAGCGCGCAGGCCGCGCTCGCGCAGTCGGGTGGCGAGGGAGACGGCAAAGCTCAGATCCTCCGTCATTGGCAGAAGCAGCACGTCTGCGGGCGCGGTGTTGAGCGCGTCGTTGAGAAGGCCCTGCTCGCCGAGCACATAGAACAGGCGCGTCACGCCGATGGAGATGCCCACGCCCGGCAGCTTGCGGTCGGTATAATACTCGGCGAGGTTGTCGTAACGGCCGCCGGAGCAGACCGAGCCGATCTGCGGATAGTCGAGCAGAGCGGTCTCGTAGACGGTGCCGGTATAGTAGTCGAGGCCGCGGGCGATGGTCAGGTCGACCTTGAAATTCTCCTGCGCGACACCGAAGCCGCCGAGGTATTTGATGACGATGGAAAGCTCCTCATAGCCGCGGTCGAACAGCTCGTCACGGCCGCAGTAGCCCTTGAGGGAGGCAAGGACCTCTTCGTTCGTGCCGGTGATGGCGATGAACTTGAGGATCTCGTCGGCCTGCTCGTCCGTGAGCTTGACGTCGTCGACGAGAATGGCGCGCACCATGTCGGGACCGATCTTTTCGATCTTATCCACCGTGCGCATGATCTCGCCGCTCTGCTCGGTCAGGCCGAGCATGGAGTAGAAGCCGTTGAGCACGCGGCGGTTGTTGATGCGGATCTGGAAGCGCTTGAGGCCCATCGCCGAAAAGACGTCGTAGATGATGGCCGGGATCTCGGCCTCGTTGAGGATATCGAGCGCACCGTCGCCGATGATGTCGATGTCCGCCTGATAAAACTCGCGGAAGCGGCCGCGCTGCGCGCGCTCACCGCGCCAGACCTTGCCGATCTGATAGCGGCGGAAGGGGAAGGTGAGCTCGTTGTAGTAGCAATACGTAACTGAAAGAAGCATACCGAG
>VOFJ01002991.1_pt1 | contig 19900 bp, 21 predicted proteins | sample 5384081 | NCBI WGS metagenome assembly VOFJ01 (sample SAMN12384729, study PRJNA508395) | human gut metagenome | isolation source: healthy gut I | host: Homo sapiens
TAAAGAGGAAGTTGCCCCCTTGCCGTTCTATCAACGGATTTACAACAAGGTTACTTCTTGGATTCGTCCGGGGTTGTTTATTTTTTCGGCAGTGCTGGTTCTCTGTTTCGCTTCCATATGGTTAAATATCCGTTTGGCTACACGGATGCAGCAGTTACAGGACAATGATATGAAATACCGTTATTTGCTGATGCAGGGTTGGGCAAACGGAGAAGTCCTTGATATACTGGAAACCAAATTCAACTGGCAGAGGGATAATGATTTCATTCCAAATTCTGACCGATTCTGTGATAGATTTTGAATATCGCAGCAAGAAACAGGCGGAAGCATTGGAGCGTGCAAGGTTACTTAATGAACAAGCCGAACAGTTGAGAAAGGAAGCTGATAAGCTGGGTAAGCCATAAGTGAAGCAAAGCCGGAGTTGTGAACTATGTTCACCGCCCCGGCTTTTCAAATTCATTTCTTCTTCGTGCAGTGCTCTGTTTCAAACTTTCGCAATGTGGTTACGCTGAATCTTTTCTTAATGAACTTTTGGACATCGGATGCTTTGTAATACACTTCACTCCCGACAAATGCGTTCTCTAATTTTTCCCCATGCAGGTGTATTCGACAAGCAGCTATCTTGTATCGTATAATACATCTCCCGAAAGCGTGACATTGGTATAGTAAAACTTAATATATTCTCATGGATATAGCGACGCACGGAGGGGTCAAACAGTCCAATAAATGTACGTTTCCCATTTTTGCTGTTTTCCAATGCTGCTTCTGAAAAAATAGAAGAACATCCCGAACCAAATTTTGCAGTAATTGCATCATCCGAATTGTTATCGTAAAATGTCCATGAAGCAAGTCCTGAAAGCATATCAGGGGTAGCCAAAAAGAAAATCCCCACTACATTATTAAAGTTTTCAAGTTCAGTAATGGGTGAAATATTCAAATACTGCCTTGTCGTCATCTGCACATTTGCCTTTTCTACGAAATCAAGAACCAATTCTGAAGATTTCTTATATTTTTCTTTGCTTGAAACAAACATAGGCATCTTTTCATTCATGGTCGAAAAACCAGTATAGAACTTACCACCCATACACCCGATTCTATCGGCACTCAAAGAGATTGGTTCACCACCAATCAGCTTTTCAAACTCCTTAAAAAAACAACCGTTGATTTTTTTCAAATCATCATTAATCTGTTTATCAGAATACCAAAAAGCAAAGGGTAATTGTACCTTTTCTCCGAAAGCCTTTTGGATATTTTCTATGAAAACACTTACTTCCATTTGGTTACTCATTACATTATTCGTATATTTGTCATGACAAATATAGCCATTTATTTGCTATGACAAATATGTTTTTCAGCTTTTAACAAACTAAATAATATGGATATAGATAAAATGGTAAATCATAAAATAGCCAAACTTTCGGGTATAATCAAACGTCAAATATATCAAATCATATCAGAAGAGGGGCTGGACATAACACCGGAACAGTGGGTTATCTTAGTCTATTTATGGGAAAACGATGGTCAGACTATTGGTGATTTAGTCACACAGTCGCAAAAAGACTTTGCCAATGTTACGAGAATAGTTGAAAAATTATCCAAAAACGGATATATTATCAAGCGGAAAAATCATAAAGATGGACGGAGTGTTCTTTTATATTGCACCGATAAGGTAAAAACAATTATGCCGCATATAAATAAATGTCAAATGCTATCTCTAAACATCTCATTAAAAGGTGTATCACAAGAAGAACAAGATACATTTCTTCATATCTTGGACAAGATTGAAAAGAACTGTATCAATTATCTGAACTCAACCAAGTAAAATTATCGTGTCAATTGACCGGTAATACACTTTTCCGCTGATTGTGAAGTACAGCAGCACACCGATAGCCCGGTAGCGTTACAGGGGCTTGATGCTGACTTTGAATAGTAAACACAAATCTTGATTGTCCAATAGATTGTTATCTTCGGGCAGCATTTTGTCGGCATTGCGCAATATCCGTATGTCCTTGCCAACTTCTTCCAGTTTGACATATAATTTCTGCATCCATTGGCTGAACTCGTCATTTTCAATTATGGAAACTTTACGCTGCGAGCATTCCGACAATAATCGGAAAAATCTCTGTTGTAATAAATCATTCATTTACGTAATAGTTTATATTGTAAAAATCAATAAGGATATATCATTTCCCTTTGCATTTCCACGGTTTATATACAGATATTAATACGGTTATTATTAAAAGGATAGTTTGAATTATTCCCCAAAATGTAATTTGCGAGAGGTTGTCGTTAAATGATTTATTCTCAATTGCATAATTGGAAATTTCAGTAACAGGATATACATTGCCATTTACGCAGGGTCCCATAAGATAAGTACCGGAAATAACCATGAATATTGTTAATATCCACTTTACAATTATCCACCGCTGTTTAAAAAATCCCCATTTTGTCCATATTCCATAGATTACTCCTGTAATAACACAAACCCACTGGCTCCTACGATAATTAGCCAATCGTCAATCATTTTTAATGTGACGGATTTCATATACAATTCATGACTCTCTTGAGGGTTGGTTCCTAATAATAGCAGCATCATACTGAATGCTCCCCCCCTATCCACATAAAATTGAACAGAAGATGAAAAATACTTTTAATAGCTTCTGTCCTTTGGCACTCAAAGTTTTCATAACCTTATTTAATATTTTTATTAATAGATGATTTATAGATGGTTTCAAGAACTTGAATACTAATGTTCACCATGTCTTCGGAAACATTAATCAGTGCATTAGAAAACACTTTATCTACTATGAGCATTATTTTAGATTGTAACGAAAGACTTTTTTTCTGTGAGAAACACATTGTATTTACTGTGGGCAACTGTTTTTCTCACAACAAGTCCTTTTTGTTCTAAATAATCTACCGTTCGTTTGATTGCAGCTGCGTCTTTATGTAAGTGTGCCGCAATTTCATTTTGGCTAAGACCGTCTTTCTCGAAAAGGGTTCTTAGAACAAGATACTGTGAATGTGGTAAATCTATACCTTCATTTTTTAACGCTACATTCAAAGAATTAGATAAAGCCCATAATGTCCTATCTAATAAATAACCTAAAGAGTAAGTGACTTCTTTCTTCATATGCTTCAAATTTTCTGGAACAAAGATATAAAATCGGATTGATTAGTCAATTAAAATTTGAGGGAAAATTGTAATTAGACTTGTCGTGCAGTATGGGGTTTAGTTTATCCTTTTGTATATATATCCAAACTGATTTAAACCTATTTCTATTGACAGCAAATTATATGTGGCTGGCGAAAAGAAAAATAGTTTTCTTCTTTTCGCCAGTATTACTTTTTATGATAGGTTAGTAATTTGAGGAAGCAATGAACTCCTTTATTTCTTCCTCGCTTGGAAGTTCTATCATGTACTTCTGTACGAAGATATTCGGGTCTAATCCGGCAGTGGCATACTTAACCAATGTATCTCCCTTTTCTGTGCAAAGCAGAATACCGATAGGCGGATTATCATCCGGCTGCATCACTTCCGCTTTGAAATAGTTCAGATACATATTTAGTTGCGAAGCATACTCATGGTGGAACTTGTCTATCTTCAATTCATATGTTGCGTAGCCATTTATGTTGGCTTCTAACTCTAATCCTTTGTATATAAACAATCTCTTCATTTTCTACACAACATAAATTTAGCTGCAAAAGAAGCTAAAAGTCTCCATTTGACCAAACTTACTTGCTCTAAAAAGCATATAACTCGCCTTAATTCTTCATATTTAGGAAACAGCCTAAGTATTAACTTTAAAAAGAAGAATTATGCTTGAAACAATCATTCGACGCAAATGGTACTTGCAAAAGCACCTCGACGCTCCTTTATTGAAGGAACGTGAAAACTATCTTGCTTTCATGGCTGAAAAGCGCAACTACAGCCATAATTATCTGCTTTCTTTGGCAGATTATCTACTACTGATAGTCACAAGCCCTCAAGCTTGAAGATGGCTTCTCTGAACAGGTCCCTATCAGTAGCATCAAGGACGCCGCCATCACATGGTCAAAGACAAAAAAGAACCATCCGATGAAGAGAAAGGACAACAGTCCCAGCAGTGTTCGAAAATATATGGATATTGCTTTTTCATGGCTTGCCTACATAGGCAAGTTAGATGGCATCTATACAAATAATGCTATTATTTTGAACCGCCTTTTTACCCGTAAACATCATAAGTTACGTTATCTCACCTATCCTTTGTTAAAAGAACGGGCTGAGTATCTTCAAATATGGGAAGACAAAGGTGCGGCTACACAAACACTACGGGATATAGCCGCATACCAACTTCATTTAATTGACTATCTGCATGTTGAGGACAGACGCATGGTCAGTATTGAGGATATCCGAGAATCCGCTGACAGTTGGATGACTGTACAGAAGCCCGGTGTAAGAGATGCATCCGGGATATACGCAAGAAGACGTTTTATATCATATACTACCAGTTGGTTGTCTTATATGGGTCAGCTTATATGTGAAGATGATGCGTTTCCCTTTAAAGAACATGTGATGGAATATCTTGATTGGCTGAAACAAAACAAAGGCTATTCTTCAAGCACCACCGAAGGCAGATACAGTCAGCTCAAAACGATGATGCTGAACTTAAAAGTCGACGGATTGAAAGATATAACGTCTTCAGTTCTTGATGACTATATACGTAAGAGACATGATGAGGACGGTTGTAACAGAAGAACGATAGCCGATACCGTCACTGTCCTTCGTGGATTTTTCAGATACGCAGAAGAAAAAAAGGTCTGTGTAATCCCGGACTTGTGTATAGCTTAAAAGCCCCGAGAGTATATGCCCATGAAAACCTGCCTTCGTTTGTCCCTTTGGGAGACAGTTCAAGATATCCTGCAATCCAAAAAAGGATGCCGCCGGGACAGGTGTCAGGGATTATGCCATATTGCTTCTTTTGACTGTCTATGGCCTTCGTTGTTGCAGTGAGGTGACAAACATGAAGTTGAAAGATATAGACTGGCGGAATGAAACGCTGTATTTAAGACGGGCCAAGAACTGCAGGCCACAAGTGCTACCTTTGCTTCCCATCGTTGGCGATGCCATTATCAGATACATCAAAGAGGCACGCTTTAATAAAAGCGGAAACGAATACCTCTTTTTATGCAGACGTGCCCCTCATGAACAGCTTTCCACTTCGACTATATACAAGCTGGTCAGGGACGAGCTGAAAGGCAAAGGACTGGAGTTGCGTCATTACGGGCCGCACAGCCTGCGTCATACTTGTGCCACACGCCTTATCAACACCGGGCATTCCTTGAAAGAAATCGCAGATTTGCTGGGGCACATCGGGCTTGATACCACACGCATATATGCCAAAGTCGACATTAAGAACTTACGTAAGGTTGCTGACATGGATTGGGGAGGGCTTGCTATGAAACTGAATGAAATGACAGAACTTTATATAAGTTACAGACGGGCTTTGGGAGAAAAGTTCAAGACAAACGCGCAAGCATTGCGTTCTTTTTTATGAAGCATATCGGTGGCGATACGAATCCGGCGGAACTGACAGTAGGACAGGTCGAACCCTATTTATATTATCCCACAGGAACGGTCACTGCCGGCTGGTTCATAAGGCACACAGCCTTAAAGGGCATGTTCCAATGGGCCATGTCACGGGGTATAATGAACAATGTACCCCTTCCCGCAGACTTGCCCAAGCGTTTGGAGCACATGACACCTTATATTTATAGCAAACCGGAACTGCAACGGTTGTTCCGCTCAGCCATGGAATATCAGAAAAACCGGAGTAAAATCCATCCTGAATGCATGAGGATGATACTGCAACTGACCTATTTTCTTGGATTGAGGCTCCACGAAACGATGTCTTTGAGAATAAGAGACCTGAACCAACCGGATTTGTATGTGCATATACGAGAATCGAAATTTTACAAGTCACGGATTGTCACATACAACCATAAGGTTGGAGAGTTGATTGATACTTTTTTGAAATGGAGAGAGAAACAAGGCATGTGCTGCGTACCCGAAAGCAAACTCTTTTTAGATAAGAAAGGCTTGGACATGCATATAGACACCGTGAGAGGTGCTTTTGAAAGAATCAGGGAACATGCCGGTATCTCCCGTTCGGATAAATCCCCCTTCCAGCCAAGATTACATGACCTGAGGCACACCTTCGCCGTCCATCGGCTTACTTCATGGTATAGGGAGAATCAGGACGTCCAACAGTTGCTCCCCCTGTGTTGAGCACATATCTTGGACATACACATTTATCCCATACGTCAGTCTACCTGACCATGACCGATGGACTGCTGGGAGAAGCAAACAACCGTTTTGAATCATACATAAAACAAGGAAAAGATGAATGAAGAAAATAAGTTTTATGCCGGATACTGGATACGAAGGTTTCTTTGTGAATATCTGACAAATATACGTAACCTGTCTGCCAATACGCTTAAAAATCGTACCGGGATGCGATCAGATTGCTGATGCCTTTTATTGCCAAGTGTGTGAAAAAAGAAGTGGACAAGATACTCCTTACTGATATTACAGATACCAGGGTTGCCGACTTCCTGGAAAGTCTTGAAAAAAGACAGGTCATGTTCAATCAAGACCAGAAATATCAGACTGGCTGCTTTTTGTTCTCTTGCAAAGTATGTATCCGCCAACAGTCCGGAGCATATAGAATGGAGTCGAAATATAAGAAACATACCTGTCAAGAAGACCAGGAGGACTTTGATAACGTACCTTGAAAAAGAGGAAATGAATGCACTACTGGACGCACCAGATAAAAAAGTACAAGCCAAGGGTGGAGAGATTATGCCCTCTTACTTTTTTTTGTATAATACGGGAGCGCGGGCAGAAGAAGCTGCTACTTTATTGATAAGGGATTTATCCCTACCCAAGAAAAAAAGGGCTTGGCTGTAGTGACTATAACGGGCAAGGGAAATAAAACAAGAAGATGTCCATTATGGCAACATACCCGTGAGGCACTATCTTCCATTATCAAAAACAGAACAGAGGATGACCATGTCTTTTTAAACCGAGTTGGACAACCAATAACCCGCTTTGGCATCTATGAGATGGTAACCCGTTATGCAGAAAAGATAGAAGATAAGATGCCTACAATTAAAAAAAAAGAAACGCGTCAGTCCGCATACAATCAGACATACAACCGCAACCCATCTACTCCAATCAGGTGTTGATATCAATACTATCAGAGCTTGGCTTGGGCATGTATCCATTAATACGACCAATATTTATGCTGAAGTTAATATGGAAATGAAGGCGAAAGCGTTGTCAAATTGTGAAATAGAGAAGAAGTATAAAGTGCAAAGCCAGTGGAAGGACGATAAAAAACTAATGGATTGTTTGGATAGTCTGTGATATTATGCCAACTTTGCGTAGAAATTTATGTTGTGTAGAAAATGAAGAGATTGTTTATATACAAAGGATTAGAGTTAGAAGCCAACATAAATGGCTACGCAACATATGAATTATTATGTTGTGCACAACATAATACCTCCACAATAACATGGCACTTCAAGATGCGGTGATAGAACACAAGGTCGGCAAAGAAATAGTCCTCATCAATCAAGATACGCTTTTGCCGAGCTTCAAAGCAGAATCCATGCCCCATTTCCAGCAGGAAGTGTTGTAGGTTGTCAAGAATGGATTGCTCCAAGTCGTTTTCTGTTACTAAGGCTCGTTCATCCAATCCTAAGAACTCTAAAGTAACAGGGGTGTTGATAACATCTTTAGGTTGTAATAGGGTTGCTTGTTGCTGGGCTAAAGCGGAGAGGGCTTCTTTGTTTTTGGAGAGTCCGCTACGTTCATAGTATAAAGACGCTATTTGCCGTTCCAGTTCTCTTGCAGACCAACAGCCACGTATTGCTTCCATTTCATAGAAAGCACGCTTTGTCGGATTTTCGATTTTGGATATGAACTTTAAGTGAGAATAAGGTAATTTATTGAACAACCTTTCAGCAGGAATACTCCACTTATTATATTGTATTTCTGATGTTTGTAATTCGGCACACTCTGAGTGCCGAATTGGTTCCGTGAATTCGGCGGACAGTGTGTGCCGAATTTCATTTCCTGCCATGATGTAGTGTAATACTTGTTCTTTCAGTTGTGGATAAACAATGTATAACCACCTAAATTCACGGAATCTACGTTCATTCAGACCTTTTGTTTTCAGCCGTTGTTCCAGTTTCTTCAACAATTGTTCACCGTATGCGGCACGGTCTTCTCCGTTCTGCTCAAACTCTACGATATAGCACCCCATAAGTCAGTTACGGGAAGTAAGGGCAAGGTTTACAGCGTGTGCGGCTTGTGCCTGCAACGTGTTTTGTATCGTGCTGATATGTTTTACTAATGCTTCAAAGTTCATAGTTACAAAGATAAGTCTTTTGTGGTTAAAACTTTAGTTCGGGTAGGCTGTTTATTGCTTCCTCTTTCAATTTATCCACGGCACGGGTGTATTTCTCGGTATACTTCAATCCGCTGTGTCCTAAAAGACTGGCTACGGTCTTGATATTTGCCCCATTGTTTAGAATGTTCACGGCAAAAGAATGGCGGCTTTGGTGCCAGCTTATATGTTTGTCTATTCCGGCTCTCTTTACCCAACGCTTTACTGATTTGCAGCAGCTTTCGTATGTAGGCAAATCGAATATCAAACAATTCTTATCTGCCGGAGCTTCGCCAATAATGGATAATAAACCGTCATTTAAAGGAATAACCACACCACTGCTGGCAGAATGTCCCTTTGGTCTTGCTTTGTTCAAACTTCAATAACCGATTTGCGTAATCCACATTCCTATAGGTAAGGTCTTTTACATCACAGAAGCGCAGACCGCAATACAGACAAAAGATAAACGCTCGTCTGACTATAGGGTTTTCGTTGTCATAATGACAAGTTATCAGCTTTTGTATTTCTTCGGGCGAAAGCACATCTTTCCGAAGCATCTGGCTATCTACTTTGCAGGTGACATCTTTGCAAGGGTCTTTTAGCATTACATTATGCTCTATCGCATAGCGAATAACTTTCTTGAAACGCTGGTAAATGCTTTTAGCACCTTCACCCACACTTCGGGATTGCAAATAGGCTACAAACTGCTCCATCATTTCTTTGGTGATAAGTTCCGGTTTAATGCTACATTCATTCATGGGGTACTTCTCTTTCAAGAAGTCTTTGAAACGGCTAAGCGCAATTTGCATCATGCGAATATCTTTCTTGGTATAGCTATTGATATAGGCTTGAAAGTAGTCCAAGAAATTAACAGCCCTGTCTTTCTTTAAGTGGTAACCTAACATGCTTTCTTTAAACTCCTGTTCACGCTCTGCACGTATGCGCATGGCGAGTTCCAAAGTTCCCTTGTTCTGTTGCCGTTCCGCAGGAGTACGTGGGTTGTCTATCAGATACAGGCTAAGGTTTTCTTTTCGCCTGTTATGCTTTACTGCAAACTTGGGCTTGCCTTGCATTTTCCCACTATCGTAATACACCTGATTACCGTTTTCATCCAATACGGGCTTTTCCTCTCTACCTAAATGATACTCTAAGTAAAGGCTTATTCTACCGTCCGAGAGCTTATTTTGCTCCAACTTGGGGTCTCTTTCGTTTTATTTTCTAACTTTGCCATTGTTTAGAGGTTTTATCCCGATTTAGGTACCGTAACCGGGTAATTACACTAAATAGTTGATTTTCTTTTTGTTTTCCGATATTGCAAAGGTACAAAAAAAAAGAAAATGAGATTTCAAAGTGTACTAAAAGTGTACTGAATAACAGAAAACGGGCAAAATAGGGCAAAGATGGAGAAAATAGGAAATATGCAAATAGCTGATAATAAGGAAGATATATTCTTTTATTTTCCTATTATTTCTATGGCTTGTACCGGGTCTGGGTACAAGAAAGAAAGCTAAGTATTTGATAATTCAATACTTAGCTTTTTCTTTTGTTTGAATTTTCCCCACATTTTCCCCACACGTGCAAAAAATATAGCAGTAAGTCATTATTTCTTTTGGTTGAACGTAATAAATAAGTTACCTTTGAAAAGAAATAAAGCCTATTAAATAAAAGTAATGGAACAAGGTGTTTGGCAAGAAATAGAACTGTTGTACCAGAAGTTTCAAAAACTTGGTATCAGTGAAGCGGTGGACTATGACAAGTACTACCTTTATTCTCTCATTACCCATTCCACAGCCATAGAAGGCTCAACGTTGACCGAACTTGATACGCAGCTTCTCTTTGACGAGGGAGTAACAGCGAAAGGGAAACCGCTTGTGCATCATCTGATGAATGAAGATTTGAAGCAAGCGTATGAACTTGCCAAAACTGAATCAGGCAGTCTTGTACCTATAACTCCTGCTTTTCTGAAAAGGTTGAATGCAATGTTGATGCGTACTACTGGCAGCGTTCACAGTGTGTTGGGCGGCTCTTTTGATTCTTCTAAAGGAGAGTTCCGTCTATGTGGTGTTACGGCTGGTGTTGGTGGACATTCTTATATGAACTATTTGAAAGTTCCTGCTAAGGTGGATGAACTTTGTGCGATTCTTCAAGAGAAGCAAAAAAAAATGGGAACACTTCGAGAACAATACGAATTGAGCTTTAATGCCCACCTTAATTTAGTAACTATTCATCCGTGGGTGGATGGCAACGGAAGAACGGCTCGATTACTGATGAACTACATCCAATTTTGCTATCACCTTTTTCCGACCAAAATATTTAAAGAAGATAGAGAAGAATATATTCTTTCCCTGCGCCAATGTCAGAATGAAGAAACTAATCAGCCGTTTTTGGACTTTATGGCAAGGCAGTTGAAGAAATCACTTTCTATAGAAATTGAACGATTCAATGTATCACGAAAGAAAGGGTTTAGTTTTATGTTCTGATACTATATAAAACAAGGATTGCTATTTATGAGTTTATGGTAAACTTGCATGTGGGAAAAGTTTGAACATCCATAGAAAGTGCCGTACTTGCCTTTCCTCAAAATGAGATGTCCTCCGCATTGAGGACAAACACCTTGATTTATTAGGCGTGAACTTCTGTATTGCCGAGCCTTTGCGTTATGCTTATGCTGTTTTAGTTTCTCTTTATCAGCGATTATGCGATTCTGGTTAATTGTCTGTATGGCTCAGTTGTAATTCTTGGGGGATTAAGTTTTGTCAATTCCTTTCATGCATATACCTTTGCTGGCTCAGCGGATTTTCCCGGTTGGCAAGCTTTCTTTTAAGCGTATAGCATAGCCAGCCTGAATATGAAGAATTTAACATATGAATCAAACATCTGTCCCCTGATGTTGTTTACTCCGGTTTCCAATCCCTGTATGCGTTTTTGAGCTTCCTAAGCCGTTTCATTAGCCGGACCAGGCGTTTCCGTCCTTTCGGTTATGCCTGTCTGTCCGTCGGATTACTACAGTCTCCGGCAGCGGACTGTATAGTCCGTTGCAGTGGACCGTACAGTCTGCTACAGTGGACTGTACAGTCCATTGCCGCAGACTGTAATAATCTTCCGTTTAAAAGACCTTGGCCGACCTTGGGAAACGGCTTATTCTTCCCTTTGTTTGTGATATGATATTTAAATCTCCAAGAATAATAAGTAACCCGATTTTTTTCAAAATATTATGCCCACACACTTTTTGACTTGATCCATATTTCCAGCTTTCATAGGGAGATTATTTTACTTCAAACTCTGTATTCATGTATATTTCCAATTGTAATCCTATCTTGTATTTGCCGGGAGATAATTTCCCGGAACTGAATCGTTGTTTGTAATTAGGGTCGGTAATACGACTGACATTCCATGATACAGGTATGGAAAACAACATTGCTTCTCCTGCTTCCAAACGTGCGCAACTCCTCATGTAATCAGATTCATCTCTCGAACCGGAGCGGGTAAGCGGATGTACCATATACAATTCATCCGTTCCTATGCTCGGAAGAAACAGCGGTTGTACCGAAAGATTGGTATGGTTTTCAAACTGTATGCGGATAGAATCGTTATCGGATTCCAATACCCTAAAACTAAAAGCTCCCCTGCATCTCTGTCCCTTTCACGGGCTGAATCCCCATGTCTGTCAGGTTGCAATACGTGTAGATATTGGAGAATACGTAAAAGTGAACTTGGTATTTGTTCGGTTTCAACGGATATTTAAACTCAGACATGTGAATGTGTTCGGGCAACGTATCGCCTTTAGACAAATCTCTGCCCACGCCAGCAAAGGCAAGATTGTCAATGAAAGGAAACTCTTTCCACTCGCCGCCTTTCCTGTACTTCATCCAATGTAATTCAGGTTCGGCGGTAGGAGCATCTACATTGATTACATCCAACGTAATTCGTTTGGTTGAGGACGGGTAAACGGGTTGTTGGGTTCGAATTTTGTAAGCGTCCGGATGCGTAACGTAAACATTGGGAAGCCTTTGGATATGTACACGACTTTCGTACTTCTCTATTTCCGACTGTAAAAGGGGAAAATCAATGTCCTGTGCATTCAGCTTCAGCGACCAAACAGACAAAAGGACAGATAAGTAAATCAGATTTTTCATACATATCTACTTGTTAATTATTTTACCATTCTTATTTATATAATACCAATCAGAGTTATTCCGGTAATGCTTTTCGCCTTTGGAATCGGGAATTACTTTGTTCTCACCGGAGAAAGTAACCTTTGCTTTGCCGTGCTCGAATGGGTAAGCAAATTTAAATTGAGGCTTTATGGCCACATTACCCAATGAATCGGCAAAACCTACCAATCCATCCTCGTTCATTATACGGAAAAGCCCTTCTTGTATGTAGTCGGGACCATTATCATATTTGAATACATAGAAAAGTTCTTTGCCCGCATCATTGATGCAGATTATTCGAGCGTCCTTTGGCTTGTTCTCATAAACAAAACCTATTTTTTTGATAGTATCTGTTTGACAGTATCTGTACTTGCCGTATGGCACAATGGTATCGCCCCGTTCATTCAGATAACAGACCGGAACACCCACCTCCAAATAAGGCTCTGTGGTATGGGCAGTCAGTGTGGCGTCATATCGCATCAAGACAGGGGGGGTATCAACAAGTGCTATAACCGATAACTGAAACATCGGTGTGAGGGTTGATAGGAGTTGTCGGACTATCATTCTTGAATAAAACAGGTACAGTCCAAACAGAGTTCCGATATTCACCTTTCCAATAATTGATTGCCGGGGTCCACCGTGGCATACCTTTTATGATTTGCAATACTTGATTATCCCATTCCGGGATTCTGCAACTTCTCATGGTTTTAGCTTCTGACACTTCTCCGTAGGAATCAATCTGTATTGTGTAAATTCCTCTGATTTGATTTTTGTTGCCCAACATTTTAGGATTGTATCTCAAGTGTTCATTAATGTAGTCGGTAATTGCATACGGATTTGCTTTTTGAAAGTAAGACCCGCTTTCCCATTCTACAAGACACTGTTTCAGTTCTTCTTCTCTAACACTATCCGTTTTTACCCTGTCTTTGTAATGTTGCGGTAAAAATGGTACATACACTGTATAAAAGCATTCCATCCGTTTGCCGTTCTTGTCCCTGCAAGGCAGGCAGTGCGGAAGTTCTTGGGTCAGTCTGATTACCTCTTTATCAAAATCTTTATGAATAGACGTCAGGATATTTATTCCACGAGGCAATCCTAAAGTATCAAGAGAGAACATTACAACGGAATAGCCTGCCACGTTCTTTTCCAGCAACTTTTTGGGGTATTTCATTCGAGAAACAAAATACTTTTCCAAATCGTAATCCCATACCGCCCATCGGGGAGGTTCTATCGTGGATAAATCTTTAATTGGTTCTCCGGTTATTTTAGCAACACCTTTATTCCAAATATCCTCTTTACGCCAAATACTATCCAAGCGTTCTTCGTTCTGCCTTTGTCCTTGAATACTGTTATCTGTTGTACATCTGACAGGTGCAACTTCGATTGTCAAAATCTCCGGCAGATATTGGAGAACCAGCGTACTATCTGTCAGTTCCTGTATGATATAATCTTTTTCCCGATTCAAAAAACTTTGATTGTATCCTCATGCAAAGAATAGGAATAGCATATTGGGTTTTGTTTTTTATCATATAGAAAGGTCTGTTTCCATCCAGCGCTGCGGAATTCCATTTCCATAGCATAGTGTTTGTCTTTGGGAAGTTGCACTTTCCATATTTTATTCTCTAATAAAGCAGACATATCTGCCGAATTCTTGTCTTGGGCTAAAAGTGGGCTGACAAGATTGAGAGAAAATATAAATAATATGGATAGAAAATATTTCATTCAACCAATTATATAAACAATATTCAAATGTTTGCATTGGTAACAGGGTTCCGCTGTTTATCGGATTGGTGAAAGGGAGCATTTCCTTTCTTTGTCTTATATCAGTCACACCGATAATGTTATTGCTTTCCGGAAGGAGCCATGTCCGTTGTTTATATACGGTTCTTTTGGCTTTGTCCGGCTCCTGTTCCTTTATACTTGTTCTTTGCGGCGTTGAATTTGTAGCGCAAGTTGAGAGTTACCTTTCGGAACTGGGTTATATAATCGCTCATAGTGCGTATTCCGCTGTATATCAATATGTCCGCATCGTCGGTTTCCAAAAGGTTGTTGGCTTGCAGCTGCATGCTCAGCCGGTTATTGAAGAATGCTTTGTATAGAGCCAGCGACACATTGCACGCATCTTTTTGCAGGTATATGTTCTGGTTGTGGCCGCAGGTGGTGTAAACGGCGTTTATATCAAGCAGTATACCGGCAGGCAGCGAGAAGTTGTTGCGCCAGACAAATGTACCGACAGGGTTGTTCAGTGACTTTATGCCGTTGTGGGTTTTGATGGAGAACCACTGCTTGTAGAGCTCTGCCGTGAACTGCGGTTTCCACAGCCCGATGGTGGGCGCCACTGTCAGTGATGCCGTCATGCGGTCGTAGGATTCGGTGTTTACCACTTTCATCAACGAGATGGTGGGATTCTCTTCCGAATAGTTTTCTGATATCTGTATCATGTCGTCTTTCACGCGGCTGTATCCCACGGAGACATTCAGCCATTGGTAAGAGGCAGCCAGTAATATGTTTTGCGTCATGGTCGGAGTCAGGAAAGGGTTTCCTGTCTGATAAGTATAGCGGTTGGCATAATAAGTACTATTCCGCAGGTTGTCATAAGAAGGGCGGGTGATGTCTCCTGCATAACTGAGCTGCACTTGTGTCTTTCCGATGGGGAAGTTGATGTTCAGCGAAGGGAAAATGTTATCGAACTTACGGCTTTGTACATCTATGTGTTTGCCTTTCTCGTAATAGTCGAAGCCTACGTGTTCGTATCGGATGCCTGCCTGTATGCTTACGTTGCCGAAGGAACGGGTGTAGTCTGCAAACATGGAGGCGGCTCCTTCCTTTATCTCGCTGTCGTCATTGGCAAGGATACCTTCCGGATTGAGATAAAGGTTGGTGCGCTTGGTATGAGAGTATTCACCTCCGAACGATAAGTTCCCTTGCCACAGAGGATGTGAGAGTACCAACTTGGCAGCATAAAGCGTGTTGTTGTTTTCGTTCAGGGTATTGATATGGTTTTCATTGTGTTCGTTAATGATTTCCGTTGTGTTTTGTATCTCTTTGGTAGGGCTCCATAGGCCGTCGGCGTTGAAGTCGATATTCCAGTTGCCTGCCTGTCCGTTGTAGTAATAGTTCAGGTTGTGAGTGGTGGAAGGGTTGTGGATAATCATTTGGCTGGAGCTGTTCTCGTAAGGTTGGTTGTCGCACAACACTTGTGTGAGATACCGCCAGTCTTCATGGGTAGACATGTAACGGTCTATGTTGTAGCGTATTCCCATCGAATGTTTTTCATTGAACTGATAGCTCATGGCGAGCGTGCCTTCTATGTTGCTGCGTTTTGTCTTGGCGTATGTGGCATCCATCTTTTGTTGCCATAACTTGTCCAAATAGGTGTCAATGACAATCTGTTGGTTGTTCCCGCCTCGCAATTTGCCGCCGAATAAAGTGCCGGAAAGGTCGAAACCGTTTTTCCGGTAGTTGAAGTTGAACTGGTCATAGATGGTCCAGCCATACGTGCGGCGGTTGCGAGTCACGAGCCGGTTGTCGAAACCGAATCCTTCGCCTTGTGCCTTTTTTGGTGAGGATACGGACAACGGCTTTTACGGAAGCGTCGTAGCGTGCTCCCGGGTTGCGTACCACTTCCACGCTCTTTACGTTGTCCGAAGAGAGTTGTTCCAGCTCCGAGCTGCTTCTCACTTTTCTTCCGTTGATGTAGACTTCCGCTGTTCCTCTTCCGAATACATTCACTGCTCCTTCTTCAGCCGAGATACCCGGTATCTTGTCGAGCAGGTCGTTGCCTGTACCGGACTTTTCCAATACGCTGCCCGCAACTGTAGTCACCATCGCATCGCCTTTCAGACGCATTTTGGGTAAGTCGGCTTTTACGGTTACTTCACCCAGTTGGTGTGTGTCTGCTGTCAGTCGGACAATCCCCATGTCGGCAGGATTCACCGGTCTGTATATGGTGGTGTATCCGATAGAGGAAATGCGTACTATCTGAGGTTGTGCTGTTGCACTCAGGCTGAATGTTCCGTCGTCTCCGCTTATTGTTCCGCTGACAAAGGCAGAGTCGGGGAGTGATAGCAGTACTACATTGGCGTATGGCATCGGTTCGTTTTTTTCATCTACTAATTTCCCACTGACTGTTTGTGCTGAAAGACCGGTGATGATACTTTGGCAGGCAAGTAGCAAGTATATAATATAAAATGTTTTCATAGTATTAAATGTGTGTTTTATTGTTTTTTTATACGTTTTTTTGGTATGCGATACGTGGACTGCCGTTGTGTGTATAGATAATTCCGCATTCCTCGAAACCGTTTTTCTTCAAGATGTTTTGCATTACATAGTTGTCATGATGTGTGTCTACGCGTATGTTGTGATGCTGCTCAAAGCACCATCGGATGCATTGGTCTGCAATTCCTTTCTCTTTCCCGTTGGAGGCCATGCGGTGAATCACACCGTATGGGGCATCATTCAGCCATTTGCCATTATCGATAACCGTATAGGTAGGGTCTTCTCCGACAATGAAACAGAAGGTTCCTACCGTCTCTCCCTGCTCATTCTCGCATATGTAGCTGTGTCCGTCGGCTATTTCGCGGCGGATGTATTCCTCAGAGGGATAGCCGTTTATCCATTGGTTGGGATTGCCGTGCTCTTGCATAAACTTGCGTGCATAGTCATACATGGCCATTACCGGCTCCAGGTCATTGAGGGTTGTTTTTCTGATTCTCATGCTTTCTGGGTTTATATCGTGTTAAGATTAGCAATTCATTCTGTATACATTTGTCTCTTTCTGTTCAAAGCCCATTGTCTGATACATCTTGTTGGCGGCTGTCCGTTTAGGGTTGGAGGTCAGCATCAGCGCGGGGATGCCTTGCGATTTCACGAAATCGATGGCGTGGCGCACCAACATCTTACTGAGTCCTTTTCCGCGATAAGCTTCGTCTATCACCACATCTTCTATCCATGCTTTTCCGCCGGTGGGGGAATGATAGATTCCGACGGTCAGCATTCCTGCCACCGCTTTGTCATCCAGCAGGAAGAAGAGATGGCTGTTCGCTGACGCGAGTGTATGCCTGAAGGCTTCTTCTGTAAGTTGTATGGGTCGGGTAGTCAGTTGAGTCAGGAATTTCCGGGTGGCTTCCAGATATTCCGGCTTGTATTCCAGTATTTCGATGATTTGAGTCATAAATAAGTCGGTTTTATGTCTATATATAATAAGGTGTAGCCTGCTTTAGGTCCGCGCTTTGAAGACCGGTGCTATTTTTTGTATCTCCGATTCGAAACCGAACCAATAACCATGTTCCGTGTCGGTGCTTACAGGCAGGAAGCAGAGGCGTAGTTCGGGTTTATAGTTGCCATAGATCACTTCCCAATGTTCGGGTGGAATTTGCCGCTTGGTTTTCACGTGTTCTGCCGGAAGTTTCTTGAGTGACATGCCTGCTTCTATCCATGCTATGGAGGCTTGTGTCCGATAGTCGGGATAATATTGTTTGCAATATTCATATAGAACTAATCCGCGTCTCTCCAGACTCATGGGTTGGTCAATGAGATTGGCTTCTGTCAGATAAGCCAGAAATCTATATAGAAAACGCCTGTCGTTCAGTATGAGTTCCCGTGTCAGTTCCTGCCACGCGGGAGTATTATAGAAGGCATCGAGCAAGCGGGACAGTCTGCGTGCTGTTTGCAGTTCGCCTACACTGATTTCTCCGGTTTGCAATACTTCATAAGGCGGAAGGGGAGAGTAGCGGATACCTAATTCGTCTGCCCGGTGGCGCATCTCTGTTCCGGGCAATAGCTTAAGAGATTCCAATTGGATTTCTCCGGCGCGGTACCCCGCAAGGGTATATATGTCTTCAAATATTTCATCCAAGCGATAAAGCGGGAGTCCGGCAATCAGGTCGGCATGGGTTTCCATATTGGATAGTGAGCACAGGAATTTCAATCCTTCCAATGCATCGGAGAGTTTGCCTATTCTTCGGCTTTTCTCTAAAACGGGTTCACGCAGACTTTGAATACCGGCTTCCAGATGAAGGAGTCCTGCCGGTAATTGTCGCAATTCTTTTTTTAGCTCTTCAGACAACAGGGCGGGATGAATTTCCAGATGGAAGCAGATGTCGGGTGAGAACTCCAGAAAAAGTCGGAGAAGTTCTTTGGCGCGGCGCGGATTATAGTTGAAAGTGCGGTCGAGCACACGTACATTCTTGATGCCGTGGCTGTGAATGATTTGCAGTCTGTGGCGTATGCTTTCGATGGACAGTGTGCGCACCGGTTTTTCTCCTCCGCTTACGCAAAAGGCGCAAGTATTGAAGCAACCGCGTGTGGTCTCCAACTGGACAAAAGGTTTGCTCCAATTAAAGAAACGGCTTTCTTCGGGAGGAACGAGGCCGGAAAAGTTCAGTACGCGGGCTAAACCGTTGTCTTTATATTCTTTTTCGGCGGTCAGATAGCAGAGCCCCGGAATGGTGTTCCACTTCTCAGGCTGTTTCCGGCATGCCAGCCATTGCGGAAACGCTTCTTCTCCCTCTCCTCTGAATACACAGTCGACAAAAGGATTCTTACGCAGAAACTCTTCATTATCCCCCAAAAACTCGGGACCGCCCAAAATGAGACAGACATCCGGCAGTAATGCCTTTACGCGGGAAGTGATATGCATCAGTTGTTCGTGATTGAACAGCCAGGCGGTGGCTGCAAGTATGTCGGGCCGGCGGCGATAGATTTCATCGACAATCATCCCTACATTTTCATTGATGGTAGCGGATACTATATCCCATTCCACAGAGGTGTCCGAAGCCATTTGTGCATGCAAGGCAGGGAGTGCCAGTGAAGAGTGAGCATACGAACAGTTGAGGTCTATCCAGAGAATCTTCATTCTTAAATATTGTTTTCTGTTTGCAAAGATAGCTTTTTTTTTTATATCTTGCCTGTGTTTTTAAATAAATACCGTTATGATTAGAAGGGTAGAATTACAAGATGCTAAAGCGATTGCGGCTATTTATAATGAGTATGTAATACATAGTGTGGTTACATTTGATATTGAGCCTGTGCGCGAAGAGGATATGCGTGGTCGGATAGCCGGGATTTCGGCTCATTATCCTTATTTTGTTTGTGAATCAGACGGAAAAGTTGTGGGGTATTGCTATGCTCATCCCTGGAAACAGCGTGTGGCCTACGGACATACGCTGGAGACAACTGTTTACCTTCTTCCCGATTGTGTGGGGAAAGGTATGGGAACCCAACTCATGATGCGTTTGATAGAAGAATGCCGGAGGGAGGGTTACCATGCACTGATAGCTTGTCTGACGGAACCGAATGAAGGCAGTACTTCTG
>VOFJ01003760.1_pt1 | contig 19897 bp, 20 predicted proteins | sample 5384081 | NCBI WGS metagenome assembly VOFJ01 (sample SAMN12384729, study PRJNA508395) | human gut metagenome | isolation source: healthy gut I | host: Homo sapiens
CAGAGACCCTCTGGAAGAAAAAAGCTGCTGACCTATGAACCATTCGGAATGAATCAAGAACTAATCTTCTTTTGCAGTATCCTCTGGATAATGGCCATGAAAAAACTCACTTTCCTTTGGCGGCTGACTGTTTCAGCCCCGCTTTTTCAAGTAGGATAGCAAAATCAAATAAGCGCCCTAATCAACCTTTGACGGCAAAAAATCAGCCAAAACCAAGCAAAAAGGGGGTATGGTAATTAACGGCACATACCCCTTTATCAACAACTTACTTGTCCGGCAACTGCTATATTATTTGTTTCGTGAAACCCTGTGTTTTATGGACAGCTACCTGCCGCTCTCCTGTTTTTGCTTTTCGTTTGCGCCGTCCGGCGTCACCGTTCCTCGCGGAAATACGGCAGGCCGAGGCTTGCGGGGGGCTGATTCTCGCGCTTGGAGCGCACGCTCGTGATGATGAGCACGATGATCGTGACGACATAGGGGATCATCTTGTACAGTTCCTTGACAGCGAGGTTCGTGCCGCTCGGCAGGAAGATGTGCAGGATATACAGTCCGCCGAAGAGGAAGGACGCGAGCACGCCGACGTTCGGCTTCCAGACCGTGAAGATGACGAGCGCGATTGCGAAAGCCAGCCGCGGTCGCCGAAGGCGTCGTTCGACCAGACGCCGCAGGCATAGTCCATGACATAGTACAGACCGCCGAGGCCGGCGATCATGCTGCCGACGCAGGTGGCGATACTTATACTTATTGACGTCGATGCCGGCAGCGTCGGCCGTCTGCGGGTTTTTCGCCGACGGCGCGCAGGTGCAGCCCCCACGCGTGCGCTTGAGCACATAGGCCGCGATGAGCGCAATGGCCACGGCGAGGTAGGCCAGGAAGCCGTAGGACAGAAAGATCTTCCCTGAACCAGCCGAGGCGCTCCACGCCCGGGATCGTCCCGGCAAAAGTAGCTATTGGTCGCCGAGGCGCGATGGAGGGGACCTCGCTGCCGGTGAGCTTGATGAGCGAGCCGCCCATGAAGTTGCCGAAGCCGACGCCGAACGTCGTCATGGCAAGGCCGGTGACGTTCTGGTTGGGCGCGCAGCGTGACGGTCAGAAAGCAGTACAGCAGACCCATGAGCAGCGACCCGAGCAGGCACGACAGCAGCGGGATCATCACGGCGAGAAAGCCGTTCATGCCCGCGCCCCGCCGGCCCACCCCTGCTCATATAGGGAACGCCCCCGATGACGCCGCTGATGCCGCCGACGTACATGATGCCCGCGATGCCGAGGTTGAGGTTGCCGGACTTTTTCGGTGAGCGTCTCGCCGGTACTGCCGAACAGCAGCGGGATACCCTGCATGATGGCGCGGGGGATAAAGGACACAAAATCAAACATGCTCCGCCGCCTCCTTCTTCGCCGGCTTGCGGAAGCTCAGCCGGTAGGTGATGAAAAACTCACAGCCGATGATGAAGAAAATGATGATGCCGCTGAGAATGTCGGCAAACGACTGGTTGAGCCCGAACGCGGTTGAGATCTCGCCCGCGCCGCGGTCGAGGAACACGAGCAGGAAGCTCGTGAGGATCATGCCGAGCGGATTGAACTTGGCCAGCCACGAGACCATGACCGCCGTGAAGCCCTGGCCGCCGGCGATGGTGGTCGTGATCGTGTGGTCGGTGCCGGACACGAGCAGCACGCCTGCAATGCCGCACAGCGCACCGGACAGCAGCATCGTGCGCACGATGACCTTGCAGCCGACCTTGATGCCGACATATGCGGGCGGTGCGCTCGCTCGGCGACGACGGAGATCTCATAGCCGTGCTTGCTGTAGTTGAGGTAGATGTAGACGAGTACGGTCAGCACCGCGACGACGAGGATCGTCAGCAGGTACTTGTAGCCGCCGATCTGCGGCAGCCAGCCGGCCTCGGTGCTTTGGTTGATGATGCCGACCTTGCCGGAGCCCTTCGGCGACTCCCAGACGATGATGAAATAGGCCACGAGCTGCGTGGCGACGTAGTTCATCATGAGGGTGAAGAGCGTCTCGTTCGTGTTCCACTTGGCCTTGAAGATAGCGGGGATGACGGCCCAGACCGCGCCCGCGGCGATGCCGGAGAGGACGATGAGCACGATGAGCAGACCGTTGGGCACCTTGTCGCCGAGGCAGATCATGCACGCTGCGGCGGCGAGACCGCCCGCGAGCACCTGACCCTCGGCGCCGATGTTCCAGAAGCGCATCTTGAACGCAGGGGCGTCACGGCCAGCGAAATGCACAGCAGGATGGCGAGATTCTGCCCCAGGATGGCGGATCTTGCGCGGCGAGCCGAACGCGCCGCTAAACATGGTGCCGAACACCTTGAGCGGATTGAGGTGGGTGCACAGCGTCGTGATGAGCGCGCACAGCAGCAGCGCCAGCACGATGGCGATCGCGCGGAGGCCCCAGGCCTGATACCAGGGCAGCGTGTCGCGCTTAACGATGTGGAACAGCGGTTCCCGGACTTTGTTATGCATGGGCTTCGTTCCTCCCAACTGCGTCATCATCATGCCGACGTCGCGCTTCGTGGCGCGCGGCCGGGGACGATGCCGCTGACCTTGCCGCCGCAGAGCACGAGGATGCGGTCGGCCAGCTCAGCAGCACGTCGAGATCCTCGCCGACATAGATCACGGCGACGCCGCGCTCTCCCTTCTGCCGGTTGATGAGGTCATAGATCGTGTAGGATGCGTTGATGTCCAGGCCGCGCACGGCGTAGGCCGTGAGCAGCACGGTGGGGGCGGAGGCGATCTCGCGGCCGACGAGCACCTTCTGCACGTTGCCGCCGCTCAAACGGCGCACCGGCGTGGTCACGCCCGGGGTGTTGACGTCGAGCTCTTCGACGACAGTCTCGGCGAGCTTGCGCGGGGCCTTGCGGTCGGTGAGGATGCCATGTCCCTTGCGGAACGAGCGCAGCATCATGTTGTCCGACAGGTCCATGTTGCCGACCAGACCCATGCCGAGGCGATCCTCCGGCACGAACGAGAGCGCCACGCCCATCTCGGCGATGCGCAGCGGGTCCTTGCCGAGCAGCTCCTCGCGCGTGCCGTCGTCCTCGACGTAGCAGATGCTGCCGCTCTCCGTCGGCTGCAGACCGGCGATGGCCTCGAGCAGCTCCTTCTGGCCGCAGCCGGAGATGCCCGCGATGCCGAGGATCTCGCCGGAGTTGGCGGTGAAGGACACGTCGTCGAGCTTGACGATGCCGTCGATGCTGCGCACGGTGAGGTTCTTGACCTCGATGCGCGGCTTGGGGTCGACGGGGTCGGGCCGGTCGATATTGAGCGTCACGGCATGGCCGACCATCATGTTCGTCATTTCCTGCGCGTCGGTGTCCTTGGTGAGCATGTCGCCCACGAACTGGCCGTGGCGCAGCACGGCCACGCGGTCGCTGAGCGCCTCGACCTCGTGCATCTTGTGCGTGATGATGACGATGGCCTTGCCGTCGTCGCGCATGCTGCGCAGGACGGCAAAGAGCTTGTCCGTCTCCTGCGGGGTGAGCACGGCGGTCGGCTCGTCGAGGATGAGGATGTCCGCGCCGCGGTAGAGCGCCTTGACGATCTCGACCGTCTGCTTCTGGGACACGGACATATCGTAGATCTTCTGATCCGGGTCGAGGTCGAAGCCGTAGCGCTCGCAGATGCTGCGGATGCGCGCGGCCGTGGCCTTGAGATCGAGCTTTTCCTCGAGACCGAGCGTGATATTTTCAGCGGCAGTGAAGACGTCGACCAGCTTGAAGTGCTGGTGGATCATGCCGATGCCGTAGCGGTAGGCATCGCGCGGGGAGCGGATGACGACCTCCTCGCCGTCGATGAGGATCTGTCCCTCGTCGGGGAAGTAAATGCCCGAGAGCATGTTCATGAGCGTGGTTTTGCCGCTGCCGTTTTCGCCGAGCAGCGCCAGGACCTCGCCCCGGTAGATATCGAGCCAGACGCGGTCATTGGCGACGACGGAGCCGAAGCGCTTGGTGATGTCGCGCATTTTGACCGCTGCAATCTTGTTGTCCAATATGGTGTCCCTCCCGAAATGCCGGCGGACGCCGGCGGCGGCGCGCGCTTTAAAAGTACACATATGAGGGAAGGCCTGGGTTGACAGGCCTTCCCTCTGCGGTGGATTCAGATATCAGCTGCCAAAGTTCTGGTCAAGCAGGTTGATGCCGTCGATCTGCACGTTGAAGTACGGGAGCGGCGCGGAACTCGGACTCGTGGAAGTAGCCGTCCTTGATGGCCGCGGTGTCGCCGGCGTTGTCGGCATCGGTGTCGACATCGGCCATGTAGCTGGTCAGGGTCTCGCCCTTTGACGGTGAAGGCGGAGGTGTCAAAAGACGTGCAGGGTGCCGTCCTCGAGCTGCTTGGTGACTTCCGCGATCTTCTCGGCAGTGCCCCTTGGCAGCGACCTTCTCGTTGACATCGGTCAGCACGACGGAGCCGGTCTTGAGGGTGCCGGTCCAGTCGGAGTCGAGCGCGGTGCCGTCCTGAACGGCCTTGATGACCATCTCATAGTACGGGGTCCAGTCGATGCGGGAGGAAACGATGAAGGTGTTCGGGCAGGCGGACTGGGTGCTGCCGTTGTAGGACACGTTCGGGACACCGGCCTGCTCGCAGGCAGTGGGAGCGCCCAGGGAGTCGGCGTGCTGGCTGATGAGCTTGCAGCCGCCGGCGATGAGCTTGTTGGCAGCTTCCTTCTCGAGGGCCTCATCGTACCAGGAGCCGGTGAAGGTGACGTCCATGGTCACGGACGGGCAGACGGACTTGGCGCCGAGGTAGAAGGAGGTGTAGCCGGAGATGACTTCCGCGTAGGTGAAGGCACCGACGTAGCCCATCTTGGCCTGATCGGCGGTGAATTCACCGGCCTCGATCATCTCATTGAGCTTGAGGCCCGCAGCGATGCCGGCCAGGTAGCGGCCCTCATAGATGGAAGCGAAGGCATTGTGGTAGTTGCTGAGCTTCCGGTGTGCGCCTTGGTGCCGGTGGCGTGGCAGAACTGCACGTCCTTGAACTCCTTGGCGGCCTTGGATCGCGGCGTCCTCATGCCCGAAGCTGTCGGCGAAGACGACGTTGCAGCCGGAATCCACGAGAGCTCAGCCGCGGCGTTGTAGCACTCCTGGCCTTCGGGGATATTGGTCTTGATGATGTACTGATCCTCGCTCAGGCCGAAGCGTTCTTGCAGGCGGCCTTGGCGGCGTCGATGAAGTTCTTGTCATACGTGGAGTTCTCATCGTGTAGGCAGATGAAGCCGACCTTCACGGCCGCCTTGTCTGCTGTTTGTCATTCTGGGGCTTGTCGCCGCAGGCGCACAGTGCGAACACCATGACGAGCGCGAGCAGCATCGCTACGAACTTTTTCATTCTCAGCTCTCCCCTTAAATATTGTTTGTATTTATCTGCATTTGCTTGCGCAAAGAAGATACCCCTCAGCTGCCAAAAGCGCATTGGCAGGCGCAGCCGGTCACGGCGCTCCTGCCAATGTGAAACCGGGAAGCAGCACACAGCCAACTCCCGCGGAACATTTCCCATCGATAGTCCGGCAATTCACGGTGCCGGGTAGAAACGCCAAGCCATAACCATTGGTCTATATCGACTGCTCTATATATCTGTCCCCGACAAACGGGAACATTAATAAATTACCATTCCCGAACTGTGTTGTCAACCGTCGAAACGGGTGAATTTCACACTTTTGAAACATTTTCCCCGTCGATTTGCACAATCCGGTCAGCAGAACACGATGCCGGTCTCCGGATCCATGCTCTGCACGCGGGCGAGCGACTCCACGCGGTAGCCGCGCGCGCGGATGCGCGCACCGCCGGGCTGGAACGCCTTTCCACCGCGATGCCCGCGCCGACCACGGTCGCCCCCGCGCTCTCGATGAGCGTGATGAGCCCGTCGAGCGCCGCGCCGTTGGCAAGAAAATCGTCAATGACGAGCACGCGGTCGCGCGCCGAGAGATACTCGCGCGAGATGCGGATGGTGTTGTCGTTGCCGTGCGTGAACGAGTGCACGACCGTCGTATACGCATCGTCGGAGACGTTGCGGCTCTTGGTTTTCTTGGCGAACACGACCGGACACCCGAACACGAGCCCGGTCACGGCCGCGATGCCGATGCCGCTGGCCTCGATCGTGACGAGCTTGTTCACGCCGCAGCCGTCAAACAGCCGCTTCCACTCCTCCGCCATCGCCAGAAACAGCTTCGGGTCCATCTGATGGTTCAAAAACCGGTCGACCTTCAGGATCTCGCTGGATTTGACCTCGCCGTCGGCGAGGATGCGCTGCTCGAGAAGCTGCATAACGCCCATCCTCCCACAATCACTAAGATAGCTTTTATCGTAGCACCCGCGCTGGATGTGCGCAACCGTTTTCGCAAAAATCCGGCAAATCGCCGAATGGACGGTTTTTGTCCGAACGGCGGTTGACTTTCCCGTCGATGTGCGGTATCATCTGTTCCTACAAGTAGGAAAAGTATGAATTCCCGCGATAGGAGGCGAGGCTATGCCCGGAGGGAAGCACGTGCTCGGTCAGAGCCCGCGGGCGCCACATCTTCGGCACGGTCAAGGTCGGCGAAAAGGGACAGATCGTGATCCCGAAGGAGGCACGCACGGTCTTCGGCATTCAGCCGGGAGACACGCTGCTCGTGCTCGGCGATGAGACGCGCGGCATCGTGGTCACGCGGCCGGAGGTCATGCGCGACGTGGCCGCAAAAATTTTCGACGAATCTGATGAACAATAATTAAGGAGACGAACGATGAATACAGAGTCCATGTACACCGCACTCGGCATCACGCCGGCGGTGCACCGCTTCGGTGAGGAGATCCTCGCCGGTCTGCGCGCGCGGTTTGACGAGATCGACCGCGTCGCGGAATACAACCAGTGCAAGGTCATCGGCGCGATGCAGAAAAATCGCGTCGACGCGACGCACTTCGCCGCCACCACGGGCTACGGCTACAACGATGCCGGGCGCGACAATCTCGAGCGCGTCTATGCTGACTGCTTCCACACCGAGGCCGCGCTCGTGCGCCCGCAGATCACCTGCGGCACGCACGCGCTGGCCGTGGCGCTGAGCGCGAACCTGCTGCCCGGCGACGAGCTTTTAAGCCCCGAACGGCGCGCCGTATGACACGCTGGAGGAGGTCATCGGCATCCGTCCGTCAAGCGCCTGTTCGCTGATGGAATACGGCGTGCAGTACCGGCAGGTCGATCTGTTGCCGGACGGCACGTTCGATTTTGACGGCATCCGCGCCGCGATCGGCCCCAAAACAAAGCTCATCACCATCCAGCGCTCGAAGGGCTACGCGACGCGCCCGACGTTCTCGGTCGCGCAGATCGGGGAGCTGATCGCGTTCTGCAAGCGCATCGACCCGAACGTCATCTGCATGGTCGACAACTGCTACGGCGAGTTCGTCGAGACGATCGAGCCGTCCGACCTCGGCGCGGACATGATCGTGGGCTCGCTCATCAAAAACCCCGGCGGCGGTCTCGCGCCCATCGGCGGCTACATCTGCGGCCGTCAGGATCTGGTCGACCGCTGCGCCTTCCGTCTGAGCGCCCCCGGCCTCGGGCAGGAGGTCGGCGCGAACCTCGGGCTCATGCCGGCGTTTTATCAGGGCTTCTTCCTCGCGCCGACCGTGACGGCCGGCGCGCTCAAGGGCGCGGTGTTCGCGGCGAACGTCTACGAGCGGCTCGGCTTCCGCTGCATCCCGAACGCGACGGAGACGCGCCACGACATCATCCAGTGCGTCGAGCTCGGCTCGGCAGAGCACATGGTCGCCTTCTGCAAGGGCATACAGGCGGCCGCGCCCGTGGACAGCTACGTCGACCCCATCCCCTGGGCCATGCCGGGCTACGACTCGGAGGTCATCATGGCCGCCGGCGCGTTCATCCAGGGCTCGTCCATTGAACTCTCGGCCGACGGGCCGATCCGCCCGCCCTACGCCGTGTATTTTCAGGGCGGCCTGACGTGGTATCACGCAAAGCTCGGCATCCTCATGAGCCTGCAGAAGCTCGTGGATGCCGGTCTCGTTACAATTGATCAACTGGAGGAGAAATAAAGTATGTGGTTCTGGCTTTCCCTGATTGCCCTGCTGTGCTGGTCGGGCTCGGATCTGTTTTCGAAAATTGGCTGCCGCGACGCGGACGACAAGCTCGCGCACCTGAAGATGGTCATCGCCGTCGGCGTCGTCATGGGTCTGCACGCGGCGTATGAGATCTTCATCGGCGGCGTGAGCATCTCGTGGCACGTCATCTGGACGTACCTGCCCGTGTCGCTGCTGTACATCTTGTCGATGGCGCTCGGCTACATCGGTCTGCGCTACATCGAGCTGTCCATCTCGTCGCCGATCTGCAATGCCTCCGGCGCGGTGGTGGCGGTGCTGTATCTGTGCTTCGGCGGGCTGGACGAGGATCTGACCGGCGGGATGCGCGTCATGGCGCTGGCCGCCGTGGCGCTCGTGTGTCTGGGCGTGATCGGACTGGGCATCGTCGAGTCGCGCGAGGATGACGAGCTGCGCCGCGCGCGGCAGGCCGCCTCGAACTACCGCTACGCCAAGAGCTGGCTCGCGCTCGCGCTGCCGGTGGCCTACTGCCTGCTCGACGCCGCCGGTACGTTTGCCGACAGCCTCGTGCTGCGAAGCCTCGATCCGGACTCGGCCAACTGCGCGTATGAGCTGACGTTCCTGTTTGCGGCAGTGGTGTCGTTCGTATATGTCAAGCTCATCCGGCACGACCGCTTCCAGACCAAGCGCGAGGCGCCGAAATATATCGGCGCGCTCTTTGAGACGGCCGGTCAGTTCGCGTACATCTACGCCATTGCGGATGAGGACCACGTCATGTACGCCGCGCCCATCATCGCGGCCTACTGCGCGGCGTCCGTGCTCTGGAGCCGTATCTTCCTGCGCGAGAAGCTCTCGTGGCGGCACTATCTGATGCTGGTGCTGATCGTCGCGGGCATCGTGCTGCTCGGCATCCTCGATATCTGAAAAGCGTGTTTTCGCGGCCGCTCCACTCCGGAGCGGCCGCGCAGAGCCCTGACACGTCAGGGCTCTGCGCATAAGACCAGATTCGAGGCGGGCCTTGCCCCCTCGAGCTCCCCCGCCGCTCTATCCGCGCCCCTCGCGGCGCAGATCTTCCATCGTCCAAGCGGCCGCTCCACTCCGGAGCGGCCGCTTTTTTGTCAATCGCGTAACGCTTGCAATTGTACGCAGGTGTCTGCTATAATGAATAAACATCTGCGTGGAGGGCGCAGTATTTTGGTGAAATCTGAAGGATCAGGAGGGGTTTTGTGGATACAGATATCAAATCCAAGCGCGGTGGCTGGGGCAGCAACTTCGGCTTCCTTATGGCCTCGATCGGCTCGGCCGTCGGCCTCGGAAACATTTGGGGGTTCCCGTATAAGATGGGCAAAAGCGGCGGTGCCGTGTTCCTGCTGTTTTACCTGGTGCTCGTCGTGCTCGTGGGCGTGACGGTCATGCTCGGTGAGCTCGCGCTCGGCCGCCGCAGCGGCAAGAGCGGCGTGAGCACCTATCGCGCGCTGTCGAAAAAGTGCACCTGGCTCGGCTATGCCGGCGTGCTGTGCGGTTTTTGCATCATGTGCTTCTACTTTGTGCTCGGCGGCATCGTGCTGCGCTATGCGGTGGGCTACTTCCCTCGCTCTTCGGCGGGAGCACGTTTGCATGGTCCGGTCAGGGCACGGACTTCTTCGGCTATTTTTCACGGATACCAAGAGCATGATTCTGTTTTTGTGCTCTACATCCTGCTCAACATCATCGTCGTGTCCGGCGGCGTGCACGGCGGCATCGAGAAGTTCTGCAACATCGGCATGCCGGCGCTGTTTTGCCTGCTCGTGTTCATCATTGCCTCACATCGCCTGCCAGCCCGGCGCTGCCGAGGGCTACAAGTTCATGTTCCGCCCCGACTTCTCCGTGTTCAGTGACCCGAACGTCGGCTTTGGCCGCGTGCTGAAAAACGCCGCCGGGCAGATGTTCTTCTCCCTGTCGATCGGTCTGGGCGTCATGATCACCTACGGCTCTTACCTCGGCAAGCAGGAGCATCTGCAGCGCAACGCCTTCATCGTCTGCGGCGCGGACACGCTCATCGCGCTCATGGCCGGCATGGCCGTCATGCTCCGCCTGCTCCGCCTTCGGCGTGGAGTACGGCGCCGGCCCTGGATTGCTGTTCGCCTCGATGCAGACCGTGTTCTCCCCACATGGGCAGCGTCGGCAATCTCATCGGCTTCCTGTTTTACCTACTCGTGCTGATCGCGGCGCTCACGTCGTCGATCTCCATGCTCGAGCTGTGCACGGCCTACGCCGTGGACAAGCAGATCGAAAAGGGGCTCACGCCCAAGCGCGCCAAGCACACGTCCGAGGTCGCGGCGCTCGTGTTCATCGCGGGTTCGCTCGTCGCGCTCGACGGTCTGGGTGCGGGCGTTGCCGGCGGCGCCGCCGTCGAGACGCCGGCCACCCTGCTCGGCCTGAGCGTGCGCGGCTGGAACGATTGCTGGCTCGACCTGTACGACATGGTCGCCGAGGGGTATCCTCATGCCGCTCGGTGCGCTCGTGATGACGATCCTCATCGGCTGGGTGCTCAAGCCAGAGGTCGTGCAGCTCGAATGCGAGCAGAGCGGTGTGAAATACCGCGCGGCGGGCTATTTCAAGGTCTGCTTCAAGTTCATCGTGCCCGTGCTGCTGGCGTTCATCCTCTTCTGCCAGCTCACCGACTTCTTCGGTCTGAACATCCCCGGCCTGAGCTGAACCCCGCATCACGAAAAGTTCCGTCAGCGTCTGCCCCAACGGGCGGGCGCTGACATTTTTATAACCTTTGTTGAAAAAGCGAAAACGCTCTGTTATACTGGGCTCCACTGCCATTTTTCGTCCGAAAGGAGCGCTGTGCCATGCGCAAAACGGCCGCCTACGCCTTCCATCACTCGATCCCGATCCTGATCGGCTTCTTCCCCGTCGGCATCGCCTACGGGCTGCTCATGCAGCAGGCGGGCTACAACTTCCTGTGGTCGGGCGCGTGCAGTCTGTTCGTGCTGGCGGGCTCGCTGCAGTTTCTCATGGTCACGTTTTTTGCCGGCGGCGTGTCGCTGGCCACGGTAGCCGTGCTGGCGCTGCTGCTCAACAGCCGGCATATCTTCTACGGCCTGTCGTTCATCGACAGGTTCCGCTCCTTCGGCCCGTGGCGCTGGTTTCTGATCTATTCGCTGTGCGACGAGAACTATTCGCTGCACTGCTCGCACGATTTCGGCCCCGACGTCAACGAGAAGTGGGCCTACGTGCTCACGGCCGCGCTCGTGACGTTTTACTGGGTCGCGCTGTCCATGCTTGGCGGGCTCGTCGGCTCGCTCATCACGTTTGACACCACGGGCATCGACTTTGCGCTCACGGCGCTGTTCACGGTCATCGTGGTCGATCAGCTGCGCGGCGCGCACGCGCATCCCCCGCCGTGGTCGCGGCCGTGTCGAGCATCGGCGCGCTCCTGCTGCTCGGGCCGGACAAGTTCCTGCTGCCGTCCCTGCTCGTGACGGTCGCGGCGCTCACGCTGCTGCGCCCGGTGCTCGCGCCGAAATATGCCGAAAGGAGGTGCGCAGGCATGACCCTCTCCGTCGGACAGAGCATCGCCATCATCGTGGTCTGCGCCGCGTGCACGTTTTTGGAGCGCTGGCTGCCGTGGCTGCTGTTTGGCCGCCGCGCCGTGCCGAAGGTCGTAGAGTACCTCGGCAGGATCCTGCCCATGGCCGTCATGGTCTCGCTGCTGGTCTACTGCCTGCGCGGAATGCAGTTCACATCGGCCGGGGCGTGGGTGCCGCAGGTCATCGCCGTCGGCGTGACGGCGGGTCTGCACTGGTGGCGGCGCAACACGCTGCTGAGCATCGCCGCCGGCACCGTGTGCTACATGCTGCTCGTGCAGCTCGTCTTTTGATGCCAAACCGGGCGTCCCGACTGGGACGCCCGGTTTTTGGTTGCACTTCGCCTGCATATCCGTTATAATATAAGGTCTTATCAGAATTTTCTTCTGCAGCGAGGTCTGCCTATGAAACACGACAAGAAAAAACAATGGCTCTCGATCGGCCTGCTGACGCTCGGCGCGGCAGCGCTGGCGATCTTTGCCGCCGCAACGCTCGACGCGGGCGACGTGCGCGCCTCGCTCGAGGCACTGATGCCGGGCTGGACGGCCGCGATCGTCGGGTGCATGCTGCTGTACTACCTGTGCGACGCGCTCAAGTATCGGCTCATCACGCGCGCATTCGGCTGCGCGCAGCCGCTCGCCGACAGCATCGACGTATCGATGATTGGCTTCTACTCGGCCGGGACGCCCGCAGCCGCCGGCGGTCAGCCGTTTCAGGTGCTGCATATGCACCGCCGCGGCATCCCGACCGGCACGGCTACGTCCGTCATCTGCACGGTCTACAGCCTGTGGAACATCGCGCTCGTGTCGCTCGGCATCGTGGGCATGTGCCTGTGCGGCGGCAAGCTCGCAGCGCAGAGTGCTGCATGGATCCCCGTGCTGACGCTGGGGCTGCTCGTGCACGCGGGGCTGCTGTCGCTCGTGCTGCTCTCGGCCATTTTTCCGAAGCCGATGTCCGCGTTCGGCACGGCGTGCATCCGCTGGCTGTACCGGCGCAGACCGTTGCGCCGGGGCGCAGACCCCCGCGGCAGCCGCCGAAAAGTGGTGCAGCTTCGTCGCAGAATACCATGACGCGTTCGCCGCCGGCATCCGCCACCACGGCAAGCTTGCCGGGGCGCTCGCGCTCGCGCTGCTGCAGTGCACAGCGTATATGTCGGTCGCCTACTGCACGTATCGCGGCTTCGGGCTGCGCGGCGTGCCGTTCTGGCAGGTCACGGGCACGCAGGTGCTGCTGTACATCGGGGCGAGCTGCTTTCCCATGCCGGGCGCGTCCGGCGCGAGCGAGGGCACGTTCTACCTCGCCTTTTCGCCGCTGTTCGGCGACTATCTGACGACCGCCATGCTCATCTGGCGGCTGGCGTCGTACTATCTCACGATCGTGCTGGGCTACATCGCCGTCGTGGCCGAGCGCGTAACGCTGCGCCGCGCGGAAACGTGAAGGCAGCAAGCGGCAGGCCGGAGGAACTTCCTCCGGCCTGTCGTTTTTATATTTTCGTCTCGGTGCGTCCGCGCAGCCTGCGGAAGGTATATACCCAGTTGCAGCTGCGGCACGCCTCGGCATACGTTTTGCCTGTGGCAAGGTAGCACAGAGGCTTGACGGTCGCCACCGTTTTCGTCACAGCAAAGCACGCGGCAAACACCAGCAGTGTCACGCCAACCGTGCCGCCAAACGAACGCGGCGACACGCCGACGGAATAGAGCATGCTCAGGAAGATGTTGTGCATGAGGTAGATCGCCATCGACAGCGACACAACAGAGCCCAACGCAGCCCTGACCCATGCGCGCGGCGGCCGGTTGCACGTCTGCTTGCACAGCAGGAAAATACACGCGGCCAGCACGATCTCAAACCCGGCGCTCTGGTTCTGGAAGTTCTGATTGAATTCCCCCGTGCGTACCGTAAGCAGCCACGTTCCGACCGAAATCACTGCAAGCGTCACCGCCGCGCCGAGCACGAGCAGCCAATTGGGGATCTTCTTTTCATAGCTGCCGAGCAGGTAACCGAGCACAAATGTGGCCATGTGCCCGCCGAAGATCTTGAGCTTTCCGAAAATGTCCAGATCGACATACTGCGCCGCGCCGTCCGGAAGCACCGTCAGCAGGACCGTATGTGCCGACACTGCCGCCGCCAGCACGAACAGATACACCCGCCCGGACTTGCCGAGCGTCCGGATCCCGCCGTAGAGAATCGGCGAGAGCACGTAGAGCGCGATGAGCGTATACAGATACCAGAAGTGCACCATCGCCGGCCCGTTGAGCGCCGCGACGAGCTGCGCCCGGATGGCGCCGGGCGTGAGCGTGTGCGCCAGAAACAGCTGCCACAGCACGGCTACGACCGTCCAGCCCGCGAGCGGCACGACCAGCCGCGGCAGCCGGTGGCGCAGCAGCACGGAAATGTCGGCCGTTTTCCGGCTCGTCATAAGCAGATAGCCCGACATCATGAAAAACAGCGGTACCGCCGTAAAGGCAAGTGACGTGCATACGTTGAGCAGGTGCCAGCCGGTGTTGATGCCGGCGCGCAGCGGGCCGGCCGCCGTGTGCATGAAAATGACGCTCAGCGCCGCGATGATGCGCAGCCAGTCAAAATACTCCACGTGCGCGCGTTCGTTCAAAGCAGTTCCCTCCGGCCGCGCGGAACGCACGGCCCTCATTATATGCGAAAAAAGTTTCCCATCCCGGAAAAAGTCGGAGCGAACGATATGCAGTCCGCTCGCATCGCGCTCCGCGCTGCTCCGGGTAGTCCATTGCAGGCCGACGCATCTCAGATGTGAGCCCAGCGCAAGCGGGTCACAGCTGAAAAAGGAGGAGCGACGAAATGAATGAGCTCCGGCTTTGCCAAAAAGTCGGAGCGAACGATATGCTGTCCGCTCGCATCGCCCTGCCGCGCTGCTCCGGATGATCCGCTGCAGGCCGACGCATCTCAGATGTGAGCCCAGCGCAAGCGGGTCACAGCTGAAAAGGAGGAGCGACGAAATGAATGAGCTCCGGCTTTGCCAAAAAGTCGGAGCGAACGATATGCTGTCCGCTCGCATCGCCCTGCCGCGCTGCTCCGGGTAGTCCATTGCAGGCCGACGCATCTCAGATGTGAGCCCAGCGCAAGCGGGTCACAGCTGAAAAGGAGGAGCGGCGAAATGAATGAGCTCCGGCTTTGCCAAAAAGTCGGAGCGAACGATATGCAGTCCGCTCCGACGTGGTACCGGCGGCGGGGCTCGAACCCGCACAGTGTTGCCACCGAGGGATTTTAAGTCCCTTGCGTCTGCCTGTTTCGCCACGCCGGCACATCCGTGATATCGTACCACCGGCGGCACATCCCTGTCAAGGGCAGGAAGCAAGGCGCACGGCGCGAAAAATTGCCCCCGGCGGCGGCAGATAACCAACACGCGCCTCTTGCATCTGCACAGATATTTTGATAGAATAATAAATTATTGTATTATTATAATCGATTGTTTTGGATTTGAGGCACACAGCGCATATGAAATACCGCAACTGGAAAATTCCATATACCGCGCCGCAGCCGCCCGGAGCGCTGCTGCGCGCGGAATTCCCCCCCGCTGCTGGCGGTGCTGCTGGCGCTGCGCGGCTATGACGACGCCTGGCAGGCGCGCGCCTTTCTCAGCGGCGGCGACCAGGCGTGTTCGACCCCATGCTCCCCAGGACAGCATGGACAAGGCCGTCGCGCGCATCCGCACCGCCATCGAGCGGCGGGGCACGTGGCCGTCTTCGGCGATTACGACGTCGACGGCATTACGGCGACCTGCCTGCTGACGGAGTATCTGCGCAGCAAGGGCGGCCATGTGACCAGCTATATCCCGGCCCGCCTTGAAGAGGGCTACGGGCTGAACCCCATCGCCATCGACACGCTCAAAAAGCAGGGCGTGGAGCTGATCGTGACGGTCGACTGCGGCATCACGGCCAATCACGAGGCCGCGCTGTGCCGGGAGCTTGGCATCGATTTGGTCATCACCGACCACCACGAGTGCAAATCCGAGCTGCCGCAGATCCCGCGCGCCGTCGGCCGTCGTGGACCGGAAGCGTCCCAGCCGCAGTATCCCGGTCGGCGGAAATGGCGGGCGTCGGCGTTGCGTTCAAGCTGGCTGCCGCCATCGAGGGCGAGCAGGAAACGCTTCTGGATCAATACTGTGATTTTCTCTGCCTCGGCACGGTTGCGGACGTCATGCCCCTCACGGGAGAGAACCGCACGATGGTCGCACGGGGCTTAAAGGCGCTGGAGAACCCGCGGCGCGTCGGCATTGCGGCGCTGATGGCCGAATGCTCCGTGCAGAAGGGGCCGGTCACGGCGGGCACCATCGGCTATACGCTTGCCCCGCGCATCAATGCAGCCGGACGCATGGGTGAGGTCGGAATTGCGACAGAGCTGTTTCTGACGCACGACGCGGGACGCGCGGTCGAGCTGGCGGGCGCGCTCTGCCGCCTCAACCGCCGGCGGCAGGAGATCGAAAGCAGCATTTATCAGTCCGCTGTCGCCATGCTCCCGCCCGGCGGGCCGCCGCAGGCGATCGTGCTGGCGGACGAGAGCTGGCACCAGGGCGTGGTGGGCATCGTGGCCTCCCGCATGGCGGAGGAATACAGCTGCCCGACGTTCCTCATCTGCCTCGACGGCGACAAGGGCAAGGCCTCGTCGCGGTCCTACGGCGGGTTCAACCTGTTCCGGTCGCTGGAGCAGCTGTCCGGCTTGCTTGAAAGCTACGGCGGGCATGAGCTTGCCGCCGGATTTACCATCCGGCGCGAGAGCATCGCGCCCTTCCGCGAAAAGATGATGGCCCTGTGTGCGAGCTTCCGGGAGTCGGACGCGTGCAGCACGGCGCTTGCCATCGACTGCGAGATCCCGCCGGAGCTGCTGACCATTGAAAATATTCAGGCGCTGGGCGACCTCGAACCCTGCGGCGCGGGCTGCCCGCGTCCGGTTCTTTGTATGCGCGGGCTTCATGTGACGGAGCTGGCGGAGGTTGGCGGCGGAAAGCATCTGCGCCTGCGTTTGTCAAAGGGCACGCATACCTGGGGCGCGATCTTCTTCTCGACCAACGCGCAGCGTGCCGCCGTGGCGCAGGGCGACGTGGTCGATATCGCCTTTACGCCGCAGATCAACGAATACCGTTCCGTGCGCTCGGTGCAGCTGAACCTTGTGGATATCCGGCCCGACAAGGCCTTCCGCGAGGCGCAGGGGCACGACCGTGCGGTCTATAAAAAGCATCTGGCGGGCGGCGCGCTCAGCTGCGACGAGGCCGGGTGTCTGCTGCCGACGCGGCAGGATTTTGCCGCCGTCTGGCGGTATCTGGCCGCATTTTCGCAGGACGGCGTGCTGTCGGAAGAGCTGGGCTGCCTGAGCCGCAAAATTTCGCGCTGCGCGAAGCTCCCCTTAAGCGCGGGAAAAACACGCATCTGCCTCGACGTGCTGGCAGAGCAGGGGCTTTTGCAGCTGGAGCAGCGGCCAAAGTCGCTGTGCATCCGCCTGTGCGCGAACGGCCGGAAGGTCGATCTTGAGAAAAGCCCGATTTTGATTCATCTGAAAAAGCAGAAGGCAGGAAACTGAATGGAAACCAAACAGGAGCATTACGAATCCATGATGCAGGCGATCGCCCGTTATGCGCCCTCCGCTGATCTGGAGGTCATTCAGCGGGCGTATGCATACGCCGACGAAAAGCATAAGAACCAGCTCCGCAAGTCCGGAGAGCCGTATATCATCCACCCGCTGGCCGTGGCCGAGATCGTGGCCGAGATCGGCCTCGATACCGACGCGATCGCGGCAGCGCTGCTGCATGACTGCCTCGAGGACACCGACGCGAGCTTCGAGGAGATCTCACGCCTGTTCGGCGAGACGGTCGCGAATCTGGTCGAGGGCGTCACAAAGCTGACGCGCGTGCAGTATTCCACGATGGAAGAGCAGCAGATGGAAAATCTGCGCAAGATGTTCATGGCCATGTCGAAGGACATCCGCGTCATCCTCATCAAAATTTCCGACCGCCTGCATAATACCCGGACGCTGCAGTACCAGACGCCTGCCAAGCAGATCTCGAAGTCCATGGAGACGATGGAGGTCTACGCGCCGCTGGCGCACCGGCTCGGTATGCAGAAGATCAAGTGGGAGCTGGAGGACACTTCCTTACAGTATCTCGATCCCGAGGGCTATCAGGAGATCATCGACTACCTCAAAAAGAACGAGGACAGCGCCAACAGCTTCATGAACGCCATCCAGTCGAAGATCACGACCCGGCTGGCCTCCGTCGGCATCCACGGATCGATCTATGGCCGCATCAAGCATACCTATTCCATCTACCGCAAGATGCGCGCGCAGAACAAGACCATCGACGAGCTGTATGATCTTTACGCGTTCCGCGTGATCGTGGACAATATTGCCGACTGCTATAACGTCCTCGGCCACATCCACGACCTGTTTAACCCCATTCCGGGCCGGTTCAAGGACTATATCTCCACGCCGAAACCCAATATGTACCAGTCTCTGCATACGACCGTCATCGGCTCACAGGGCATCCCGTTCGAGGTGCAGATCCGCACGTGGGAAATGCACCAGACGGCGGAATACGGCGTCGCGGCGCACTGGAAATACAAGCAGCACGCGGGCGACGGCTCGGAAAAGGAATTCGAGTGGGTGCGGCGTCTGCTTGAAAATCAGCAGGACGTCGAAGCGGACGACTATATCCATTCGCTCAAGGTCGATATGTTCGACGATGAGGTCTTCGTCTTCACGCCCAAGGGCAAGGTCATTTCCCTGCCCGCAGGCTCCACGCCCATCGACTTCGCCTACGCCATCCACTCCGCCGTCGGCAACTCCATGATCGGCGCGAAGGTCAATAACCGCATCGCAAGCTATGACGCGCCGCTGCACAACGGCGATATCGTTGAAATTTTAACGTCCAAATCCGCCAAGGGCCCGAGCCGCGACTGGCTGAACATCTGCCAGTCCAATCAGGCGCGCGTCAAGATCAAGCAGTGGTTCAAGCGCGAGAAGCGCGAGGAGAACATCGTCAACGGCAAGGAGGATCTCGACCGCGAGCTGCGTGCCAACCTACTGTATAACGATGGCTTCTATGAGAACGAAGAGGTGCAGAAGAACACGCTCTCAACAAGTTCTCGTTCAACACGGTCGATGAGCTGTACGCGGCCATCGGCTACGGCGGCAAGTTTCGGCGCAGAAGTTGCCGCACCGCATCCGCGACGAGATCCTGCGCAGCCAGAAGGCCAACCAGAAAAACGCCATTCGACCGCATCAACGAGGCGGGCCGAGCGCCGCAGCAAGCGCCCGCGCCACGCCGTGCACGGCATCCCTCGGCTCGAGGGGCTCGATAACTGCCTCATCGTTTCGCTGCTGCATCGCCGGTGCCCGGCGACAAAGCAATTGGTCGGCTTAATGTACGATATGGCGCGGGCGTATCCATCCACCGGACGGACTGTAACTACCTCGCCAGCCGCGACAATCCGGAGACCGCCGGCCGCTGGATCCGCGTGAGCTGGGCGTGAGAAACACCGACCTTACGGCACGACGTTTACGCTGCTCAGCGCACAGCGCTCGGGTCTCGTGGATGGACGTGGCCACCGCGCTCAACTCGCTCAACGCCAAGGTGCGCACGCTCACCGCGCGCGACGTGGACAGCGGCCGCCGACCATCACGATCACGGTCGAGGTGCACGATTCGGCCGAGCTGCGCACGATCATCAGCCGCCTGAGCGCCGTCCGCGGCGTCATCCGCATCTGCGCAGCGGCGCGTCCGACATCGCGAAGGCCACCGCAAACACGGCGGAGCTGCAGGCCGAGAAACATGCCAAAACCGCAGGGAAAACCAAACAGGAGGGCAACGCATGAGAGCTGTCATCACCCGTGTGAACGAAGCGTCCGTCACGATCGGCGGACCAAGGAGACCGCGCGCATCGGCAAAGAACTTTCTCGTCCCTGCTGGAGAAGTGCGTGTGTGTCCGACACCGAGGCCGAAGCCGACCGCATCGTCGACCACATCTGCGGCCTGCGCGTATTTGAGGATGAAGCCGGGCAAACGTCAATCCCACCGACGGGGCCGAGCTGCTCATTGTGAGCCAGTTCACCTTCTTTTGCCACTGTTGCCTGCTGCCCTCTGGTTTTCACCGGCTGCTGCCCGGCTGACGGCCGTGCCGCTCTATGAACGCTTCGCCCCGCGGGAGCCAGGGCCGCGGGCGTGCACACACCGGGTAATGCGGGGAATTCGGCGCGGACATGCTCGTCAGCCTGCAAAACGACGGCCCCGTCACCATCCTGCTCGATACCGATCAATT
>VOFJ01001787.1_pt1 | contig 19884 bp, 35 predicted proteins | sample 5384081 | NCBI WGS metagenome assembly VOFJ01 (sample SAMN12384729, study PRJNA508395) | human gut metagenome | isolation source: healthy gut I | host: Homo sapiens
CTGCTCTATCCGTCTGTCAACGCTTGGTTTGGAAAAGCGGAAAATCGGGCAGGATGTGGAAGTTTTTCGAATACAGTGACCGCTCTTCAGCAGTCCGGTGGTAAGGCAGTATCCGCTACAGCCACTATGGAAGAATCTGCACCCCGTATGCAGAACTGTTGGAAGCTATGGAGGCGTATAATGAATCCATCTTTGCAGATAAGCAGGACGGACTCTGTGATCCCTGGTCGTATCAAGCCCCTGTGTTCGACCTGGCCGAATATGGAATTGAGGACGGCATCGTGGGAATCCTGTCCATTCCCAAAATGGATTTAGAGTTGCCTATCTACCTGGGCGCAACCGCCGAACACTTGGCAGGTGGAGCGGCCCAGCTATCTCAAACCAGCATGCCTATTGGCGGCAACAATACCAACTGCGTTCTGGCCGGGCACCGGGGTGGTACGGCGCTCTTTTCTTCCGGCATATTGAACTGCTGGAAATTGGGGACGAGATTATGATTACCAACCTATGGGAGACCCTGACCTATACCGTCTCTGAAATCCGGGTCATAGAGGCCCAGTGACCTTGCCTCGGTTCTGATCCAACCGGGCCGGGATCTGATGACGCTCCTGACCTGCCACCCCTACGGCTCCGGAGGACGGTACCGGTATCTGGTTTTCTGCGAACGAACCAACTGAATGAATCGGAGGAATGCGTATGAAAAGAACCCCCACCCAAATTCTGGCCCGCGCCGCGCTGTCCGCGGCGGTGCTGGCCCTGCTCGCCGTTCCGGTTTTTGCCAGCGGTGATGTGGCCACCGCCATTGAAGGAACCTGGACCGCCGCTCAGAGCCAGGTGAAAAACAGTAGTAAATAATGTGGTATTCCCGGTAATTGACATGATCTTGGCGGTCTTATTCTTCGTGAAAATTGCCACTTCGTACATGGACTACCGGAAACACGGACAGTTTGACTTTACGGCTCCGGCCATTTTGTTTGCCTGCCTCATCTTTTCCCTGACGGCGCCCTTGTACATCTGGACAATCCTGTGAGGTTGCGCGTTATGATTTGGTTTTACAAATTTGAGCTGCGGCTGCTGCCGGGAGCAACCGTCCTGACGCTGTACGCCCCGGACTGGGAACAGGCAAAGGCCAGCCCCGGGTACCGGGACTTTCTCCAGGCTCACCGCCCCCGCAGCCTGCAGGTGGTGGAATTCCCACTGGGATATCCCGCCCGTCAGGATCGGGCCGCGACGCCGGAGGAGATCCGGAACCTTTCCGTCCAGGACGGCAATTTCCGGAATCCCCGGTTCCAGCGGGCGGCGCCTACCTACCGGTATGAATACTTTGGGAACCAGGCAGTTTTGGAGCCCCTTGCCTGGAAGCTCCGGGCCGGTTACGCGCGGTGCTGTGCCGCCTGGAAAAGCTGGATGGAGCAGGGGCGGACGGAGCTGTATGACCGGCTGGAGCAGGTGTGCGCGGTTCAGACCGTATATGAGAATCTTCTGGACTGCGGGCACTGCTATCCCACAGAATACATGGCCGCCCTGCTGCGGCTGGACCGTCCGCTGCAACGCCTGTCCGCCGCCTACACGGAGCAGATTGGCTTTCGGATGGAACCGGAGATTGCGGATCTGTTGGAATCTCAGAAACAGCTTCCGGAGGCGGCCCTTCCAGGCCATCCCGGCCCCATGGCCCGGCTGTCCCAAAACCTGGATCGGGAGTTCCAGACCGCGCTCCATCGCTGGGAATCCCTGGACTTTGCCGGTGTGCTGAGACACGCCATGGAGATTTTCACCACCAGGCAGTTGTACCAGGGACTAAAGGAGCGCATTGCCCAGGACAGCTCCGGATCTATGGAGGGTCTCTCCGCCCTGGACAATCCCTGACCCTGCGCCTGCCGGGGATCCTTGGGGAACAGGAAATCCGTGTGAACCGCATCGACCAGCTGCCGGGCCTGCTGCAGGGTATGTTTCCCGATATCGTTCGGAACCGGACGTGTGGGGCATCTGGAAGCTGGGTTCCCGCCGTCCCGGAGCAGGCTGATACCGTCCATTCTCTGACCTTGTGACAACAGGAATTTCTTCCACGGGAGGTGGTTTCTATATTCGACTGGCTTGGCGACATCATCACCGGCATCGGCAACGCGCTGGACAGCATCCTGGGAACCATGGGCGCACAGATTTCCAACGCCATCTGGGACACCACGCTCCGGTGGCTTTACAACGCCTTTTACGATGCCGCTGCCGCCTTCTTCACCAGCATGGGGAACATGGGGGCGGATATCTTTTCCCTGGGCTGGGTGGACGCCACCATCCGGCTGTTTACCCTGCTGGGCTGGTCCCTGTTTGCTGCCGGCGTTGTGGTGGCGGTGTTTGACGTGGCCATTGAGTACCAGAGCGGCAGGGCGAATCTCAAAACCACGGCCCTGAATGTTCTGAAGGGCTTCTTCGCCTGTTCCCTCATTGGCCCGGTACCGGTGGAGCTGTATAAGCTGTGCGTCAGCCTGCAAAACACCTTCGCCGGGGATCTCACCCGGATCTTCTCCGGGCAGCAGAGCCTGGGCCTGGCGGGAACCAGCACCGCCGTGCTGGAGGGCTCCTTCCTGGTGGCGGCGGAGGTGCAGGTCAACCTGTTCAACATCCTGGCCCTGGCCGCCTTTGCTTACTGCGTGATCAAGATATTTTTCGCCAATATCAAGCGGGCGGCATTCTGCTGATTCAGATCGCGGTGGGCAGCCTGTATATGTTCAGCGTCCCCAGGGGGTACACCGACGGGTTCTACCAATGGTGCAAGCAGGTCATCGCCATCTGCCTGACGGCGTTCCTCCAGACCACCCTGCTGTTTCTGGGGCTTTTGACCTTTTCGGGCAATATGCTGCTGGGACTGGGGATTATGCTGGCGGCAAACGAGGTGCCCAGGATCGCCCAGCAGTTTGGCCTGGACAGCTCCGTCCGGGTCAACATGATGAGCGTGGTTCACGCCACCACCACAGCCATTAACCTGACCCGGGCCGTTACCAAAATAAGGAGGTGTTCCCCTTGACAACCTATATCTATCCCCAAAACCTGAGAGCCACTGCCAGGGCCTGGCTGTGGGGCCTGCGGGATTTTACCATCTTGTGCGTGGCGCTGCTGCTGGCCCTGGTGCTGCTGGTGCGGCTGCGCTTTGCGCTACCGGCGGCGGGAGCCCTGTGCTACGGCTTTCTGACCATCCGGCTGGAGGACGCCACGATTCTGGATTTTCTCCGGTGCTGCCTGCGCTATTTTCTCTCCACGCAGCAGGAATTCTTTTGGAGGTGAGTTATCACGAGACAACGGAACAGGAAAAGGGTCAATCTGCCCAGGCTTTGCTGGGGGTACAGGCTTTCACGCGCTACGGGCTCGCCACCGGCAAAAGGCGAGCTCTTGTTTTTTCTGGTGTCGCCCACCAATATTTCGGTATTATCCCATGCCAACATTGAAATCAAGATCCGCCACCTGATGATGGTGCTCTCCGCCCTTCCCAACATCGAGATAACCTGCACACCGACGCCTGCGCGTGCTTTGACGGCAACAAAGCCTATTTACAGGGGCGGCTCCAGGAGGAGGCCAATCCCCAGGTGCGGAGTATCCTCCAGAAGGATCTGGAGATGCTGACAGAGCTCCAGGCGGAGATGTCCTCTGCCAGACAGTTCCTGTTTCTGGGGAGATGCTGCGGCCTCAAGCCGGAGCAGGTATTTCAGACTGCCAACCGGATGGAGAAGCGCATCTCTGAGCAGGGCTTTGAAGTGCAGCGGATGGGAAAGGCGGACATCAAGCGGTTTTTGGCAGTCTACTTTGAGGCCTCCATGGATGGCGGACAGATGCCGGATGTGGACGGGGCCCAGTTTTTTGAACAGCCGCCTGAGGAATTCTAACGCAAATGCTCATGCAATGCAAATTGATTTTGGCTGGAATGTGTGGTATAATAGCCACAAAGCGGCTATTATACTTGACAAATTGCCATTTTCCTCCTACCCTCCGGGCAGAACCGGAAAATATGGCTTAAATTATACCATTCCGCTGCGCTTTATGGTATAATTTTTATGAAAGAGGGTGTGCACAGTGCGTGAAATCGAAAGAATCGTCAGAGAGGTGGACAGCTCCATGGCCATGGAGGGCCTCCCCTGACTGTAGAGGATAAGGACAGAATCCGCAGGTGCTTGTCCGAGCCATCCTCTCTGGAGCAAACCATTGGCAGCTTGCTGCGCAAGCATACAGTATCGGCACGTACATCCCGGTAATTGTCTACCACGGGGCTACACACAATTGTGTGGCTCTGTTTTTTTCATCAGGCCGTCTTGCAGGAAGCAGGGCGGCTTTTTTCTGTCCGGTTGAATGAACAAGGAGGTCAAGTGTGTTCAAGCGAAAACCAAGGGTATACACGCCGGAGGAGATGGAGGAAATCCGCACCAAGGATTTCTTTGACTGCATCGCCCCCGGCGCTGTGAAATTTTACACAGACCACTATATTGTGGGCAACTCCTACCGCTGCGTCTGGGCGGTGCCGGGAGTACCCGCCCTCCACCGAGGAACAGGCCATCCTTTCCCAGCTTGCTGACCGCAGCGGTGTGACCCTGCGGATTTACCACCGTCTGGTGGAGTCCACGGAGCAGCGAAAGATCCTGCAAAACGCCACCCGGAAAAATCAGCTCATGTCCGGAGGCCGGGATGTGCGTGAGACCATTGAGGCCCAGGGGAATCTGCAGGATGTGGTGGAGCTTCTGGCCAACCTGCGGAAAAACAAGGAGCCGCTCCTTCACTGCGCCGTGTTTCTGGAGCTGAAAGCCAGGGATTTAGACGCCCTCAAGGAGCTCCAGTCGGATATTTCCATGGAACTCACCCGCGCCAAGCTCTCTGTGGACCGGCTGACCTTGCGGCAGAAAGAGGGCTTCCTGTCGGTTCTGCCCATTGGCGCCAATCAGTTTGGGGCCCAGTTTGAACGGGTCCTGCCGGCCAGCTCAGTGGCCAACCTGTACCCCTTTAACTTCTCCGGAAAGACGGATCCCCCCAGGGACTGTATATCGGGCGGGACAAGTACGGCACGAATATCCTCGTGGACTTTGACCGCAGAAGCGAGGATAAGACCACCAGCAATATCCTGATCCTGGGTAACTCCGGCCAGGGCAAGAGCTATCTGCTCAAGCTCCTTCTGACCAACCTTCGGGAGTCCGGAAAAACCGTGATTTGTCTGGATCCCGAGTCCGAGTACAAGGAACTCTGCTCCGCGCTGGGCGGCTGCTATATCGACTTCATGAGCGGCGAGTACACGATCAATCCCCTCGAGCCGAAGGCATGGACGGACAGCGTCGAGGATATCGACGCCACCACGCCGGAAGCCTTCAAGAAGGTCACGAGGCTGTCCCAGCACATTGCCTTTCTCAAGGACTTTTTCCGCAGCTACAAGGATTTCTCGGATCCCCAGCTGGACACCATGGAAATCCTCCTCATGAAGCTGTACGCCCGGTTTGGCATCACCGACAGCACGGATTACACCAGAAAGAAACCAAAAAGACTTCCCCATCCTCTCAGATTTCTACCAGCTGTGCGAGGAGGAATACCAGACCTATGACAGCAAGCGGAAATACCTGTACTCCCAGGAGCTACTCCAGGAGGTGTGCCTGGGGGTCCACTCCATGTGCGTTGGCACGGAAAGCAAGTATTTCAACGGCCACACCAACATTGCAGATGACAAATTTCTGTGCTTTGGGGTCAAGGGCCTTATGGACACCAACCGCCGGCTCAAAGACGCCATGCTGTTCAACATCCTCTCCTACATGAGCAACGCTGCTGGGAAAAGGAAATACGGCGGCGTCGGTGGACGAGCTGTATCTCTTCCTGACGAACCAAACCGCTATCGAATATATCCGCAACTGCATGAAGCGGGTGCGGAAGAAGGACTCCCGCTATGATTTTGGCCAGCCAGAACATAGAGGATTTTTTGATTCCCTCCATCCGGGAGTTCACCAAGCCCCTGTTCGCCATCCCCACCCACCAGTTCCTGTTCCACCCCCGGGCAGTGCAATCCCAGGGATTTCAGGACGCGTTACAGGTGGAGGAAGCGGAGTTCGCCCTCATCCGCTACCCGGAGCGAGGCGCCTGCCTCTACCGCTGCGGCAATGAACGGTATCTTTTGCAGGTCATTGCCCCGGCATATAAGGCGGCGCTGTTTGGCACAGCGGGAGGCCGGTAATGAGCGCCACCGTGGCGGCAGCACTGAAAAAGCTGGCTGTGGCTGTTCTGACAGATAAGAAACCGCGCAAGGCGGTGTTCGGCATCGCCCTGGGGATTCTTATAATCATCCTGATGCCAATCGCGGCTGTGCTGGCGCTGTTCAACGGCGCCCTGGAGTTTGACACAGGCCAGCTACAGGAGATGATTGTGCAGAATTTGACCGCAGAGCAGGAAGCGCAGATGCAAGCCGTGGAGGACACCATGTATGCCATTCAGGATGCCATGACTGCCGCCGGCTTTTCCGGCAGGACTGTGGACGCCCAGGTACTGTTTGTGCTGGCGCTACAGGATTACGCCCACCAGCAGGACTTTGTGTCCAAGCTGGTGGGCTGTTTTTCGGAGAACCAGTCAGATGAGCAGCTCATTGCCGCAGTCAACGCTACCTTTGGCACAGCGCTTTCCGGTGAGGACTTCCGGAAGGTCATGGCAAGCGTCCGGGGTGTCAAGATTGATACCTCCCGCTACGTTGACCTCTCCACAAAGAATAACCTGGATCTGGCGCAGTGGGCCATTGCGGCGGAAAAAGGCCGGGTGGGGCTATGTGTGGGGCACCTATGGCCAGGTGCTGGACCAGGCTCTGTATGATTACAAGCTGGAGCAGTACCCGGAGGAGGTGGGCGGCTATGCCGAATTCATCGAGCAGCATTGGCTGGGCAGGCGGTGTGCCGATTGTATCGGCCTCATCAAGGGCTACGGCTGGTTTGACCCGGAGAGCGGCGCCATCTCCTACGGCGCCAACGGCATGCCGGATGTGGACGCCGACAGCATGTATGACCGCTGGCGGTGGAAAAAGGGCCCATGGATACCATGCCTGAAATCCCCGGCCTGGCAGTCTGGCACCGGGGGCATATCGGGATCTACATTGGAAACGGCCAGGTGATTGAGGCCATGGGTACCCGCTACGGTGTGGTGCAAACCCAACTCTCATCCGGAACCTGGACCCACTGGCTGAAGATTCCCTACATTCAGTACATAGAAGCACCCGCGCCAACGGAGGAAGTGCCATCCACAGAAGCAACCATACCAGCAGCGGAACCATAATCCACAACCGGCAGGCAGTCAGAAATGGCTGCCTTATTTTTTTACTGGGAGGAATCGAATGAAAACAAAAGCAATTTTCCACAGGAACGAACCGCAGTTCGATTTGGCGGACTGTGAAATCGAAAAAAGTCATTACCCTGCCGGGAGGGCAATTTCAGGAATTTCAAAGCAATCTGCTGGGACGGTATGACTTCCTGACGGCAAACACAGACCGAATGTTCCGCGCCGGTAACGTCTACCACTGCCTGCTGGTACTGGATGCCAGTTCAGGCTGCGGCATTCTGGTGGAAAGCGAGGGGGCGGACAGCGCCCGTTGCGCCGCTTTCTTTCCAGGAGCCAGACAGTATCTGGAATCTTGGGCAGCAGAAATGGCGGAGGATGTTTTACAGGGCGGCTTTGGATATCAGGGGGATTACACATGGCAAATGACTTGGGCAGACCTCCAGGCGCAAGTGGACTCCGCCCTCCAGCCGGACAATGGAATTGGGCCTGTTTTTCTCCAGGCCCTCATGAAACAAGCACATATTGCGTATGTGGAGCACTTGGGAGATTCGATTCATTTTACTGTTCCGGACTTTACGCCAATGCCCAACCCGCGTTCCATCTCTCAGGAAGAAGCGGATGTCATGTGTGCCAGACATGTGCTGTGGCTCTATGACCAGGGCGGAGAGCAGGCGGATTTTTTCCAATTGCAGTTTGGAGAACTTGGATCTGTCTCGCCGCCGCAGACTGAACAGCGCTCTGTTTCAAAACGCCCGGCTGCATAACGTCAGCCTGGCTGGCAGCGAGCTGTGCTTTGCGGATTTCCAGGAAGCCTTCCTTTGGGACTGCGACGGCAGAGATTGCGTCGCGGAGGAAGCCAATTTCCGAGGGGCACATATCGCCGGCTGCTGCTTCGACCGGGCATTCTTAACCCATGGGGATTTTCCCTCGCCCAGGTTCACAACACCGGTTTGAAGGAGCGAATACACAGGACTGGATCACAGATGGAGCTATTTTGGATTCAGCAAAAAACGAACAGGACTGCGGCCCTGGATTTTTATATGGGAGGTAACCTGTGAAAAAGCAACCATTACCCTTTCCTATGACGAGGAAAAGCTGTCTGCCCTGCGGCTGTATCTGGAGCAGAAGGGCGGCACGTTGGAAGAGGAGCTGCAGCAGGCGGTGGACACCCTCTACGCCAAAACGATTCCGGCCAACGTCCGTGGCTTCCTGGATTTGCGGGCGGGAGTGGCGAAAGCCGGAAGCCAAGGCCAGGAAAGCAAAACCAAAGGCGTTTGCGCCTGAAACCAATGCACCAACAAAGGCACCGGATTCTGTTGGTGATTGCAGTTGAGGTCTCAAAACTTTGGCATTGAGATTGAAATGACAGGCCTGACGAGGGCAGTCCGCCGCAAAGGCTGTTGCGGATTTCTTTGGTACCGGCGCTACCCGTGTGGGCGGCGCCTATGACGCCTATACCATCCGGGATCCACAAGGCAGGCAGTGGAAAATTGTTCTGGACAGCAGTATCCTGTGCGAATCCCGGCGGGGAGAAAGCGCCAGCAGACTCTACTCTGTGGAATTTGTCTCACCCATTTGCCAGTACCAGGATGTGGAAACCATTCAGGCCCTCGTCCGTAGCTGCGGGGCGCTGGCGCCAAGGTGAACGGCTCTTGCGGCATTCACGTCCATGTGGATGCTTCGGCCCCACCCCCCAGACTCTGCGGAATATGGTCAACATCATGGCCGCCAAAAAGGAGGAGCTGCTATACAAGGCCCTGCAGGTTCAGGTTAGCAGGGAGAACTACTGTCAAAAAAGCAGATCTGCGTTTCCTGGATGAGGTCAACCGGAAGCGGCCCAAGACCATGGCAGAGCTGGAGCGGCTGTGGTACAACGGAGAGTCCAACCGGTACATCCACTATGATACCAGCCGCTATCATGGCCTGAATTTGCACAGCGTGTTTTCCAAGGGAACCATTGAGTTCCGGCTGTTTAACTCCACCCTCCATGCCGGGGAGGTCAAGGCGTATATCCAGCTGTGCCTGGCCATCTCCCACCAGGCCCTGGTGCAGAAATCCGCTTCCCGCTGCCAGACTCACTCCGACAATGAGAAGTATACCTTCCGCACATGGCTTCTTCGCCTTGGGATGATCGGGGACGAATTCAAAACCGCACGGCAACACCTGTTGAAGCATCTGGAGGGGCAACATCGCCTGGAAGGATCCGGCCCAGGCCCAGCGGCAAAAGGAACGGCTGGCAGCCAAGCAGGCAGCGGCGTTGGAATCGCTTGCCCCTTCTGCTGTTCCGCCGGAACCCCGGGAAGAAATCCTGGAGGGGCAGACGGGAGCGCCGGAAATGCAATTGTAAAGGAGAAGATTTATAATGAGCGGTAAATTGTACATCGCCTATGGCAGCAATCTCAATCTGGCGCAGATGAAGTATCGTTGCCCCACCGCCAAATTTATTGGGACAGGCGTTCTGGAGAACTACGAACTTGCAATTCAAAGGCTCCCTGCACAACGCCCACGCCACCATTGCGCAGAAGCCCGGCGCAGCGGTTCCTGTTGGCGTCTGGGAAATTCAAAGCGCGGATGAACTGCGGCTGGATCAGTATGAAGGCTATCCCCACTACTATTTCAAGCAGACGCTGGCAGGAACGCTGGGAGGCAAGCCCTTCCGGGGATGGCCTACATCATGGATCCGCAAATGGAGTTTGGCTATCCGTCCGCCCGCTACTACGACACCCTCCTGCAGGCAGGGGTATCGGGATTGCGGCCTGGATCCGGAAGTCCTCCGGCAGGCGGTGCTGGACAGCGGCGAGCAGACGCGGCAGCCGGAGTACGGAGGCGTGAAGCTTTGCTAGGAGGTCTCATGAAAAAACAAAAGCAGCTGAAAAAGCAGCTTGGCAGCCAATACAGTTTCACCCGGCATCTGTCCACAGAGGAAGTCAGCCGCCTGCTGAAAGATTCCGGGAGCGGCGGCTTTTTCAGATTCTGGCGGCCCTGACCGTGGGGGTGGTGAAGCTGGAGGCGGTGCTCTATTGGGCCGACGGCAAATACCGGCCAGGCTATGATCTGCTGGTGAAGGATGCGCCGGACAGTCCGGCGTGGATCTGCTATGACAGCCTCCAGGAGGAGGTGCGGTATGCCGTCCACAATCTGGAACGGGAGATGTTCTCCGTGCTGGACCGGGCGGTGGAGCGGTATGGCCTGAGCTATACCGAGTGCCGGTTTCCGCAGCTGAGGGGCCCAGCGCCAAAACCGAAGTGACCCATCCGTGAGGCCGGTGTCCGCCCCGTATCCGATTTGTTGGCGCCCATGGGAATCCCTGCCCCAGCGAAGTGGTTTGAGGCGGTTTGGGCCGCCGTAGGCAACACGCGGAGAGAAATGTCAAATCGCCCCTAAGCATTTGCGAAGGAGATGCGGCCATTTGGGGCGCCCCACAGCAGGGTCGAAAATGAAGCAGGATAAAGGAGGTATGCCGGAAGCCCCGGCATGCCTCCGGTTTCCCCCGTCCGGCAACGCCGTTCGGGGCTGTAGCAGGTGTTACGTTTTCGGTTTGTGTTACGGTTTGTATCCCCGGAAGCCGGAAAGCGCCCTGTTTGCAGCCTGTTTTCCAAATACCAAAGGTATCCCAGGAAGGAGAGCCCATGAAGCAAGATCAAAACGCCGCCCGAATCGGCATCTATATCGATAAGCAGCTGCTTAGCCGCTGTGACGCGGCCATTCCGCCGCCAACGCCCGGTCCCGCAGCGAGTTGATTTCCGACGCACTGGAGCTGTATTTGGCCTGGCTCCACAACAAAGATGCCAGCAAGGTTTTGACCCCCGCGCTGGAATCTGTGATTGCCGGAAAGATCGGGGACACGGAAAACCGGCTAGCCCGGGTCCTGTTCAAGCAAGGCGTGGAGCTTGCCATGCTGATGCATGTGGTGGCGGCGGCCAATGACATCCGCGAACAGGATCTGGACGCCCTGCGGAAGCTCTGTGTGGACGAGGTGTCCAGGCTTGGCGGCAAATACAAATTCGACGACGCCGTTCGATTTCAGAAGGGATAGCCATGGCCAGGATCATTTTAAAATCCCCCTATCTGAAGCCGAACCGGAAAGTCCATATTGAAAACTATACCCGCTACATCGCCACCCGGGAGGGAGCAGAGTTGGCGGAGGATACAACCGGACATCTGCCTGCCACACAGCGGCAGAGACAGCTCCTGCAAAAAGCTCTTGAAAAAGTACCCGGACAGCAAAGAGTTCTACGAGTATGAAGATTATCTGGCAAAACCCACCCGGGAAAATGCGGAGGAATTGCTGCAACGCATCCTGGAAACCCATGGAGACGCACTGGGAAGCCGGGAGAATTACGTCAGCTACATTGCCGGGCGGCCTGGGGTAGAAAAAAACCGGCGCCCATGGCTTGTTCACGGATGAAGGCGTGCCGGTGGTGCTCCCCTCAGGTGGCAAAAGGAGATGGCGGAGAGTCAGAGCAACATCTGGACCCACATCATCTCCCTGCGCCGGGAAGATGCGGAACGGTTGGGCTACAACACGGCGGAGGCCTGGATGCAGCTGCTCCGCTCTCAGCGCAACCGGATTGCCCGGCAGATGAAAAATCGCACCGGAGAATTTCCGCTGGTACGCTGCGTTTCATAACGCTGGCCACCATCCTCATGTCCACATGATGGCCTACTCCATTGACCCCAAGGAGGCGTATCTGACCACGCAAGGCATTGCGGAGATCAAGTCCGGCCTGGCTAGGGAGATTTTTCGCCAGGACCTGATCAGCGTCTACCAGAGACAGACCGAGTACCGGGATGCGCTGCGGCAGCAGGGCAGGGAAAACCTGTCTGAGATTGTGGAGCAAATCCATGCTGGGACGTTTCAAAATCCCGAGTTGGAGAAAATGCTTTTCAAGCTGGCAGATCAGCTTTCCCGATTCTCTGGAAAGAAGGTCTATGGCTATCTGAAACCAGAGATGAAAGCCATTGTGGATGCCATTGTAGCGGAACTGTCTCAGGATGACCGGATCTCAAAGCTATATGATCTCTGGTATGAGCAGCGGGAGGCTGTGATCCGCACCTATACGGATGCACTCCCGGAGCGGATTCCGCTGGAGCAGAACAAAGGAATTCAAATCCATTCGCAACGCGGTCATCCAGGAGGCGTTGAAGCTGTGCCGGGAGCCGGAGGCAGACCCGGAATGTAATTTGGATTTGCAGGCTGTGCATTTTTTCCAGCGGGGGAGGCGACGGAAAGAATTTCCGTCCCGGCAAGCCGCCGGCCATACAACGCCTGACAGCAATCCCCATCCGTCAAAATCCGCCGCCCTGGCGTCGCTTCGCCTTTTTTCAGCAGCTGGGGCAGCTGCTTCAAACCCGCATTCAGCAGGAACGACGCCTGGAGCAAGGCCATGTGGACCGGAAATTAAAGCGCCGGCTGGATGAGAAAAAGCAGGCCCAGGGCATCCGGGATTAGTTGGATGTTGTGCCGGCAGATTCTGCCGCCAGGGAGGACGTTTGCGCCGGCGGTGACACCTGCCACCTGTCACGGTGACAGGAGAAGAACCTCCCAGGGGAAGATTTTACAGCAGAAAGGAAGATTCAACCTTATGTACACACCATTTTCACAGGAGCAACGGGAGCAGGCCCGGCAAACGGATCTGGCGGCGTTTCTCCACAGCCAGGGGAGACGCTGAAGCGCTCCGGCTCGGAACAGGAGTGGCGGGACGGAGGCCAGAAGGTCACCATCCGGGGGGCAACCTCTGGTTCCACCAGTATGACCGGGTGGGCGGCGACGCCGTGGACTTCGTCCGTAGGTTTTTATAACAAGACCTACCCGGAGGCGGTGGCGTTTCTGCTGGGAAGCAGCGGCGGCCAGCGGCTCCTCTCCCCGCCGGCGCCCAAAGAGACTGCTCCCTTTGTGCTGCCGCCCAGGAGCGGCACCATGCGCCGGGTATATGGGTATCTTTTACGCCACAGGGGCATTGACCGGGAGGTGCTGGACGCTTTCGTACAGCGTGGGATGCTTTACGAGTCCGGCGGCTACCACAACGCCGTGTTTGTGGGCTTGGATCCCCAGGGCCAGCCCCAGCACGCCCACAAGCGCGGCACTATCTCGGAGAGCGCCTACAAAGGCAACGTCGGGCAGCCGGCCGGAGTACAGCTTCCACTGGATGGGAACCGGTTCCCGGCTGTATCTCTTTGAAGCGCCCATTGATATGCTGTCTTTTTATCTCCATGAACCAAAACGATTGGCAGCGGCACAGCTACGCGGCTGCCTGCTCGGTGTCAGACAAAGTACTGTTTCAGTGCCTGAAGGACAATCCGAATATCCGTCAGGTTTTTCTGTGCCTGGACAGTGACGCGCCCGGTCAGGCGGCGGCCCGGCGCATTGTCACAAAAATTGGCGCGGCAGGGCATCAAAATGAAATCCTCGTTCCAACGCATAAGGACTGGAACGAGGATTTGCTGCATCCGGAGGAAATGGAGGAGGGGCTATGTCCGGCATTACAATTTTGATTCTGGCGGCTGGGGGGATGCTGTGCCTGTTGGGCGGCATTTCCTTTGTGTCTCGGAACTACAGTCTCAACGGCATCCGGGACAAAACCGTTGGCAACGGCCAGCACGGCACCGCCCGGTGGGCCACGAAAAAGGAGATCCGAATGACTTACACACAGGTTTCCTTTACGCCGGAGCGATGGCGGCGGCAGGCACAAGCCGGAAACGCGCCAACCAATGGCGGCAAACCCCTGCCCCAGGGAATTGTCGTGGGCTGCACCGGAAAGCGGCGCACCAGGGCGCTGGTAGACACCGGGGACGTTCACGCCCTGATGATCGGCGCGGCCGGCGTCGGCAAAAACCGCCTATTGGCTGTATCCCTGCATCGAATACGCCTGCGCCAGCGGCATGTCCTTCCTTTCCACAGACACCAAGGGAGACGTGGTTCGCAACTACGGCGCCATTGCCAGGGACTGCTACGGCTATCATGTGTCCGTCATAGACCTGCGGAATCCCACCCGTTCCAACGGCAACAACCTGCTGCATCTGGTGAACAAGTACATGGATCTGTGCCAGGAGAATCCGGAGGAGCTGGCCTGCCGGGCCAGGGCGGAGAAGTACGCCAAGATTATTGCCAAGACCATCATCTCCTCCGGGGCAGACGCGGCCAGCTTCGGGCAGAACGCCTATTTTTACGATGCCGCTGAGGGCCTCTTGACGGCGACCATCCTGTTGGTGGCGGAATTCTGCGCCCCGGAGAAGCGGCACATTGTGTCGGTGTTCAAGCTCATCCAGGAGTTGCTGGAGCCCTCCCAGCTGCAGGGGAGGAATCAGTTCCAGGCCCTGATGGATTTGCTTCCCGACGACCACAAGGCAAAGTGGTTTGCCGGAGCCGCCCTGAACACCGCCGGGCAGGCCATGTCCAGCGTCATGTCCACGGCCCTGTCCCGGCTGAATGCCTTTCTGGACTCCCAGCTGGAGCAGATTCTCTGCTTCGATACGGAAATCGACGCGGAACGGTTCTGCCGGGAGAAATGCGCCGTGTTTCTCATTATGCCGGAGGAAAATCCCAATACCTTCTTCATGATCTCGCTGGTCATCCAGCAGCTCTACCGGGAGATTCTGGCCGTGGCCGATGAGCAGGGCGGAAAGCTAAAGAACCGCTGTGTGTTCTTCTGTGATGAATTCGGAACCTGTGCGACATGTTCGCAACTGAAAAGGTTGCGTACAAGGCAAGGGAAAGTGAGGCGAAATAAAAGCCTTGTAAACTGATATTCCGATAGGTGGAATGATGGGGTAACGCCCTGAAACGCCTACCTTAAAACTACGACAGGCGGAGCCGTGCAATCGGCGCCCCGTCTGAGAGCTCGTGAAGGCGGCAGAAGTCTGCCCAAACAGAGCGTATGCTGCTGTGGAAACCGGCTTGGAGGCAAGCTGTGCGGATGATACGCCGGAGGTCTACAAACTGCCTATGGTCAGAATGTCTTTATGACTGACGAAACCCCGAATGAACGACTCTATACGAATGGGCGGCAGAAATGCCGTTGCCGCTTAAATGCGGTGTATGTGAGGACGAGTAAAATTGGGTACTATGAAAGTCCTTATATCGTTACAGGCGATGTCCAGCATACAGGGTCAAAGGGCAGCCTAAGGGTATATGCAGAGATAGGAATATCGGAACGTGGAAAGGCCGGAACACGGAGTGGATTGCACCGCTATGAGGTGTTGTCAGGGAAAGTCAACGATATAACCTGACTGGAATCCGGCTGAGAGTGATGCCACAGTACCTGTGAAGCGGCGATAATAAGCGGTGGAGGGATAGGCATTAGTCGTTTTATATAAGCAAAGTAAATATCAACTGATTTCATAGGTTCGAGTATGACTAAGAAAGGCTGAACTTCCGCAAGGAGGTGTACGCCGACTATGACAACAACCAAGAAACCGAAAAAAAAAAAGCTCAGAAACGCAGAGTATTACAATCTGCAAGAAACCTTTGATACGCTGTTCGCAGACAGTAAAAACGGCAAAAGGTTCACCAAACTAATGCCAATCATACTGTCGGAACAGAATATCTGTCTTGCTTATCGCAATCTGAAAAAAGAACAGCGGGAGCAAGACAGCAGGAACGGATAAAAAAAAGACAATTAAAAACCTTGAAACATGGACAGAATTTGACCTCGTTCAATATGTCCGTAAACGCCTGAAATGGTATGTGCCGCAACCTGTTCGCAGAGTGGAAATTCCAAAGGATAACGGGAAAAAACTCGCCCGCTTGGGATACCGGCAATCGCAGACAGACTGATACAACAATGTATCCTGCAAGTCTTAGAACCGATATGTGAAGCAAAATTTCATGACAGAAGTTTTGGATTTCGTCCTAACAGAAGCCAGGAAAACGCTGTAGCTGTCGCCTATACACTAGCACAGCGCCAGAATTTGCACTATGTCGTTGACCTTGATATAAAAAGGATTTTTCGACAATGTAAATCACGGGAAACTGCTGCGGCAAATGTGGACAATCGGTATTCGGGACAAGCAGTTACTATCAATCGTATCCGCTATGCTGAAAGCCGAAGTTGCGGGTATTGATTTCCCGATAAAGGAACACCGCAGGGCGGTATCATTTCCCCACTGTTGTCAAACATCGTCCTGAATGAACTGGATTGGTGGATTTCCAGTCAGTGGGAGAACATGCCCATGCGGAGAAATTATGGTCATATCAGGACAGACAATGGCGTAATAGATAAAGGTTATGTGTACCATGTGCTAAGAGAGCAGACCAGCCTGAAAGAATGTTACGGCCTGCGGTATGCTGATGATTTTCGGATATTTTGCCGTAACAGGCAGGACGCGGAGAAACTGTTTGTTGCAACACAGAAGTGGCTGAAAGAGCGGTTGGGGCTGGATATCAGCCCCGAAAAATCCAAAATAGTCAATCTGAAAAAGCAGTATTCAGAATTTCTCGGCTTCAAAAATGAAGGTCAAGCCAAAAGGTAAGAGAAACGGAAAGGTCAAGTATACAGTTGTCTCCCCATGTTTCAGACAAGCGCAAAGAGAAAATCAAGAAGCGTGCGAAGGACATGGTGGAAAAAATCAAGTTTCCTGCCAATGAGAACGAAGAGCATAAATTTATTATGGACTATAATTCCTATGTGCTTGAGTTCACAATTATTACCGTATAGCGACACATGTAAGCCGTAATTTCGCGGAAATAGGCTTTTCGGTCAAAAAAGAACCATGAAATGCAGATTGGGTCAAAGATTAAAGAAGAGCGGAAATACATTACCGCAGTATGTTCAAAAAATGTATGGGCGGAGCAAAGAACTACGGTATATCAGAGGACTATTTGTTCTACCCATCGCCTATGTCCAAACAATACCGCCAAAAACACCGGGCGAGAAACTGGTGTGTATACACGCCGGAAGGCCGTGCAGATATTCATAAGGCACTTGAAAAGGTGAATATGAGAATACTGCACTATTTGATGGAAAACCCGGTACAAGGAGAAAGTATCGAATTCAATGACAACAGGTTGGCATTGTACTGCGCACAACAAGGAAAGTGTGCGGTTACAGGCAAGCCGCTTAGTATTGGAGATATTCATTGTCATCATAAAAACCCGTAAAGCAGATGGCGGCGATGACAGATATTCGAACCTTGTATTGGTGTGTATGGATGTCCATACTCTCCTCCATGCGACAAAGGAAAACACGATTCAATCCCATGTGGGAAAATTGTCGCTGGACTATTGGCAAAAAAGACAAGCTGAACAGGTTGAGAAGCCGCTTAAATCTTAATCCGATCTGAAGAAACCAAATCGGTTGTTGAAGTAGATATGTTTATTGAACTTATATAGAACGATGGAACGCCGGATGAGCGGAAACGCTCATGTCCGGTGTGAAGCGGGGGAAAATCCGGAGATAACCTCAAAGGATTACCTATCGCTATTGCCGAAAATTGAATCCGCGGAAATGATGTTCTCCGCCAGCCGCTCCCGGCGGCTGCAAATCGTCCCCATTATCCAGTCCTTTGCCCAATTGGAGCGGAATTATGGCAAGGAAGGGGCGGATATCATTGTGGACAACACCCAGCTCACCATCTTCGGCGGGTTTGCTCCCAACAGCAGCTCTGTGGACACATTGTCCAAAGCCCTGGGCAGCCGGACGGCGCTGTCCGGCTCCGTTTCCAAGGGGAAGAATGACCCCAGCCAGAGCCTGCAAATGATAGAGCGGCCTCTCATGACCCCGGATGAGCTGAAATCCATGCCCAAGGGGCAGTTTGTGGTCATGAAAACAGGCTTCTATCCCATGAAGGTCAAGCTGAAGCTGTTTTCCAATGGGGCATCCAATTCGGGAAGCCCTATGCTGCCCCAGAAAGAGGGAACAGGAAAGTGGCCTACGCGGACAAGGCCGAGCTGGTGGAGGCCATTCTGGCAAAATACCTGCCCCCCTCCTGTAGCAAAGCAGCAGAAGCGGGCGGGCCATGGAAATCCGTCATGGGAAGAAGCGGCAATGGGTAAGAAATCCAGCCTCCCGGAAAGGCGTCCGCTCAGAACGGCACCGCCGGGAGAAAACCAAGGAATGGAGTAACGCACGATGGGAAATCTCAATCACCTGTACCGCCAGGACCTGCCCCACCGGGCGGTGGCGGTCTACATCTACCTGGCCGGCCGGGCCAACAAGGACAATACCTGCTGGCCTGCCATCCCCACCATTGCCCGGGACCTCAAATACTCCGAATCCACCGTCCGCCGGGCCATGAAGGATTTGCGAAAGGCCGGGTTGCTGGAGACGGAACAGCGATACCGGGACAATGGAGGAAAAAGCTCTTTGCTGTTTACATTAAAACGGACTGGCGAAATATGCACAGTTTGTTGTGAATATTAGGTGTATTATAGAGATATAGATATTTTCTGGCAATTTTATTTTTGCTATAAGCCAGGGCAAAAGCATAGAAATCTGTCTTTACTTCTTCACAGCGGCTCTAGTATTTGACTGCAATTTAAAAAAAGGCGTGGATCAAGCAGAAAAAAAGCCAGCTGAAGCACCCACGATTCCCAAAAAAAAGGGGGCACAGCTCAAGCAGAACGTAAGATCCACAGTTGGGCCGCCTTATGTGCAATTTGCAGAAAAAATGCCAGCATGGCAAAAATAATGATTGCGCTGGACCTACACATGTGTTAAAAATAATTGCAATTCAGCAATAATATTGCTGGATGGCAAATTTTGGGTGGGGCTTACAAGCGTTCTGCCCACAACTATTACAGGAGGTATGCACATGAAACGAGCAAGCAGACGAGTGTTGTCCTGGATTTTGGTTCTGGCAATGATTCTGTCTCTGGCGCCAGTCTCTTTGGCGGCCAAAGACGACAGCATCACGCTGACCCCAATTTCCGGACAGGATGTGACCGCACAGCTGCGGCTGGATGGAGAAACACCCCAGGAGCCGGAACTGCAAAGCAACACATATGAGGATTCCGACATGGTCCGTGTCTCCATTATACTGGAGGATGCACCAGCGCTCAACCAGGTTTCCAGCATCGACGGAATCGGAACCAATGCAGTCGTTACGACCTACCGCAAAAGTCTGGAAAAAAGCCAGGCAGTAATGGAAGCTGCGATTTCCAGAGATGTTTTTGGATGGTGAGCCGCTGGACGTCCAGTGGAATCTGATCCCCCTGATTGCCAATCTGATTTCCGCCAACGTGCCTTATGGAGATATTGCCGCTATTGAGGCACTGGATGGAGTCAAGGAAGTGGTCCTTGAGACCAGGTATGAGCTCATCCAGGAGGAAACCGACATGATCGGTTCCAGCGAGATGACTGGTGCGCAGGAGCTTTGGGAAACAGGTCTTTACCGGCGCTGGCTCCCGAATCGCCATCGTTGATACTGGCTTACCACTGACCACCAGAGCTTTGACGCAGGCGCTTTTGAATACGCCTTGCATGAAAAATGCCCGGGAAGAAGGAGCGAATATGAGTCATATCTGGCTGGCTTGAACCTTCTGAACGAGACAGAAATCGCAGTGGTGTTGCTGAGCTGAATGTCTCATCAGATTGACACACAGTTGTAACTGCCGAAAATTTGTACATTTCCTCCAAGGTGGCCTTCGGCTTCAACTATGTGGACAAGAGC
>VOFJ01001892.1_pt1 | contig 19883 bp, 29 predicted proteins | sample 5384081 | NCBI WGS metagenome assembly VOFJ01 (sample SAMN12384729, study PRJNA508395) | human gut metagenome | isolation source: healthy gut I | host: Homo sapiens
CGACTATGATAAAGGAGTGGCTGATATGGGATATCGTGAGTTGTATACCCGTATGTTTCAATATGGCGCATTCTTGCCGGTGTTTTCGTAGTCATGGTACCGATACTCCCCGTGAGGTATGGCGTTTTGGCAAACCTGGTGAGCCCTTTTACGACAGTTTGATTCAAATGATTCATTTGCGGTATCGCTTATTACCTTATATTTATTCTTTAGCAGGAAAGGTTCACCGTGAAAATTATACAATGACCAGAACACTTGCGTTTGACTTTGCCAAGGATATGCAGGTCGCTGATTTAAAAGATGAATTTATGTTCGGACCAGCTTTATTGGTTGCTCCTGTCACCAATCCTATGTATTATTCGGTGGATTCTAACCCTTTGGGAAATGTAGATAAGACGCGTCGTGTATATTTACCGGATGGAGCCGATTGGATTGACTTTTGGACCGGAAAAAAATATAAGGGCGGACAATGGATTGTCGCTGAAGCAACGATAAATGAAATGAAATTCCTCTATTGGTGCGTCAAGGATCTATCATTCCAATGGGGCCGGTTATGCAATATACCTCGGAAAAAACAGATGCAGAGTGGGAGATACGGGTTTATCCGGGAGCCGATTCTTCATTTACGGTCTATGAAGATGCAGGCGACAATTACAATTATGAGAAGGGGGAGTCTTCAAGTTTTTTTTGAAATAATTTGGAATGATAAAAATAACACATTGACAATCTCTGACCGGAAAGGTGGATATTCCGGTATGACTGTATCTCGCAAACTGAAGTTGGTAAAAGTTGATAGAAAGTCGGGGAATAGATGTGACAGAAAGTATCAATGGAAAGACCATAGAGTATAGAGGAAAACAGCTTGAAAATAAAAAATGTAAAAGTAGTAGAATCTAAAACCATTTAAAATAAAAGAATATGAGAAACTTAAAATTTTTAGGCATGTCGTTTTTGTTGGCAATGACTGCCGCTACTTCAGGAGTGGCACAAAATCCTATTATCCAGACAAAATATACCGCTGATCCGGCTCCGATGGTATATAATGATACCGTTTTCCTTTATACAACTCATGATGAGGATGATGCCGAAGGATTCAAAATGTTGGACTGGTTACTTTATACTTCCACCGATATGGTGAATTGGACCGATCATGGAGCCTGTCGCTTCTCTGAAGAGTTTTGATTGGGTGAAACGTGATAACGGTGCCTGGGCAGAACAAGTCATCGAACGTAATGGCAAATTTTATATGTATTGTCCGATTCACGGTAATGGTATTGGCGTATTGGTCTCCGACTCTCCTTACGGCCCTTTTAAAGACCCTTTGAACAAACCGTTAGTTTGGCAAAAAGAGCATTGGGATGATATTGACCCTACTGTATTTATTGATGATGACGGACAAGCGTATATGTATTGGGGCAATCCGAATGTTTATTATGTGAAACTGAATGAGGATATGATTTCATATTCAGGAGAAATAGTAAAACTGGCTGATAGGCCGGAACATTATCAGGAAGGACCGTGGGTATATAAACGTAACGGACATTATTATATGGCTTTTGCTTCAACTTGTTGTCCGGAAGGGATTGGCTATGCCATGAGTGACAAGGCTACCGGACCGTGGAGTACAAAAGGGTATATTATGCGTCCTACGGAAAGAACCAGAGGAAATCATCCCGGAATTATTGATTATAAAAGGCGGTTCTTACGTGTTTGGCTTAAATTATGATTTACTTCATCTGGAAACTCTGGATCATAAGGAACGCCTGTTCGGTATCTGTTGCAAAAATGCATTATAATCCGGATGGAACCATTGAGGAAGTTCCTTATTGGCAGGATACAAAACTAGAACAGATTGATAACTTTAATCCTTATCGTCGGGTGGAAGCTGAAACGATGGCTTGGGGATATGGGCTGAAAACCGGAAATTTTGAGAATGGCGGCTTATTCGTGACAGATATTGACAATGACGAGTATTTATGTATTCGTGGTGTTGATTTTGGGGAAAAAAAGGAGCGAGAAAGTTCAGTGGCAGCGTTGCTTGTGTCGAAGAAGGAGGGAAAAATTGAAATTGTTTGGATGGTGTTGACGGACCGGTAGTTGGTTGTGTTAGTGTGTCTGCTACAGGAGGAATGGATATCTATAAGCAGATGTCATGTAAGATTAAGAATGCCAAAGGAGTGCATGATCTTTATTTTTGTTTTAAGGGAGAGAAAGGGAAGGAACTTTTCAATTTGGATTATTGGGAATTTGAATAGTCCTTGTTATCGGAATCGGGTTGTCTATGTGGATGTTGACTTTTTAAATTGCAAGAAAAAGAATTGTAAGTGCTTGATATTTAATGCTGTTATGCTGTCGTGCTACAGGGGCAAAGATAGGTGTAACATTGGAAATGAAAGGTGTAATTAAAGAAAAGAAACCCGTAACATGATTGTAGTTGTAAGTTTATAACATAACATATCTTGCAAAAAAAAAAAAATCAAGTTGATTATAATGAAATAAAAATTAAAAGTATTATGAAGAATACACTAATTCTACAATCAAAGTCAATCGCTCTGTGCTCCTTATGTATGTTGGGCATGATAATGATGTCATGTAACTCAAAAGAGGACAGCAATTACCGACTATTGGAAAGTCTGTGGCTCTTTTTGATTATTTTTTCTTACAAGGGAAATGACGACTTTTATATATCTAATCCTCTGTCGGGTGACGACTATTTCTATAATCCTATTTTGCCGGGCTGGTATTCTGATCCTAGTATATGTACAAATGGAGAAGGTGATTACTTTCTCGTAACATCTACATTTACTTATTTTCCCGGTGTTCCTATTTTTCACAGCAAGGATTTAGTGAATTGGAAACAGATAGGGCACGTGTTGAATCGTGCTTCGCAATTAGTGAATATGGAAGGGCAGAAAGTGAGTGGCGGTATTTTTGCTCCGGCTATTTCCTATAATCCGCATAATAAGACCTATTATATGGTGACTACCAATGTACGGAAATTTCTTTGTTAAGACACAAAATCCGTTTGGTGAATGGTCAGAGCCTGTCATGTTGCCGGAAGTTGGTGGTATTGATCCTTCTTTCTTTTTTTGATGAAGATGGTAAGGCGTATATCGTGAATAACGATGAGGCTCGGATAATAAGCCTGAATATAGCGGACACCGTACCATACGCATACAAGAGTTTGATGTGAAAACAGATAAGACGATCGGTCCCCGTAAAATTCTTGTAAACAAAGGGAGCCTCAACCGGCAGACAAACCAATTTGGATAGAAGGCCCTCATTTATATAAAATAAATGGAAAGTATTTCTTGATGTCCGCCCGAAGGTGGAACGGGGAACTGGCATTCAGAAGTGATTTTCCGTGGTGATTCTCCGATGGGTAGATTTCTTCCATGGAAAAACAATCCGATTCTGACGCAAAGACATTTGAATTCTGACCGTCTAATTCGGTAACCTGTGCTGGTCATGCAGACTTGATTCAAACAAAAAAGAGGGAGATTGGTGGGCTGTTTTTCCGGCTTGTCGCCCTATTAATAATCAGTTTGAGAATTTGGGACGTGAAACATTCATGATGCCGGTGAAATGGAGCGAAGACGGATTCCCGTACATGACACAAGGCGATGATTTAGTACCTATGATTGTAAAACGTGAAGGTGCGAAACGCGATACGACAGTTACTTATGGTAATTTTGAGTTAATAGAGAACTTTGATTCTCCTGTACTTGACATGACTTGGATGACTTTGAGGCTTCTGCTTCCGATTTATATTCATTGACGGAAACACCCGGATACCTGACTTGAAGTGTGCAGATATTAGCGCTACGGAAAAGAAAAACTCCGGCATTTGTCTGCCGTCGGTTACAACATCATAAATTTGAATGTGCTACCCGTATGTTGTTCAATCCTTCTAAAGATAAGGAAACAGCCGGAATGTTGTTGTTTAAAGATGAGGCGCATCAATATTTCTTCTGCTTGAATAAAGTGGGTGAGAATAAAAAATATTTCTCTGAAACAAATCGGTGAAAAGGAACAGACATTGGCTTCAGATGAAATAGACGCAGATACAAATGAGGTATATTTGAAATTAGTATCTCAAAGGAATTGGTTACGACTTCTATTATTCTATTGATGGTGAAAAAAACTGGAAACTGCTTTGTAAAGATGTAGATCCCAGTTATCTCTCTACTACAACGGCTGGTGGATTTACCGGTACTACAATTGGATTATACGCTACTTGCAAATAATTATTTTTTTTTTATATAAATCTAATACTAGCAACTATGAGTGATATTTATAATGATAGCTAATGCAATTAAAAAAAAAGAATGATGATTAGAAAACAATGTAGTTAATTAACATCTTAAACTAATGGTAATGAAAAATGTAACGAAGAAAATTCAAAAAATTCCTTACCTGTTTCTCCTTATGTTGTTTAGTTTTGTAACAGCATCAGCACAGAAAGGGATAACGGTGAGGGGAACGGTTCTTGACAGTAATGTAAGGGTGAGACAATCATTGGAGCCTCAGTAACTTTAAAAGGTAATAGTTCAATAGGTACAATCACAGATATAGATGGCAATTTTGTATTGACTGTGCCCGGTGAGAAGTCTGTCCTTATTGTTTCGTATGTAGGAATGAAACCGCAGGAAGTAAAAAGTGGTTTCTAAAGGTCTTATTAAAGTAACATTGGAAGATGACACCAAGCAACTGGAAGAAGTGGTTGTGGTGGGTTACGGACAACAAAAGAAAAAGCGTCTGTGGTAGGTGCTATTGCACAAACCACTGGTGAGACATTACAGCGTGCAGGTGGTGTGTCGAATGTGGGTGCGGCATTGACGGGTAATTTGCCGGGTGTGGTGACTTCTGCCTCTACTGGTATGCCGGGTGACGAAGACCCGAAAATTGTAATTCGTAGCGTTAGCTCGTGGAATAATAGCGAACCGCTTATCCTTGTGGACGGTATCGAACGTCCGATGAGCAGTGTGGACATGAGTTCTGCAGTACAGTCTATATCTGTATTGAAGGATGCGTCGGCAACTGCTGTTTATGGTGTGAAGGGTGCCAATGGTGTAATTCTTGTAACCACTAAGCGCGGTAACGAAGGTCGGGCCAAGATTGACGTAAGTATGAACATGACGACTAAAGTGGTTTCTGCTCTGCCGGGAAGAATGGAGTCGGCGGATGCGTTGTATGTGCGTAATCAGGCTGCCGAATATGAGTTAGGCTTGAATCCTGCTTCTTGGAATAAAATATTGCCGATGGAGACGATTGACAAATATCGCCATCCTGCTAATTTGGAAGAGCCGAACGTTATCCGAACGTTGACTGGCAGAAAAGAGCTTTTCAAAGATTATGCCATGTCATACAATCCGAGCATCAACCTGTCGGGTGGTACACGCCACGTCAAATATTTCGCTGCGGTAGACTTTCTGCATGAAGGTGACTTGTTCCGCGAATGGGACAATAACCGTGGTTATCAGGCAGGTTACGGATTCAACCGTATTAATGCACGTAGTAATTTGGACTTCAAGATTACCAAAACTACCGTATTGAAAGCCAATATTTTCGGTTCTTACGGTGTGAAGAAATCACCGTGGGGAGTTGCCGACGATTCATTTGGTGCCTCGCAGTTGTGGCAGGCTGCCTACAGTTCTCCGTCAGACGCTTTCTTGCCCCGTTATTCCGACGGTACGTGGGGATACTACAAGCCCAATTCGCAAGGTGCGCCGAACTCTGTGTTGAATCTCGCCAATGCAGGCTATGAAATGCTTACTACTACCCGCGTCAATACTGACTTTGTATTGGAACAGGATTTGAGTTTCCTCGTAAAAGGATTACGTGCAAGTGCCATGATTTCGTGGGACAACGTGTTTGTGGAAGCCGGTCGTGGTGTCAATGACTTGAATCACGGGACGCAGACCAAATGGATAGATCCGGAAACAGGCGAGGTGCATTATAGCAACGCGCAAACCGACTCTAAAAACCGGACTCGATTTTCAGGGAAGGTATCTTGTGGTCTACAGCAGGTGGTGCTGTGCGGGACTGGTCTACTCAACGCAATCTTTTTTATCAAGGACAATTGTCATGGAGCGGCAAGTTCGGTGACCACGATGTCAGCGCCATGGGAGTGTTCAACCGTACCGAACGAAGCACTGGTAGCGAATTCCCTCACTATCGTGAAGACTGGGCGTTCCGCGCCACTTATAGTTATGGCAACCGTTATTTCTTGGAATACAACGGTGCATACAACGGTTCCGAGAAGTTTAGTCCCGACTATCGTTTCGAGTTGTTTAACTCAGGTGCGTTGGGCTGGATGATAAGCGAAGAAAGATTCTTCAAGCCTCTCCGTAAGTGGGTAGATATGTTGAAAGTACGTTATTCTATCGGTGAGGTAGGTGACGATAATCTTGGTATTCGTTTTCTATATGCTACACAGTGGGCTTACGGAGGTAAGTCTTTCCACGGTTTGAACAATCGAACCGAGTCTCCTTACACTTGGTACAAGGAAGCTACGGTAGGTAATCCCGATGTACATTGGGAAACAGCTTTGAAGCAGAATATCGGTGTTGATTACGCTTTCTTCGATGGTTTGCTTGCCGGTAGTTTGGAATTTTTCTATGACAAGCGTTCGGACATTCTTGTAGCCGGCGACAAACGTGCCACTCCCGGTTATTTAGGAATTTCCGCCCCGGCTGCCAACTTAGGACGCGTGCGTACGAAAGGATACGAATTGGAACTTCGTGTAAATAAAACATTGAACAACGGTCTTCGTCTGTGGGGTAACTTCAATATGACTCATGCTGAAAACAAGATTCTCAAATACGATGACCCTGTGTTGCGTCCCGCATACCAGAAGTCGGAAGGATTTGCCATCGGACAAGACCACGCTCATCTTACGGCAGGATTTGCCAACACGTGGGACGAAGTATTCGCCATGCCTACACACAATACGATGAACGATCAGAAATTGCCCGGACAGTATATCACTATGGACTATAATGGTGATGGCGTGATAGATGCCAACGACAGCGCTCCTTACGGCTATACGGGTACTCCCGAAAATACGTACAACGCTACTATCGGATTCGATTACAAGGGATTCAGCTGCTTTGTACAGTTCTATGGAGTGACCAACGTCAACCGTTATGTGGGTTTTACTTCCTTGCACAATAACGTGAATACTGTATTCGACGAAGGAGTATTCTGGTCGAAAGATCGTTTTGATGCAGATGCTCCCATGCCTCGTATCAATTCTACTCCGAGTTATTATGAAGGTACTCGCTTCCATTACGACGGTTCGTTTATTCGTCTGAAGAATGCTGAAGTGGCTTACACTTTTACACAACCTTGGGTAAAGAAAATTGGATTGAACAGATTTAAAAATATTCCTGAACGGAAACAACCTTTGGGTATGGTCGCGTATGCCGGATGACCGCGAATCGAACTTTGCAGGTACGGGATTGGCTTCGCAAGGTGCTTATCCTACTGTACGTCGTTTCAATCTGGGTATTAAATTTGACCTTTAAAAACATCATCGAATTATGAAAAAATACATTATAAAAATATGCTGTAATGGCTTGTTTGAGTCTCGATTGACGGGTACGACTGCTTCGTGTACCGACTATCTGGACAAGGCACCCGAATCGGATGTCACTCCGGAAAATGCCTTTAAGGACTTCCACAATTTTCAGGGATTTGTAGAAGAGCCTTTTATGCTTGTATTCCCGACATGGTCCAAACAATACTGGTCAAACTCTTGGAACTGGGGTGAAGACGAAGTGATTGGTGTAGACTGCAATTATCACATGGGCTATAAAGTGGACCAAGGCGACTTTTGGGGGTGGCAGGCTGAAACACGACGGCTAAAATGGATTTATGGATTGCAAAACTCTGAATCTGGACTTTACTACTCCGAACGACGGATTCAGATGGAACCGCGACTTGTGGCCCGCTTCTTGGTACGGAATCCGTAAATGTAATACGGGATTAGCAAATCTGGACCTGCTTACCGATGCAACGCAGGAACAGAAGAACGCCATTGCCGGACAGCTTTATTTCTTCCGCGGGTGGTTTCATTTCATGCTGATACAATATTTCGGCGGATTGCCTTATATAGATAAGGTGTTGCCTCCCAACGAAACATTCAACGAGCCGCGACTCAGCTATCACGAATGTGCCGACAAGGCTGCCGATGATTTCCGGATGGCTGCCGATCTGCTGCCTATTGATTGGGACAAGACATCTATCAGCCCGAGCACGAAAGGATACAACCAACTGCGCATCAACAAAAATCATGGCACTGGGCTATTTAGGTAAAAACTACTTGTGGGCAGGAAGTCCGTTGATGAACAAGGTGTCCACAGGAAGTGAATCCTACAATCAGGAATATTGCCGGAAGGCTGCCGAAGCGTTCGGGGAGTTGCTTACGCTGGTAGAGAACCGACAGACGCAATATAGCTTGGTGGACTTTGAGGACTATTCCGACCTCTTCTACACATACGGAAAGAATGCCCAAATGCCGGGTTCTACAGAAGCATTGTTCAGAGGATTGGTGGCAGATGGCTGGCAAAACTCAACTTTTGGTTTAGCTCTTCAGTTTGTGCCTGCCAGCTATAAGAAAGATAACAATCCGCAACTCGCGCACAGCCAACTATGTACACTATTACGGTATGGCAAATGGATTGCCGCTCGACGACCAGGAATCAAGTGGGACAAGACTCATCCTTGGAAAGGACGCGACCCACGTTTCTATCATGATATTCGCTTCGACGGTTCGCCTATGGTATCTGATGCAAAAAAGATTCGGAGGAAGTCGGTGACTTAGCCGTTGCATCCCTCTACACAGGCGGAAACGCCCGTGACGACCAGTTCGGAAGCCGTACCGGATTCCTGCTTGGCAAGTTTATTCCGGTGACAGCCAATAAATGGGATGATGGCTGGGGATGGAGTCCGCAGATGCATATCTATTGCAGCTATATGCGTCTGGCAGACATTTATCTGATGTATGCTGAAGCCTGCGGCAAATGCTACCGGCTCGTCTACAGGAAAGTCAACCAACTGTACACTTACGGCACTGGCTCGCAGTCAACACCATCCGCAAACGTGCGAGAGTAGAAGGTGTCAATGCCAAATATACCGGTTCAATCGATCTGTTCAACAGTGAGATTCGCCGCGAACGTGCGGTAGAACTTGCATACGAAGGACACCGTTTCACTGACTTGCGTCGCTGGTTGCTTATCGACAAGAAACCTTATACCGAAAAGACTGCTGTCGATTTCCAACGGGTAGGCGACCTTGCCGAGAACCCTCAGGAAACAAAGGCTGTAAGCGGCTATACATATCGGGTAATCGTGACGCGTAATTTCACGGAGAAGCATTACTGGTTGCCTCTGAAATTGTCTGACGTGACCTTGTATCCGGAGTTCTATCAGAATCGGGATGGTAAACAAGTGACTTATTAAACGAAATAGAATATCATGAAACAAATTCATAAAAATAATATAATTCTTAGCGCCGGACTATTGTTTGCTTCTGCCGGGCTGATGGCTCAGACGGCTGTGGAGAAGACTGATACATTGGCTCAGAAAGTGAATGTGGCTTTCCGCACAGTGGACCGGGCGGATTTGATGGGTGGTGTCTCGTCCGTCAATGTAGAGGAACTGACTAATAAAAGTTATTCGCTGTACAGTCTCGACAATATGCAATCTTTAGTGGGAGGTTACAACGGACAATTATGGAACATGGGCGAAGCGTTGGTATTGGTAGACGGAGTCCCTCGTGAGGCAAACAACATTCGTCCTACCGAAATAGCCCAAATCACATTCCTCAAAGCAGCGCAAGCCGTGGTGCTTTTACGGCAGCCGTGGTGCGAAGGGAGTCATTCTTATCACCACGAAGCGCGGATGCGATAAAGACTTGCGGGTGAGTGCGCGTGCCAATGCCGGTATCAATGTGCCTAAAAGCTATCCTAAATATCTGGCTTCTGCCGAATACATGACGTTGTATAACGAGGCGTTGCGTAACGACGGGTTGGATCCCGCTTTCTCGGATGAGCAGATTTACAACTATGCAAGCGGAAGTAACCCCTTACCGTTATCCGAACATCAACTTCTTTTCCGATGACTATATTCGGAAGACAAGTCAGGACTATAACGGAGTGGTACCGAGTTTTCGGGCGGCGGACGCTACGCCAACTTCTATACGAACATCGGTTACGAGTTCCAACGACTTGCTCAACTTCGGTGAAAGTAAGAACAACCGCAATTCGCGCCTGAATATCCGCGGTAATGTGGATTTGCGTATGAACGATTGGATCAGCGGTTGGGTAAATGCAAATGCTATCTTCTACGATTCCGTCACGATAAGGCAGACTACTGGGCTAACTCGGCTACGTTACGTCCGACTGCTCCCGGTTCGGCGCCTCTTGTACCTTTCATTTCCCATTGAGTTTGTCGATAAAAACGATGCTGCTTCGTGGACGTTGATCAATAATAGCAATTACCTTATTGACGGCAAATATCTATTGGGAGGTACGCAGTTGAACATGACTAATCCTTTTGCTGCCATGTATGCGTCCGGTTATCAGAAAGCTACTTCACGTCGTTTCCAGTTTGATGCGGGAATCAACCTCGATTTGTATAAAGTACTGAAAGGATTGTCATTCCGTACACAGTTCTCCGTAGACTACGGAACTTCTTACATCACTTCTATCGACGACGACTATGCAGTGTATGAAGCCTCTTGGAACAATGCTTTCGGAGGCGACCGTATTACTTCATTGACTAAGTACAATATGGACAAGCATACCGGTACGCAAAAACGTATCCGGGCAGTACGGCGTATCAGACCATTTATTTCTCTGCACAGTTCGGCTATCAGAACACTTTTGCCGACAATCATCATGTGAATGCATTGTTGTTGGCTCAAGGCAGCCAGCAGACCTTATTCGGGTACCTACCATCGCACTAGCAATTCCAACTTGGGTTTGCAACTCGATTATAACTATGCCGGTAAGTATTACGCCCGATTTCAGCATGGCAGCGGTTCATTCCGCCAAATTGCCCGAAGGCAACCGGATAGGGCTTTCGCCTTCGTTTACGTTGGGATGGCGTCTTTCCGAAGAGGGTTTCCTCAAAGATGCCGATTGGCTCGATAACCTGAAACTGATGGCAGGCTATAGTGTGCTCAATCAGGATTTGGATATCAGTGATTACTACATGTATGCTACCAAGTTTACACAGGCAGGTACGTGGTGGGGATGGAGCGAGGTAAACAACTCGATGCAGACCACCGACTTCCTGCAAGGTGGAAACCCCGACCTCGGCTACATCAAGCGTAAAGGAATTTACGGTAGGATTGGACGCTTCTCTTTGGAAGGGATTGGTGAGACTTAATGCCAATTACTTCGTAACCAATACCGAAGGATTGCTGGCGCAGCCCCAAAATTATCCGTCTTATTTCCAGACTTATTATCCGAAGTCCGATATGCGTCCTTATATCAACATGAACAACCAACGTCGTACGGGTGTGGACTTGAGTGTAAACGTGGGCAAAAAAGCACGGCGACTTTGAATGGAATGTGGGGCTTGTGGGTATGTACTACACCTCCAAGAACACCAAATGGGACGAGAATGTGAAATATGACTGGCTGAAAGCCGAAGGTGAGGCGATTGATGCTTTGCGCGGATATCAATGCATCGGATTCTTCAAAGACGCTGCCGATGTGGAAAAGCTCGGCAAAGGTGAATGCTAATACCAAACCCGGTGATTTGAAGTATGTAGACCAAAACAACGACGGTGTCATCAATGAGCAAGACCAGGTGGTATTGGGCAAGTGGGGTGCTTCCTGGGTGATGGGTCTCAACCTGACTGCCAAGTACAAAGGCTTCACATTGTTTGTGGCAGGCACCGGATCGTTTGGTGGCAAAGGACTGAAGAATAATAGTTATATGCACGTGTATGGCGATCGCAAATATTCTGAAGTGGTTCGCGGACGCTGGACGGAAGAGACGGCAGATATCGCCACATACCCGCGTCTTACCACACAAGGTGGCGACCTGAACTTTGTGGCTTCCGACTTCTGGTTGTACGACACTTCACGTTTCGATTTGAACCGTGTTCAATTGTCTTACGACTTCCCGGCTGCTATGCTGAAAGGCAAACTTGTGAAAGGTTTACAAATCTATGCCAACGGAACAAGTCTGTTGACCTTGGCGAAGGAGCGTAAATATATGGAGATGAATGGGGACTTCTCCCCAATGCCGTTCGTACGCACTGGGTGTAAAGGTAGACTTTGATGGGTCTCTCGTTGTAGAATATAAAAAATATAGAATAAATAAGTCATGAAGAAAATTATAACAATATGTGCCTTTGCCGCTTGTCTGACCGGATGCGATGACTTTGTTCGAACCGGCTATCGAGAACAACCTCGGACTGGAATATATGTACGAGAATTCGCAATATGCCGAAGGAATACTGGCAAATGCCTATACACGCATACCCCCTGCGCAGGCTATTCTTTCAACGACGTGGCTACCGATGACGCTGTGAGCAATGATGCGGAAAACAGCTTGGCGTAAAATAGCCTCCGGCATGTGGACGGCAAACAACAATCCTGCCGACCGTTGGACTTCCTGCCGTTCCGCCATACAGTACATCAATCTTTTCCTTGCCAATGCCGACAAGGTGAAATGGGCGAAAAAGACGAACTGGTGGCGCAGATGTTCTGCGACCGTGAGAAAGCGGAAGCCTGGCTTGCGTGCCATGTATATGTATTACCTCCTCGAAGCCCATGCGGGCTATACCGAAGACGGTGTGTTGATGGGGGTGCCCATCCTGACCGAACCGGAAGCAGCCGGATCCAATTTCAATGTGCCCCGCAGCACATTTGTAGATTGCATGAAGGCGTTGAAAGAAGACGCCCGGTTGGCACTCGAAGGATTGCCTTGGGAATATGGTGACGCAGCGGAAATGCAACGCTTGTCTGCTAAATATGCAGGAGCAGACCAAGGCAAAGTCATCCGTGTGTTTGGCGCAAACTTTATCGGCCGTATGTCTGGAAAGGTGGTGGAAGCGTTTGTGGCAAAAGCGGATTTGCTTGCTGCCAGTCCGGCATATAGTGACCAGTCAGGCGTTGATTGGAAAACGGCTGCTGCTAGTGCTGCAAAGGTGCTGAATCATATCGGAGGGGTAGACGGTATGGATCCTACCGGATGGACATGGTATTGCAATGTAGATGATATTGAAAAACTTAGCCCAACCGAATCACCTGCTGAAATTCTGTGGCGTGGTGAACGTGCCAAATCCCTCTCGCTCGAAGAAGATAACTTCCCGCCCACACTCTACGGTAACGGACGTATCAACCCAACTCAAAATCTAGTGGATGCATTCCCGATGCTGAACGGTTATCCGGTGTCTCATCTGTCCGGCGAATATGATGAAAATCTTCCGTATGCCAACCGTGACCCGCGCTTGGAAGCATACATTCTCTACTATAATGGTTGTAAGGCAGGCAATACGAATAAGGAAATCTTTACGGCAGCCGACGGAACTACCAATGATGCACTGAACAAGGTGGTAGGACGTTCTACCCGTACCGGATACTATCTGCGCAAACTGTTGCGTCAGGACATCAGCCTCGACCCGAATGCGAAAGCCGACCAGTATCATTACACACCGCGCATCCGCTATACCGAGATATTCTTGGCGTATGCCGAGGCGGCAAATCAGGCGTACGGTACGCAAGATAAAGGAGGCAACGGCTATTCTGCTTATGATGAGGTGAAAAAGTTGCGCCACCGTGCCGGCATCGGTCGCGACAATGGTGATGCTTACTTGGAATCCATCAAGAACGATCAGGCAAAGATGGCGGAACTCATCCGCAACGAACGTCGCATCGAACTTTGTTTCGAAGGTTTCCGTTTCTGGGATTTGCGCCGCTGGAAGAGCAATCTGACCGAAACCGCTAAAAGGGATGAATATCAGTGGAACCCGTTATACTCCAATGGAGGTAGACAAACGCTCGTTCAGTGAGTATATGTATTACGGTCCTATTCCTTATTCGGAAGTTCTTAAGTATGACGAACTGAAACAGAATCAGGGTTGGTAAACCGATAGTGTAAATTTAATAAAATGCTAAAGCATACAATGATTATGAATAAGACAATAATGAAATGCATGGTCCTTGGCTTGTTGTTTGCCGGCTGTGAAAACGGAGACAAAGAATTCGACGATTACGAATATCAGACCATCAGTTTTGCTACTCAGACTCCTATACGCACCATCACATTGGGCGAAGATGTATATCCTACCGAAAAAGACAATGAATATCGGATGCAGATCATCGCTACATTGGGCGGTGTGTGGTCAAACCGCAAAGAGCGCACAGCACAGATTGTTATCGATGAAAGTTTGTGTACCAATGCTTATTTCGACAATGGCAAGCCGATACTTCCTATGCCTAAGGAATATTATACTTATTCTTCGGAACAGGTGTGGTATTTCCCAAAGGAGACATTTATGGACGTATGGACATACAGTTGACCGATGCTTTCTTCAATGATCCTCTCACGCCCGAACTCACCTATGTCATTCCGGTACGGTTAGCACAGGCTTCAGACTCTATCTTGGCGGGCAAACCCTAAAGTTGAGTCTCCCAATCGCTTGAATGTGGCAGACTGGGACGTGCTTCCCAAAGACTATGCGCTTTATGGGGTGACCTACAAAAAACAAGTATGAGGGCGTTTGGTTGAGTCGTGGCACAGACCAGCCTCGACATCAATGGCAACACTTCTACGCTCAACCGTAACCCGCAGAATATAGAGAAAGCAGACCAACGTACATTGGGAACTATTGCCCTCAACAAAGTGCGTTATCCTCTTTTTCGCTTTCGGTGGATGTGGTGAATGAGAAAGGCGAATCTTCCAAGCAAACGTTGACAATGGACTTGGTGATAACGGTTGACGACAACGGCAATTGCTCCATCACTACCGACACACCGGGGGCTCAGGCAAGCGGTTCGGGCAAGTGGACCTATCATGGTGCCAAGAAAGCGTGGGGCGACAAAGACCGCGACCTGTTCGAACTGACCTATGAAGTGACTTATGCGCCTTATGTGTTGAATGCTGTGACCGGTGAAACGGGCACTGCCAAATGTAGCAGCACGGACGCGCTAGTGTCACGCGACAGACAGAGCAAATTTGAAACTTTTAACGTGAAGTTGAAGTGAACCGCAATCTAAAAAATTTAAGAAAACTACATGAAGATGAATAGAAAAAATAATATGGTATGGGGCACGCTGGTAGCGGAAAAGCTTTACTGGCTTCTTGCGTGGATACCGAGATTGCCGATGTCACGGGGACAAAACCGGAGTCGATAGCGCAATACGAGTATCTGAATGATTATGCCCCGCTGAAATCGTACATAGACCGTGCAGCTAATCCCGATTTTAAATTGGGATTAGCGTTGGCAGCCAACGAATTTTTGCGAAGGAGGATTGGTGTTTCGTTTAGCGGAAGCCACTTTCGACGAAGTGACCGCAGGCAACGCGATGAAATATGCTTCGTGTGTGAACGATAAAGGGAGATGGATTTCGAAACTGTGGATAAATTTGTCACTGCCGCCCAAGCTGCCGGAATTACTATATATGGACATACGTTAGCTTGGCATGCACAGCAGAATAATAAGTATTTGAATTCTTTGATTAAAGACAAAAGAATTGCCGCCTGCTGTAGGAGAAGGAAATTGTTTGCATATCAATACTTCTGAAGCGAAGGCGAATCCATGGGATTGGCAAAATTACTATGATTTGGAATCTCCTCTTTTTACAAAGGGCAATCTTATGTATTTTCTATGAGAACCAAGGCTTCATCATGCTGTGACATTTCCGCTTTGGATAGAAACACCGAATGCTGGTAATACACATTATGGCATACCACAGATTTCAGCAGGAACTACATGGAGCACAATAAGCATTGAATTTACACCTAATAGTGATTGTTCTCGTTTGTTATTCAATTTCGGACAGTTTGGAGGAGATCTTTGGTTTGATGACATGGTGCTGGTTGAAAAAGGTTCTGAGCAAAATATGATAAAGAACGGAACTTTTTGAAGAAGGAAGTCTTCCTTCTAATTGGTCTAAACCAAGTTGGCATGCGCATTCTTATTCAATTATACCTACACCGGGAGACGCAGCAGTAGAGATTTTAACTGACATCATTACTAATGGTGATGCGCAAGGCAGTGAAACTACCAATTTTGTTTCTACTCATGTGGGGGGGAGCTAATGCTGCTTGCGATATTGTTGATGGAGTAGGTAAAGACGGTAGTCGTGCTTTCGTTGTTACTTCTGCTGGTGGAGGAACAAACAGTTGGGATACTCAATTCTTTTTTGTATGCTGACCGTCCGTTGGTGGAAAATGATGTTGTACGTATCTCTTTCGATTATCGTGCAGATACACCCAATAATTCTGAGTCTCAGGCTCATGCTGCCCCTGGAGCCTTATATTCATTATGATGGTGGGTGTGCTGTTAGTTTCACTACGGAATGGCAACACTTTGAAAAAACTATTACTATTAACACTACCCTTTCTCCTGAGGGAAACATGCAGACTTTGCATGGAACTTGGATGTAGGCGCGCCCAATGCACCTGCTAATAAATATTATTTTGATAACATCAAATTGCAAATAGTTACTAAAAGGTAACACTATTCCTCTTACTCCCGAAGAGAAAAAGAAGCGCTTACTCGGGCAATGAACAATTGGATTGAAGGTATGATGAAAGCTACTGGTGGTTATGTGACTGCTTGGGATGTAGTGAACGAAGCTATTTCAGGTGATGGCAATGACGGTGAAGGTTTCTATGTCTTGCAGTCTGCTTCTAATGAAGATGCTGACCCTGTCAATAATTTCTACTGGCAAGATTACTTAGGTAGTGAAGATTATGTTCGTATTGTTGTAGCTGCCGCCCGTAAATATTATGCAGAAAACGGTGGGTGTTAAACCTCTCAAACTTTTCATCAACGATTACAATCTGGAATCCACTTGGGATGACAATAAGAAAGCCAAGAGCTTGGTACACTGGATAGAGAAGTGGGAATCTGACGGTGTGACAAAGATTGATGGTATCGGTACACAGATGCACGTGACTTACAACGCTGATGCTGCTAAACAGCAGAAGCAAAAGAAGAACATGTAGTGAAAATGTTTGAAATCTTAGCCAAGAGTGGTAAACTCGTGAAAGTATCCGAACTGGATATGGGATATGTGGATGAAAGCGGCACTGTGGTGTTGACAAAGGATATGACAGAAGAACAACATAAAGCGATGGCAGAATACTATAAGTTCATCGTGAAGAAGTATTTTCGAGATTATTCCTGCTGCCCAGCAGTATGGTATCACGCAATGGTGTGCCACCGATGCTCCCAGTGATTCTGGCTGGCGTGGCGGTGAACCTGTAGGCTTATGGGATTCTAACTATAGCCGTAAGCATACCTATGCCGGTTTTGCTGACGGATTGGCTGGAAAATAATAGAGTCTTATGAGAAAAGGCAGCGGGGCATGATGTGAAACCGCTGCCTTTATTGTTTCAATAAAAATCGAATAACAATGAAAAACATATTATTTATTTTGAGTTTGGTCATTTGGTGTGGTTGTAGTGATGAAATTCCTTTTGATACTGGTAGGGCAGAAGATATGGTTGCTACAAGGGCTGCGAATTTAGATGAATATTCATTTGAAATTTATGGCGGAGCGTTGCCAGCTTACTACCAATATGATTGTAAGGGTAATTGGGAAAAAGTAATGCCTGCCATAGTTTCATTTCATAGGGGTGATAATAACAGTATTGAACCAATTATACCTCAGGTTTTAACTAAACCTGTTTGGATAGATAGTATTGCACATAAAGCTACTATGTATAATGGTATGTTTGCGGTGTATGTATATATGCAAAATAATATTTCTTCAAAAGAAAGAAGTGGGGATATTGTGTGGCAACAACCAGAATCTAATAAAATCTTATCTATCAAAATTATACAAGAGGCAGGTAATAATCATATAATGATTGCTGTGAGAGAATCTTATAAGAATCATCCTGTCTTTACTGCCACCACAACTTATCCCGTAAAAAAAGATATAAGCTGCAGAATCCCATATGAAGCATACAATGATGGGGGAAAGTATGACGGCAATGCATCAATCACTATTCCGAAAGGAGAAACGAAAGGAACTTACGAAATGGATTATAATGGTTCTCCGTTAGTTGATTATCATGGTGATAAACTATAAAGGAACTACTAAGGAGATGATGAAGGAACTATCAGTTTTGTTCGCTATTGGTGATATTATAATAAACAGGTCTGTTGGGGCTTTCCATTTAGTATGTAACGTCAGCAGATAATGGTGTAATTTGGAATATTTGTTGTAATTTATCAAAAGGATGAGGATGCTTCGTAATATCTTGAATATCAATGCTTATAGGATATGCTGCATTCAGTATACGACTGAACCCTATTCAGTTGAATGGCATTCAGTATACGACTGAATTAGGTTCGATATACGACTGTATCCTTCGTTTGTATTATTTGTAAAGAATGTAGATTGTTATCACTCTCTTGCTTTAGCTTACAACTTTCAAGTCCTTAAAACAATGAAGAACAATATGAGAAAAATAATTTATTTATTGACATTGCCGAACCGACGAGACTATTCCTGAGCAGCCGGAAAAGCAGGAACCGGAACAACCTGTCGAACCGAATCCGGACCCGGAACCCGAGCCTCCTGCTGAAGCCAAGTTGCCAGTCCTGAATGTAGCCGGGCGCTACCTTAAAAATGAAAAGGGAGAGATAGTCAATCTGCATGGTTTTACGCAGACTTACAGCCCTTTCTTCAATAACAATGCCTGGGGTAACTATGACGTGCAGGCATGCCTCAAGTATAATAAGAGTATGGTAGACGGAATTGTGGCTGCCGGATGGAAGTTCAACTTCGTGCGGATGCACCTTGATCCGTATTGGAGTGATGACCCCTCCATGCAGTCTGTGAGATATGAAGGACATGAACGGTTCTCCGAAACTCGCTTTCGGAAGTATCTTGAAGAGTTGTTTGTGCCGATGGCAGAATACTTTATTACTCCAAAGGAATGTATGTGGTGATGCGCCCGCCCGGAGTCTGTCCGGCTGATGCTCCCTATCAAGGTATAGAAATGAGGAGACACTTATCAGCAGTTTTTGCTCAAAGTGTGGGATATTGTTTCGCAACATCCTAAGCTGAAAAAATAATATGGATGTCATGTTCGAGCTTGCCAATGAACCTGTCAGAATAAAAGGTACTGACGGAACATACGGCAGTAGCGGTGACGGTCATTTCAAGAACCTCCAACTCTACTTTCAGGCTATAGTAGATAAAATACGTGCCAACTGCCGCAACATTGTTTGGGTGCCGGGATTGTCTTATCAGTCATCTTACGCCGGATATGCCATTCACCGTATCGAAGGGGAGAATATAGGCTTTGCCGTTCACTGCTATCCCGGTTGGTATGGTAGCGATGCCGAGGAAGACAGCGGTGAAGGAATCGGCTCTTCCACAAGAGGAGGTTATGAAGCTTTTCAGCGTGGTTGGGATGCGCAAGTAGGGCCCTGTGGCGGCTTTCGCTCCTATCATGGTGACTGAAATAGACTGGGCTCCGAAGAAATATGATGCCACTTGGGGTAAAAGTATTACAGGAACGGCAGGTGGTGAAGGCTTTGGTGCCAACTTCAAATATATAGCCGACAATGCGGGAAATGTGTCGTGGCTCTTTTTCACTACAAGAAGCCAATGAAACCTTGCAGCAGCGTTTAAGGACGTGCAGCAATACGTAACTGAACGAAGTATACCGGAG
>VOFJ01003604.1_pt1 | contig 19876 bp, 21 predicted proteins | sample 5384081 | NCBI WGS metagenome assembly VOFJ01 (sample SAMN12384729, study PRJNA508395) | human gut metagenome | isolation source: healthy gut I | host: Homo sapiens
CCAAATGCCTGTCTCCTGCGTCCTGCCCCGTTACGGGGGATTTCCGGAAACGTTCCTGCATGGGGGGCGACCCGGAGGATGATGAGATTTTCGCGTATGAAGGCGCGCAGCTTGATTTTGCGAAACTCACCCTGACACATGTGCTGCTCAATCTGCCGATGCGCTTCCTGTGCAAGGAAGATTGCAAGGGCTTTGAGGAGTACGAGGAGGTCAACCAACACAAGCATTGCCGGGACGATGCGAATGTACAGCGTCCTTTTTGCGGCATTGCAGCAGTTGCTGGCTGAAAAGTCCGACAACAAAGAATAATTCGGTCAGCAATTTGGCTGCCAATAACGAGGAGGTGTAACCATGGCTCTTCCGAAGGGAAAAATCTCTAAGGCTCGCAAGCACAGCCGTCGTGCGAACTGGAAGCTCACCGTGCCCGGCATCGTTGAGTGCCCCCAGTGCCATCAGATGAAGCTGGCTCACCGCGTGTGCAAGCACTGCGGTTTCTACAAGGGCGTGCAGGTCGTTGCGGTCAACGAGGAAAAGAACGCCTAATTGGTATCCGGGGGCAAATGAGGGGAGGAAGGCAGCAGCGGGGTCATCCTGTTCTGCCTGATTTCCTACATTCCCCGCAATTCCATATGCTCGCAACGTGATGAGGAGTACCCTGATTTTGCTGGCTCAGAGAGGGTGGTTCACCGGCTGAGAGGCCGCTCGCACAGCCGTCAGGGGAAGGTCGCTTCACAGAGCGTTCGGTGAGGATGATGCAGGATTTTTTTCTGCATGGAAAGTAGCCGAATGCGGTTCGCACCCGTGACCGTGCGCTTGAGGCAGTGTTTGCGCTGCGAAGCAAGGTGGTACCACGGAAACAGCTCCGTCCTTCGGGATGGGGCTGTTTTTGCGTTTTGGCAATCATTTCACGCGGAAAGGACACCCGTATGAACTACTTCCAGCAGATCGCGGAGCGCTTGCTCCAGCCGGGCACATTCCTGCTCGTGCTGGGCGCAATCCTCGTCTATACGTCCGGCATCGTCGCCCGAAAGCTGTTTTCGGGCAGCGAAAAGGCCGATATCATTACCAAAATCGTCGGCTGCGTCGTCGCGCTCGTCGGCGCAATCCTCATTTTTGAATGATACTCTTTCCAGATTCACCTGTGCTAACTGTAAATCGTATATAGGAGGACATTCACATGGAAATGGAGAAAACATTCAATCCCCAAGCCGTGGAAAGCGAAATTTACCGCGACTGGGAATCCTCCGGCGCGTTTGTGGCGCACCGCGAGGAGGGCAAGAAGCCCTTCACCATTGTCATGCCGCCGCCCAACATCACCGGTCAGCTGCACATGGGCCACGCGCTGGACTGCACCCTGCAGGATCTCGCCGTCCGCTATCACCGCATGAAGGGCGATCCGACGCTCTGGCTGCCCGGCACGGATCACGCCGCCATCGCGACGGAAGTGAAAATCGTCGATGCGATGCGCAAAGAGGGGCTGACCAAGGAGTCCCTCGGTCGCAAGGGCTTCCTTGACCGCGCGTGGAAGTGGAAGGAAGAGTACGGCGGACGCATCGTCACCCAGCAGCGCCGCATGGGCATCAGCTGCGACTGGAGCCGCGAGCGCTTCACGATGGACGAGGGCTGCTCCAAGGCAGTGCGCGAGGTGTTCGTCCGCCTGTACGAAAAGGGGCTGATTTACCGCGGCAACCGGCTGGTCAACTGGTGCCCGTGCTGCGAGAGCGCGATTTCGGACGCGGAAGTGGAATATCAGGAGAAGGAAGGCAACTTCTGGCATCTGCTGTACCCTGTGAAGGAGACGGGCGAGATGCTGGAACTGGCAACCACCCGCCCCGAAACCATGCTCGGCGACACCGCCGTGGCGATTAACGCCGCCGACCCGCGCTATGCCCACCTGCACGGCTGCCATGTGCTGCTGCCGCTGGCGAACCGCGAAATTCCGATTATCTGCGACGAACACGCCGACATGGAAAAGGGCACAGGCGTGGTGAAAATCACCCCCGCGCATGACCCAAACGACAACGAAGTCGGTCAGCGCCACGACCTGCCCGTCGTGCGCGTGTTCACTTATGACGGCCACATGACCGGCGCGGAGGACGCCGCGAAGGACGCCGACGGTCAGGCGATTGACTGCGGCAAGTACGCCGGCATGACGACGCTGGAAGCGCGCAAGGCGATTGTCGCGGACTTGCAGGAATTGGGGCTGCTCAAGAGCATCGAGCCGCTGACCCACGAGGTCGGCACCTGCTACCGCTGCCATACGGTGATTGAGCCGATGGTCTCCCGGCAGTGGTTCGTGAAGATGAAGCCGCTGGCGGAACCGGCGATTGCCTGCGTCAAGAGCGGCGAAACGAAGTTCGTGCCGGAGCGCTTCACGAAGCAGTATATGAACTGGATGGAAAATATCCGCGACTGGTGCATCAGCCGTCAGCTGTGGTGGGGACACCGCATTCCGGTGTGGTACTGCGACGACTGTGGCGCGATGACCGTCAGCCGCGAGGACCCGACTTGCTGCTGCAAGTGCGGTTCTGCGCACATTAAGCAGGATGAGGACGTGCTGGATACTTGGTTCTCGTCTGCCCTGTGGCCGTTCTCCACGCTCGGCTGGCCGGACAACACCGAGGATTTGAAGTACTTCTATCCCACGAACCTGCTCGTGACGGGCTATGATATTATTACCTTCTGGGTTAGCCGCATGATTACGATGGGCTTGGAGGAAATGCAGGTTCCGCCCTTCCAGACGGTGCTGATTCACGGTCTGGTGCGCGACGAACTGGGGCGCAAGATGTCCAAGTCGCTGGGCAACGGCGTTGATCCGCTGGAAGTCATCGACCAGTACGGCGCGGACGCGCTGCGCTTCTCACTGGTGATGGGCGTGAGCGCGGGCAACGACACCCGCTACATCCCGGCGCGCGTGGAATCCGCCCGCAATTTCGCCAACAAGATTTGGAACGCCAGCCGCTTCGTGCTGATGAACGTGACGGAGAAAGCGCCGCTGGACACCGCGCATCTGACTGCGGCGGATCAGTGGATTCTGTCCCGCTTCCAGGATGCGACGCGCGCGATTTCTTCCAATATGGAAGAGGGCGAGTTTGGTCTGGCGGCGGATCGCATCTACGACTTTGCGTGGAGCGAATTCTGCGACTGGTACATCGAGCTTGCGAAGAGCCGCTTAAATGGCGACGACCCGGTGGCGAAGAAAGCCGTGCAGGGCGTGCTGCTGTATGTGCTGGAGGGGCTGCTGAAGCTGCTGCACCCGTTCATGCCGTTCCTGACCGAGCAGGTGTACAAGTTCCTGCCGGGCAGCGAGGGCTTCCTGATGCTCAAGTCGTGGCCGGAAGTGAAGCCGGAGCTGGATTTCCCGGACGAAGAAGCGAAGATGGAGGGCGTGATGGAGGTCATCCGCACCATCCGCAACCTGCGCGCGGAAATGAACGTCGCCGCGGGCAAGCGCACGCACCTGATGCTTCTCCCGGCGGATGGCTGGGCGGAGACGCTTGCGCACGCCGGGCAGTATTTCCAGCGTCTGGCAGGCGCAAGCGAAACGGCAATCATTGAAAGCAGCGCCGCCGTGACGGAAAAGACCGTTTCCGCCGTGACGAAGGCGTGCACGCTGTACATCCCGCTGGGCGATTTGGTGGACTTCGAGAAGGAAATCGCGCGCCTGAGCAAGGAACTCGACAACCTGCACAAGGAAATCGCCCGTGCTGAGGGCAAGCTGAACAATCCGGGCTTTGTGAGCAAGGCGCCCGCCGCGCTGGTGGAGCAGGAGAAGGGCAAGCTGGCGCTGAATCAGCAGAAGGCGGAGCAGGTCGAAAAGCGCATTGCGGAACTCAAGGAATCTATGTAATTGGGGATTTTTTCTGGGGGACTGCTTGGGGGCAGTCTCCCTTTTCTTTGGGATTACGCAGAGGATTTCGCGTCTGCGGACGCGACCAGAGGGCATGAAAACAAACGAAGTTTGCGGTCGCCCTCTGGACTGCTTCGGGTGCACACTCCTGTTAGTTGATTCTTATCGGAAGTTTTTATTTTGGTTGCCCTTTTACCGCCTGATTATGCAGAGGCGACGGGAGCAGCGAAAAAAAATCAAGATAGAAAAAGCAAACCCACCATGCCCAAAAGCAGGGAAAATCAACAGAGGGGAAACCCTTTTTGCACGCATCCGATTGCAACCGCGCCGCCAGTATGCTATAATAATCAAGCACCAAAAGGTGCAAAAGAAGGTGTTTTCAATGCTGAACAGTGAGGAAATCATCGCCGCCATCCACGGCAGTTACGCCACAGGCAGCAAAAACGGCTTCCAGAATGTGCTGACGCTGCTGAATAAAATGCACGTCGCCCTGCGCACGCCGATTGTCCACGTCGCCGGGACGAACGGCAAGGGTAGTACCTGCGCGATGCTCGAAAGCGTCCTGCGCCGTGCGGGGTATCACACCGGGCTGTATACGTCGCCGTTTTTGCAGGCGTATCAGGAGCGGATTCGGCTGGACGGGCTGCCGCTGGATGACGCGCGGATGGTGAAATACGGCAATCCGCTTGTGCAGGCGGCGGAGGAGATGCGGGCGGAGGGCGCGTTTGTGACCCCGTTCGAGATGGGGACGGCGCTCGCGCTCGCTGCGTTTGACGGCGAAAATTGCGACATCGCGATTGTCGAGGTCGGCATGGGCGGGCGCAAAGACCCGACGAACATCGTCCACCCGATTCTCTGCGCGATTACCGCCATCGGGCTTGACCACATGGCGTATCTGGGCAACACGCTCGAAGCGATTGCGGGCGAAAAGGCAGGGATTATCAAGGACAATACGCCTGTCGTCTGCCATCCGGCGAAGGAGGGTGTGCGCCGCGTGTTCGCCGAGGCGGCGGAGAAGCATCACGCGCCCCTGCGCCAGCTCAGCGACGATACGATTCTCTATGCCGCGTGCGACGCGCATGGGGCGACGGTCAGCTACCGCCTGTCGCAGGAGTGGCAGGACGTGCGGCTGAATCTGCCCGGCGCGCACCAAATCGAGAACGCCATGAGCGTGCTGGCGATGGTCGAGGAACTGCGCCGTCAGGGCTGGACGATTCCCGATCAGGCGGTGTACGAGGGGCTTGCGTCAACTGTGTGGCCCGCGCGGCTGGAGTGGTGCGGGCGCATCCTGATTGACGGCGCGCATAACCCGCAGGGCGTTCGGGCGCTGCGGAACTTTGTCGAGGAGCAGCTGCCGAATCAGCGGCGCGTGCTGCTGACGGGCGTGCTGGCGGATAAGCTGCAGGAGGACATGCTGCGCGATTTCTGCGCAATTGCGGACGACATTGTGACGGTTACGCCGGATAATCCGCGCGCGCTGGATGCGCAGACGTATGCCGATGCCCTCTGCCAGCACGGCGCGCACGCACAGGCGGCAAAATCGCTGGAAGAAGGATTGACGGAAGCAAAGCGGCTTGCCGGGGACGACGCGGTGATTGTCGCGGCGGGGTCGCTGTATTTTGCGGGCAGCCTGCGGACGGCGCTGGGGCTGGCTTGGCGGTAAAATAAGGAGAACGACATGGAATTTATCCACGAACCGGTGTTATTGCAGGAAGTCCTCGAATGGATGGACGTGAAGCCCGACGGCGTGTACTGCGACGGGACGCTCGGCGGCGGCGGACACAGCGGCGCGATGCTGCGTCTCTCCGGCGGTACGGCGACGCTCTACGGCATCGACCGCGATATGACCGCGATTGAGGCGGCGACCGCGCGCCTGCGGGACTTCCCCGGCTTCCACGCCCTGCACGGCAATTTCCACGATGGCAAGGCGCTTCTCATGGCGGCGGGCGCGCCCAAGCTCGACGGCGTGCTGCTTGACCTCGGCGTGTCGTCCCCCCAGCTTGACCGCGGCGAACGTGGGTTCTCTTATCATGAGGACGCGCCGCTGGATATGCGCATGGACGTCAGCCAAGGGCAAACTGCGGCGGATTTGCTCAATTCCGCCAGCGAACAGGAGCTGTGCCGCATCATCCGCGATTACGGCGAGGAGAAGTGGGCGGCACGCATTGCGCAGATGATTTGCGAGCACCGCGCGAAGAAGCCGATGGAGACGACGTTCGACCTTGTGCACGCGGTGGACGCGGCGATTCCCAAGGCGGTTCGCCGCAAGGACGACGGCCACCCCGCGCGCCGCACGTTCCAAGCCATCCGCATTGCGGTCAACGATGAGCTTGACCCGCTGGACAAGGCAATTTGCGACTTCGTGAACTGCCTGAAGCCCGGCGGGCGGATGCTCGTCATCACCTTCCATTCGCTGGAGGATCGGCTCGTCAAGCGCTGCTTCCAGCGGCTGCAAAACCCGTGCACCTGCCCGCCGAAAGCGCCGATTTGCACCTGCGGCAAAAAGCCGGTCGTGAAGATTTTGGCGCACGGCGCGGTCGCCCCGACGGAGGAGGAAGTCGCCCGCAACCCGCGCGCGCGTTCCGCCAAGCTCCGCGTGGCGCAGAAGCTGGAGGTGCTGTGATGCCGACGCTCTATGTGGTGGGCACGCCCATCGGCAATTTGCAGGACATGACCCCGCGCGCCATTGATACCCTGCGCCGCGTCGCGCTGATTGCCGCCGAGGATACCCGCGTGACGAAGAAGCTCCTGACCGTTTTTGACATTGACACGCCCCTGACCGCCTGCCATCAGCACAACGAGGACACGAAGGGCGAGTATCTGGCGGACAAGATGCTGGCGGACAATATCGACATCGCCCTGACGACTGACGCGGGCACGCCCTGCATTTCCGACCCCGGCTACGCGCTGGTGAAGGCTTGCGTTGACCGCGGCATTGAGGTGCTGGCGATTCCGGGCTGCTGCGCGTCCATTTCCGCCTTGTCCGTCAGCGGATTCGACACGCGCGAGTTCGCGTTCTACGGCTTCCTGCCGCGAGAAAAGAAGGATTTGCGCGAGAAGCTCCTTCAAATGGCGCGCCAAGTGCCGATTGCGGCGGTGCATGAGTCGCCGTTCCGCGTCGTTGAGCTGGTCGAAGTGGTTTGCGATACGCTGCCGGGCTGCCGCATCAGCGCGTCCTGTGACCTGACGAAGCTGCATGAAAAGACGATTCGCGGCGACGCGGCGGACGTGCTGCGCCAATTGCGGGAGAATCCGAAGGCGGAAAAGGGTGAATATTGCCTGATTCTGGATTTTCATGACGTGCGCCTGCCAGAGGAAAAATCCCCCGCGGCGGATGTAAGCCTTGAAGCGCGCCTGATTGACGAAATGGTGCGGAACGGTCTGACGCTGCGGGACGCGCAGAGCGAACTCGTGCTGGACGGCGAAAAGAAGAACGCGGTCAAGGCGGCGGCGCTGCGGCTGAAAAAGCTCTTTGAGGAGGACGACGCATGAAGACGGTAAACGCGCAGACCATCACGGAGACGATTGCGCATTTGTGCATCGACGCGAACCGCAATCTGCCCAAGGACGTGGCGGCGGCGCTCTATCAGGCGGAGGAGACCGAGCCTTTCGCGCCCGCGAAGGACTTGCTTTCTCTGCTGACGAAAAACGAGCAGATTGCCCGCACGACGCAGATGCCCATCTGCCAGGATACCGGCATGGCGGTCGTCTTTGCCGACGTCGGGCAGGACGTGCATATTGCGGGGGATTTCGCCGAGGCGGTCAACGAGGGCGTTCGCCGCGGCTATGTGGAGGGGCTGCTGCGCAAGAGCGTCGTCGGCGACCCGCTCCGGCGCGTCAACACGGGCGATAACACCCCCGCCGTCCTCCATACGCGCCTTGTGCCGGGCGATACGCTGACGCTGACCGTCGCGCCCAAGGGCTTCGGGAGCGAGAATATGAGCCAATTGCGGATGCTCACGCCCGCCAGCGGGATTGACGGCGTGAAGCGCTTCGTGCTGGACACCGTGCGCGCGGCGGGCGCGAACCCCTGCCCGCCGATGGTGCTGGGCATCGGTATCGGCGGCGACTTCGAGCAGGTGGCGGAGAACGCCAAGCGCGCGCTGATGCTGCCGCTGGGCACGCCCAACCCCGACCCGTTCTACGCACAGCTGGAAGAAGAGCTGCTTGAAGCCGTCAACCAGACCGGCATCGGCGTGCAGGGGCTGGGCGGACGCACGACGTGCCTGGGGCTGCACATTATCGCCGCGCCGACGCACATCGCGGGTCTGCCCGTCGCCGTCAACGTCAGCTGCCACGTCACGCGCCACGCGACGGCGGTGCTGTGAGAAAGGGGAGAATGCTATGCGAAAACTGACCACCCCCTTGACGGAAGAAGACGTGAAGTCCCTCCACGCGGGGGATCACGTCCTGCTCTCCGGCGTGGTTTACACCGCGCGCGACGCGGCGCACCTGCGCATGATGGATTTGATCCGCGCCGGCAAGCCGCTTCCGGTGGACTTGGCGGGTCAAGTCATCTACTACGCCGGTCCGACGCCCACGCCGCCCGGACGTCCCGTTGGTTCCATTGGACCTACCACATCGACGCGCATGGATTCCTCCACCCCGACGCTTTTGCAGCACGGTCTGCGCGGCATGATTGGCAAGGGCAGCCGCTCCGCCGCGGTCATGGCTGCAATGCAGGAATACCCGGCGGTTTATTTCGCCGCGGTCGGCGGTGCGGCAGCGCTGATGGCGGAGTGCGTCACGTCGCTGGAGGTCATCTGCTGGGACGACCTTGGCCCTGAATCGGTCAAGCGCCTGACCTTGAAGGATTTGCCCCTCGTCGTCGCAGCGGACTGCTACGGGCAGGACGCGTTCACGCTGGGGCAGAGGGCGTATCTCGAAGGGCAAAATGAAGCATAATCGCGGATGAAATGCCGCACACTAAAAACGCGCCTGTCACACTCCATTCGTGACAGGCGCGTTTTCTACCATCAGCCAGTTTTCCCAAATCCGCCGCCAGTGCGCGGGAAAATCATCGCGGGGCACGTCCGCGTCCGCCAGAAGCGGTACTTCCGCAATCACCTCGCCGCCGCTGATGAGCCGCGCCACGCCAAGTGGTGTCCCGCGAATCACCGGCGCGTCGAGTTCCTCGCTGCCCAAGTCAATCTCGATGCTTGGAATCGCCCCCTGCATGACGACGCCGCGCAAATCCGCCGCCAGCACCGCGTGGACGCTCGCGCCGCCCGAATGCGCCACAGGCAGCGTCCGCAGCGATTCGCCCGCGTTCAGCATCGTCACGGATTCGTATCGCTGGAATGCCCTGTCCATCAGCCGCGCCGCCTCGTCGAACCAGTCCGGGCAGTTCAGCACCACCCCGATGATGCGCATTCCGTTCCGCTCCGCGCCGAACACCAGGCACCGCCCCGCCTTGCGCGTATAGCCCGTCTTGATGCCTGTTGCGCCCTCGTAGGTGGTCAGCAGCTTGTTCTTGCTGCTCAGCACGCGGCTGTACGGCCGTCCCTCCCACGGAATCGTCGCGCGGCGCGTGGAGACAATCTCCCGGAAGAGCGGCTGCGTCATGGCCTGACGGGCAATCAGCGCCAAATCGTGCGCGGTGGTGTAATGCCCGTCGCAGGGCAAGCCGTGCGGGGTCAAAAAGACGGTGTTTTGGCAGCCCAGCTCCGCTGCGCGCGCCGTCATCATCCGGCAGAATTCCTCCGCCGTGCCGCCGATGTGTTCCGCAATCGCGACGGCGGCGTCGTTGCCGGACGCCAGCATCAGCCCGTAGAGCATGTCGCGCAGGGACAGCGTTTCTCCCTGCGAAAGGTAGATGCTCGTCCCCGGCACACCAAAGGCATTGCGGCTGCACGTCACCGGGTCGCCTAAATTCCCGCGCTCAATCGCCAGCAGCGCCGTCATCACCTTCGTGGTGGATGCCATCGGCAGGGGCGTTTCCGCGTTGTGGCTAAGCAGCACCCGCCCGGACGTTTCGTCGATGATGATGCACGCCTTCGCGCTTGTGGCGACTTCCTCCGCCTGTGCGCGCGGAATCAGCAGGAGGACGAGCAGCAGCGTCAGGAGGGAGAAAAGGAGTCGTTTCAGCTTCATGCTTTGCCTCTTTTACTGATGCGTCAGGAAAGACTTCACATCCTCGACGACCGTCGGAATCAGGTCGACGACGCGGTCGGCGACGCTTGAACAGGTCGCGGGGAGCATCCGCACGGTGTCGCCAGAGAGGACGAGAAACCCAACCGGCTGCACGGATACGCCCGCGCCGCTGCCGCCCGCGAAGGGGAAATCCGGCGCGTCTTTCGCAGGCTTGTCGGCCAGTAAATCGCCGCCCGCGGTCATGTAGCCGAACGTGACGCGGCTGATGGGGATAATCGTGCTGCCGGAAGATGCCTGCACCGGATGCCCGACGACGGTGTTCACGTCCACCATGTCCTTCATCGACGACATGGCGGTCTGCATCAGTTCGCTGATGGGATGTTCCATGAGGATGCCTCCTTCCACGCGGTCAGCGCCATCGCCGCCGCAACGATGATTGTCCCCAAATGCAGGAAGATTATGCACCGCGCCGCCAAAACTGTCTGTTCATGCAGGAAATCAGGCGCAATGGCGATGCGGACTTTCTCACGGCAGCTCGCCGGAATCAGCAGCCGAATCTGCCGCAGGAACGCCGTCGTCAGCGCCGTCGCCGCCGGATCGCGCAGGGCGATGGAGACGTGGACGAGCAGCTGCTCCAGCGCGGTTTGGCGCATCAGCAGGCGCACGGGGCGCTTGAGTTTGGGCAGGGCGCGCAGCAGCGCCTTGCCTTTTTGAAGCTGCTGGGCGGACGGGGGGGTGGGGCGCAGCGGCGCTTGCGAATGGTCAAAGCGCAGGGGAATGCCCCAGATGCGCAGGAGAATCCGGAAGCGCGTGCCATGTTCCTGCCGAATTTCCGCGCGGCAGGAGATGGGGGTCACGAGCAGCAGAAGCAGCGTCAACAGGGAAATCCACATGGGCAGTCGCCTCCCGCGAAAATGATTGACGAAGCACCGAAAACAGGGTATAATGGTACTATTCTGATGAATCAGGGGGATTGCAAGGATGATTGGTCTGATTGGCGCCATGGCGGTTGAGGTGGAGGCGCTCGAAAAGAAGCTCGAAGGGCGCAGGGAAACGACGATTGGCATGGATACGTTCGTCAGCGGCAAGCTGTTCGGGCAGGACGCGGTATTGGCGGTGTGCGGGCCGGGCAAGGTGAACGCGGCGGTTTGCACACAGAAGATGATTACGGCGTTTTCGCCGGATTGGGTGCTGAATCTGGGCGTCGCGGGCGCGGGCACGGAAGGCGTGCGCATCGGCGACCTCGTGGTGGCGACTGCCGCCGTGCAGCACGACGCGGACACGTCCCCACTGGGCGACCCGGTGGGCATGGTCAGCAAGGTGAACCTCGTCGAGCTGCCCTGCGACGAAGAACTCCGCGCGCGCCTTGTGGCGGCGGCGAAAAGGCGAATCTGACCGTTCATGAAGGCATTATTGCCACGGGCGACCAGTTTATACACGACGGCGCAACCCGCGCGCGCATTCATCAGCTCTTTAACGCCTTGGCGGTGGAGATGGAGGGCGGCGCGGTGGCGCATACCTGCCTGCTCAATGGGGTCAAGTGCGGCGTACTGCGCTCCATCAGCGATCAGGCGGATGGCCACAGCGACATGGACTACCCGACCTTCACGGCGCTGGCGGCGGCGCACTCCCAGCAGGTGGTGGAAAACCTGCTCCGCGCATGATCGCCTACATCACGGGCGCGTCAAGCGGGCTTGGCGCGTACACGGCGCAAGCGCTGGTGGACACGGGCTGGACGGTCGTCGCGGGCGCGCGCTCGTTCACGGGGGAAACCGACGGGCGCGTGATACGTCTGCCGCTGGACGTGACGCGGGACGACAGCGTGCGCGATTTTATGGAACGCGCGAAGCAAATCGGCGCGCCGGATGCGGTGATTCACTGCGCGGCGGTGCTGTGCTTCGGCTCGTGCGAAGAGACGGCGCTGGCGGATTATGCCCGTGTGATGGAGACGAATTTCCTCGGCATGGTGCGCGTGAATCAGCAGGTGCTGCCGCTGATGCGGGAAAAAGGCGGCGGCAAAGTGGTGCTGTTTTCGTCCATCAACGGGCTGATGGGGCTGCCGTTCCAGAGTGCCTACACCGCCAGCAAGCACGCCATCGAGGGTTACGCGGAGTGCCTCGCGCAGGAGGTGACGCCCTTCGGCATTCAGGTCATGCTGATAGAGCCGGGCGACCACCGCGGCGGCTCGTCGCGCTGCCGATTGACCTCCGCGGCGATGACAGACGCGTCCCCCTACTGGGCGGATTTCCGCAAGGGAACGGAAGCCATCCGCCGCGACGAGGAAAACGGGTCTGACCCGGCGAAACTGGGGCGGCGCGTCGCGGAGCTTCTCACGCGCGAGAAGCTGCCGTTCCGCAAGAAAATCGGCAGTCCGGCACAGATGCTCGCCCCCGCGCTGCACAAAGTTCTGCCCGGACGCGCCATGAACCGCATTCTGCGCCAATATACCCTCGGTGGCAAATAATTCGCCAAATTATCATTGCATTATTGTGTTTTCCGAAAAAATGCGGTATAATAGAGCCGGATCGACACATGAATTTGGAGGCTTGAAGGATGTACAAGCTCTTACTGGCGACGAATGACCCGGCGGTTGTCGAAGCGTTCAGCGCAGTCAAGTGGGAAGAACTCGGCTTTAAGCAGCCGCGGGTGGTCTCCACGGCGGAGGAAGCGCTGAGCAGCTTGCGCGTCAACCATGCGGACGCGGTGGCAATTGGGCTGCCGAAGGAGCAGGATGACCTGCTGGTTGAGCAGCTGCTGGAGAAAAATCCGATGCTGCCGATTATGGCGGTCAGCACGAAGCCCGGCGTGATTGAAAGCTATGCCGTGGAACTGCGCCGACTGCTGGGGCGCATCAACGCCGATGTGAGCAACGACCCGTTCTCCACGGCGGACTTGCTCAAAGAGTGCCGGCATGAGTTTTTCCGCGCGCTGATGGACGGCAGGGCGACGTCGGAGGAGGATGTGCTGCGCCATTTGCGGCTCATCCGCAGCAAGATGGATCCGACAAAGCCGTGCGTGGTCGCGGAACTGGAAATCCCGGCGGACAACGACTTTCTGCGCGGCCGCTGGCAGTACGGCAGTGACCGGCTGGAAGTGGCGCTGCGCAATATTTTCGGCGTCGAGGCGCACGGACTGCGCATTCTCGCCTGCGTCCTGCCCGGCGACCGCATTGTGCTGCTCGGCTGCCCGATGCTCTTCCACGAAGGTCCGGACGAGGACGCGTCGATTACCGGCATCCTGTCCGATCACATCCGCGACAGCATTGAGCATGTGGACGAGTATATGGGCATTGACCTGCGGATTGCATCGATTCGCGTGCTGCCGTGCCTGACGGCGCTCGCGCATAAAGACTGATGGCGTAACATACAGTTATGATAGACAGCAAGGAGGCAAATTATGGGCATTTTTGACAGCATCGGCAACATCGTCCGCGGACAGTTGATTGATGTCATTGAGTGGACGGACAGCACGAACAACACCATCGTCCACAAGTACGACATGAACGGTAAGGAAATCATGATGGGCGCGCAGCTGACCGTCCGCGAGAGCCAAGTGGCGATTTTTGTCAACGAAGGCAAGCTGGCGGACGTGTTCCAGCCCGGCCGCTATGAGCTGTCCACCGCCAATATGCCGGTGATGACGGCGCTGAAGGCGTGGAAGTTCGGGTTCAACAGCCCGTTCAAGTCCGACGTGTACTTTGTGAACACCAAGCAGTTCCTTGACTGCAAATGGGGGACGACGAACCCCGTCATGATGCGCGACGCCGAGTTCGGCATGATTCGCCTGCGCGCGTTCGGCGCATATTCCTTCCGCGTTGCTGACCCGGAGGTTTTCCTGCGCGAGGTGTTCGGCACAAGCAGCGAATACACGGTGCAGGACGCCGAAGGGCAGCTCAAGCGCACGCTGGTGTCCGGCCTGTCCGACGCGATTGCGGAAAGCAAGCTGCCCGCGCTCGATTTGGCGGCGAACTACGACGAAATCGGCGATTATGCGCTCAAGACCATCAACCCGCGCATTGAGAAGCTCGGCTTGACGCTGGCGTCGTTCGTCATTGAGAATATCTCCCTGCCCGAAGAAGTCGAAAAGACGATGGATAAGCGCACGTCCATGGGCGTGCTGGGCGACATGAACCGCTACACGCAGTATCAGGCGGCGGAAGCGATGCGCGAGGCGGCGAACAACCCCGGCGGCATGGCAGGCGCGGGCGTCGGCATGGGCGCAGGCGTGGCGATGGGTCAGGCGTTCGCGCAGGCGATGCAGGCGACGCAGCAGCCCGCCGCGCCGGTTCAGCAGCAGCCGACGGCACAGAAGGGGAGCTTCTGCGCCAACTGCGGTGAGCAATTGACCCCCGGTGCGAAATTCTGCCCGAACTGCGGTCAGAAGCAGGAAACGGCGAACGTCTGCCCCGCGTGCGGTCAGAAGGTGCAGCCCGGCGCGAAGTTCTGCGCCAACTGCGGACAGAAGCTGTAAACGAATCACAAAATAAACCGGGAGGTACACCGCATGGTGCGTCTCCCGGCTTTTTGCGTGTCATTTTTGCGGATTCGCGTCTATTTATTCCGCATTCCTCATTCCGAATTTCGGATTTTCCTCCAGCCGTGCCCTTGCCACTTTCCCCGCCGCTTTCATTGCCGTGGGAATCGTCAGCGCGTTCATCTCGTCCAGCGTAACAAACCGATACCCCTTCGGCGCATCCGCGTCGGGCGCGTCCATCTGATACAGCTTCATCCGCCAGATTTGGTGCGTGAAAACGTGCTTCGCGTCCCCCGCAGGGCGGACATTCCGCAGATTCATGTGCATCTGCGCGCCGAAATCTGCGGGATTGTCCGTATGCCCCGGCAGCATCGGGAACACCCACAAGCCGTGCAGCATCGTCTCCGTGCGCTGGCGCATTAGGACTTTCTCGCCGGAAAAAATCAGCAGCACGTCCCAATCGAACGGCTTCGGCGGATTCTTCTGCGGCAGCACGGGCAAATCCTCCGCGTCGCCCGCGTCGTACGCGTCGCAGTGCGCCCGGAGCGGGCAAACGTCGCAGTTCGGCGTGCCGGGGACGCACACTGCCGCCCCCAAGTCCATCAGCGCCTGATTGAAATCGCCCGGACGCGCCGCCGGCACAAGCGAATCCACCTTTTCCTCCAGTTCGCGCCGAACGGACGGAATGCCCACGTTCTCGCGGATGCCCATCACCCGGCTGGCGACGCGGATGACGTTGCCGTCCACCGCCGGAACGCGCTGGTCAAACGCGATGCTTGCAATTGCCCCGGCAGTGTATGCCCCGATGCCCTTCAATTGCCGCAATTGCGCCACCTCGCGCGGCATTTCGCCCCCGAAGTCGCGCACCACCTGCCGCGCCGCCTGATGCAGATTCCGCGCGCGCGAATAGTACCCCAGCCCCTCCCAGAGCTTGAGCACGTCCGCCTCGTCCGCCGCCGCCAGTGCCGCCACATCCGGGAAGCGCGCCAAAAAGCGCTCGTAGTACCCGCGCACCGTCTCCACGCGCGTCTGCTGCAGCATCGTCTCGCTCACCCATGTGCGGTACGGGTCGTGGATGCCGCGCCAAGGCAGCGTCCGCGCGTTCTGGTCGTACCAAGCCAGCAGCAGTGCCGAAATCGTCTCACGCATTCGATAAAATCCCCCTCTTTATCGTCCTATTGTACCACAGAAGGAGACTTTTGCCCACCCCACGGCTGATTTTTCCCGATTTGCAGAAATTTTTTTGCATTTAGAACGTTTGTTCGCTTGCATTCGTTCGCGTTTTGGTACATAATACTCCATGTTGATTAGCACTCATGCAAAGTGAGTGCTAACAGCCTGAAGAGAAGCAAGGAGGAAATGACACTATGACCGTGAAGCCTTTGGGTGACCGCGTTGTCATCAAGAATGTTGAAGCCGAGGAAACCACCAAGTCTGGTCTGATTCTGACCAGCGCCGCGAAGGAGAAGCCGCAGATGGCGGTTGTTCTCGCTGTCGGCCCCGGCGGCAATGTGGATGGCAAGGAAATCAAGATGCAGGTGACGGAAGGTCAGAAGGTTATTTACAGCAAGTACGCCGGCACGGAAGTCAAAATCGACGGCGAAGAGCTGATTATTGTGCGACAGAGCGACATTCTGGCTGTGGTGGAGTAATAAGCTGACTCCGCAATTTATTGAAAGGAAGTAAGTTTTATGGCTAAGCAGATTCAGTATGGCGAACAGGCTCGCCGGAGCCTTGAAAAGGGCGTGAACGCGCTGGCGGATACCGTCAAAATCACCCTCGGCCCGAAGGGCCGCAACGTGGTGCTGGACAAGAAGTACGGCGCGCCGCTCATCACCAACGACGGCGTGACCATCGCCAAGGAAATCGAGCTGGAGGACCCCTTTGAGAACATGGGCGCCCAGCTGGTGAAGGAGGTCGCCACCAAGACCAACGACGTGGCCGGCGACGGCACCACCACCGCCACCCTGCTGGCGCAGGCGATTATCCGCGAAGGTCTGCGCAACCTCGCCGCCGGCGCAAACCCCATGGTGCTGAAGAAGGGCATTGCCGCCGCGACGGATGCCGCCGTGGAAGGCTTGAAGGAGCTGTCCCAGCCCATCAACGGCAAGCAGGCGATTGCCAACGTCGCCGCGAACTCCGCTGCGGATGAAACCATCGGCAAGCTGATTTCCGACGCAATGGAAACTGTCGGCGCGGATGGCGTTATCACCGTGGAAGAAAGCAAGACCATGACCACGGGCATGACCATCGTCGAAGGGATGCAGTTCGACCGCGGCTATGCGTCCGCCTACATGGTGACCGACACCGAAAAGATGGAAGCGGTTCTTGATGATCCGCTGATCCTTATCACCGACAAGAAGATTTCCGTCATTCAGCGAAATCCTGCCCCTGCTGGAGCAGGTGCTGCAGAGGGGCAAGAAGCTGCTCATCATCGCCGAGGACGTCGAGGGCGAGGCGCTGTCCACGCTGGTTGTCAACAAGCTGCGCGGCACGTTCACCTGCGTTGCGGTCAAGGCGCCGGGCTTCGGCGACCGCCGCAAGGAAATGCTGCAGGATATCGCCATCCTGACCGGCGGCACCGTCATCTCCTCCGAAACCGGCATGGAGCTGAAGGAAGCGACGATGGATATGCTCGGCCATGCACGTCAGGTGAAGGTGAACAAGGAGAACACCACCATCGTTGACGGCGCGGGCGACAAGGATCAAATCGCGGCGCGCGTGGGTCAGATTAAGGCGCAGATTGCCGAAACGACCAGCGACTACGACCGCGAGAAGCTGCAGGAGCGTCTGGCCAAGCTGGCTGGCGGCGTGGCCGTCATTCAGGTTGGCGCGGCGACTGAAGTGGAAATGAAGGAACGCAAGCTGCGCATTGAGGACGCTCTGGCGGCGACCCGTGCGGCGGCGGAGGAAGGCATTGTGCCTGGCGGCGGCATTGCCCTGCTGAGCGTGCAGCAGAACGTGGCTGCCCTGCTGCCGAAGTACAGCGGCGACGCCAAGACCGGCGTGCAGATTATCCTGCGCGCGCTGGAAGAGCCGATTCGCCAGATTGCGGCGAACGCGGGTGTGGATGGCCCGGTGATTGTCGAGAACATCAAGACCACGAAGAAGCGCAACGCGAAGAAGGCTGCCGGCTACGGCTACGACGCGCTGAACGACGAATACTGCGACATGATTGAGCGCGGCATCATTGACCCGACGAAGGTCACGCGTTCGGCGCTGCAGAACGCGGCGTCTGTTGCGGCGATGGTGCTGACCACCGAATCGCTGGTGGCGGACATCCCCGCGCCCGAACCCGCGGCTCCGGCTGGCGGCGCTGGCATGGGCGGCATGTACTAATTTCCTTTGGCTTGATGGGCTGTGCCTTTTCCGACGAGGAAGGGGTGCAGCCCTTTCTCTGTTATTTTATCCTGATTGATTCTTGCTTTGCAGGGGATTCACGAAAACAGGCATTGCAGCTTTTGCTGAAAAATAGCAAATTATGACGAGTTCATAACTGTTGTTCAAGTCCAAACCCCCTCGGATTCGGAATATCGCGAATAATTTCAAGTTTGTTCATGCAGCTGTCATAATAGTATGATATGATAAAAGTGGCGGACAAGTAGTATCGCGCTTGCGCCGCCGCAAAACGCTGTATATTTGTCAGCGCTGCTGCATAAGGTTTGCCATCCATGCGGACAAAGTGCTTCCTGACTTGTTTTGTCGGGTCAAAAGCGCTTTTGCCGAAGCGGGCGAGCGGGGCTTCTATTTCCCCGCGCCGACGCGTAGACTATGAAAGGATGGAGGGCAAGCCATGACCCATTCCACTGCACCTGCGCATCCGAAAAAAGGCGGCGTACACCCGCGCGGCACTGTGCCTGCTGCTCAGCGTACTGACTTTCTGCTACGCCGGGTCGCTGCATCAGGACGCGACGACCGTACTCGCTGCCAAGCGGATTCTGCCGGTTTACTCCGTCGAGCGCGACGACCGCGTGATCTCGATTTCCTTCGACGCCTCGTGGGGCGGCGATCAGACCATGCGCATCCTCGATTTGCTGGACGAGTACAATGCCAAGGCGACGTTCTTCCTCGTGGGCATCTGGGTTGACAAATACCCGGAGCTGGTGAAGGAGATTCACGACCGCGGGCACGAAATCGGCAATCACTCCAGCAAACATCCGCACATGACGAAAATCAGCGAAAGCCGAATGCGGCAGGAGCTGTCCGACATGGCGGAGAAGCTGGAAGCGATTACCGGGGAAAAGCCGACGCTGTTCCGTCCACCGTATGGGGACTACAACAACACGGTCGTCAGCGTCGCCCGCAGCGAGGGGTACGAGGTGGTACAGTGGAGCATAGATTCGCTGGATTGGAAGAACAAGGGCGCTGCTGATTTGATTCGGCGCGCGACAACAAACGTTGCGCCGGGCGACATTGTGCTCTTCCACAACGATTCTAAATACATTCTCGACGCTTTGCCTACCATTCTGAAGACTTACCACCAGCAGGGGTTCACGCTTATTCCTGTGGGCGAACTTCTGCTGGAGGGAAACACAACGATCGACGTGCAGGGCAGACAGCATCCCGCAAAAGCGGAGTAGCCCCGCCGTCAAAAAGAAAGGTGAATCGCTATGGAAGAGAACGGAAATTTCCTGCATTTGAGCGGCGTCCTGACGGACAATCCTGTCTACGGGCATGAAGTGTTTGGCGAGAAGTTTTACTATGCCACCCTGTCTGTGCCGCGTCTGTCCGGGACGGAGGATTTGCTGCCCATCACGGTGTCTGAGCGCCTGATGGATGATACGCCGCTGACCATCGGCTCGAAGCTGGCGCTGGACGGTCAGCTCCGCAGCTACAACAAGGTCATCGAGGGCGCGGGACGCCTGCTCATCACGGGCTTCGCGCAGCATCTGGTTGACCCGGACAGCGACGAGAACCCGAATCAGGTGCAGCTGACTGGCGCGCTGTGCAAGCTGCCCTCCTACCGCACGACCCCCTTCGGCCGCGAAATCGCCGACCTGATGCTGGCGGTCAACCGCGCTTATGGCAAGAGCGATTATATCCCTTGCATCACCTGGGGACGCACCGCGCGCTTCGCCAGCCACCTGAAGGTGGGCGACAAGGTGACGCTGCTGGGACGCTTCCAGTCTCGCGCGTACCAAAAGCAGCTGCCTGACGGCACGGTCATCGGCAAGACGGCGTACGAAGTGTCCGTCGGTCGCCTGACGATGGCGGATGCAGCGCCGCAGCCCGCGCCGTTTGTCATTCACCCGGAGGAAACCCACACGGTGGAGACGCTCGTGCAGCCTTCGACCCCGGTTCAGGTGAATCCTTTTACCACACCCACAACCTGATTTTTTTCGCCGTCGCTGCCCCCTTTTTGCGGGGGGCGGCGGCTTTTTTAATGCGGAATAAGCAATAGGGGAGCACACGCAAAAATCCATATCAAAAAAGAAGGAGCCGGTCATGAAAAACCGACGC
>VOFJ01003392.1_pt1 | contig 19875 bp, 25 predicted proteins | sample 5384081 | NCBI WGS metagenome assembly VOFJ01 (sample SAMN12384729, study PRJNA508395) | human gut metagenome | isolation source: healthy gut I | host: Homo sapiens
ACTTCACAGACTCCCCCCATCCCGATGGGCGACGCCTTCACCACCTCCGTCGGCATCGTAGCCACCTGGATGCTGGCCCGCCGTATCATCGAACACTGGATCTTCTGGGTAATCGTCAATTGCATATCCGTTTATCTTTATTACCTCCGTGGCCTCTATCCAACCATGTTTTTGTACATTTGCTACGCAATATTGGCCATCGTCGGATATTTCACCTGGAAAAGAAAGGAATAAATAAAGAACGGATATGAAATGTTGAAAATAAACTCTACATTTGTGAGGTATTACAAACTTATAAAAAACAAAACCTTATGAATGTAATTCTTAAATCTGACATTGAATACAAGCAATGGCTCACCGATCTTAAATTCCGTATACGAAACAGCCAAATCAAAGCGGCTCTGAAAGTTAATGCAGAATTAATCAATCTATATTGGGAACTTGGAAAGGAAATTGTTTCCAAACAGGAACAATCACAGTGGGGGATGGCTTTGATAAAAACAATTAAGTTCAGATCTACAGCAGGAATTTCCTAATATGAAAGGTTTCTCTATCAGCAATATCAAATACATAAAACAATGGTATCTGTTTTTTATAAAGACATTACAATTGGCCAACAAGTTGTTGGCCAATTAGAAAATATATTTAATATTCAAGAGTTAGTATCCCAAATCCCCTGGGGCCATAATCTTCGTATTATTGCTCAATGCAAATCCACAGAAGAAGCTATGTTCTATATCCATAAAACCATCGAATATAGCTGGAGCCGCAGTATTCTGGATCAACCCATCAAACAACAAGACTACCAACGAACAAGGCATTCCGTATCAAATTTTTTCCTGCTTATTACCAACAGTCCAGAGTGACCTGGCCCAGGAATTACTAAAAGATCCTTACAATTTCGATTTTCTTACACTTACAGATAGCTATAAAGAACGCGAACTGGAAAAATGCCTTAACCGACAATATCACGAAATTTTTAATTGAGTTAGGAGCCGGTTTTTTGCATACGTTGGCCGCCAGATACCTTTAAAAGTAGGTAATGAAGAATTTTATCTGGATTTACTCTTTTTATCATCTGAAATTACGGTGTTATATTGTTATCGAGTTGAAAGCAACCGATTTCATACCAGAATATACCGGTAAATTAAGTTTTTACCTGACTGCTGTAAATGATTTATTAAAACATCAGACAGATAATCCAACAATCGGTTTACTGATATGTAAAAATAAAGATAGCTTTATTGCCGAATATTCATTGAAAGGAATTAGTCAGCCCATCGGTGTCTCAGAATACGAATTAACTCGCCTATGCCCGGAAGATTTCAAAGGGAAGCCTGCCTTCAATAGAAGAAATTGAAGCTGAATTAAAAAGAATAAAGTTTAAAGAAAGGAATAAATACAAATGGAAACATTATATGATTGTGTAGTAGTGGCTAACGGCAGTTTTCCGCAAACAGCGGGGCCGTTGGAATTATTAAAAGCAACACCCGTCATCATTGCCTGCGACGGGGCCGTGCAGAACCTTCATGAAAGGGGATTGGTCCCGTCGGCCATTGTCGGCGACCTGGACAGTATTCCTCCGGAAATGCTCCGGCTATATGCCGACCGTATCCATACCGTGGAAGATCAGGAGATAAACGACCTAACCAAGGCTGTACGCTTCGCCCACGCTTCCGGTTACCGGAAAGTACTGATTCTCGGAGCTACGGGACTTCGCGAAGACCATACGCTCGGAAACATCTCCCTGCTGACAGACTTTGCCCCTCTATTCGAAGTCGTGGAAATGCTCTCCGATTACGGTCGCTTCATCCCCGTCCTCCGGACAACAACGCTACCATGCACACCCGGCCAGCAAATATCCATCTTTTTCCATGTATCCCTGCGGAGAAATAACCACCGAAGGCCTCCGATGGCCCATCACCCGACGCCGCCTGACATCCTGGTGGCAAGGCTCCCTCAACGAAGCCCTGGAAACCGAGTTTACCCTCACCTTATCCCCCCGATGCCCGATTAATCGTCTATTTCCAGTCCCCCGCATAATTTTCAATTAAAAAAAAATGCCCCGGAAGGATAACCACTCACTTCCGGGGACTTAATACACCCTCAATTTTACAACTTAGTATACTTAACCGAAGCCTCACGGCTTCACCTTTTATGCTGGTAATTGATTCAGCTGACAAGCCTTCCATTCGGGGAAGCCATCGATCTGATCGTTCAACTGAAATAAGAGCTTGTCGTCAGCCACTTGTTTCAAAATAGTCTTCGGAGCAAGAGGCAAACGCATGTCGTCCACTTCAAAAAAAGCTTTCAACAGAATCACGTCATATCCGTCACGAACTATTTCCTTCTTTTTATTACAACCGGAACTTTCAACTGAGCCAGATAATAAGCGGAACGTTCATAGGCGCACCATTTATTTCCTTCCAGATACAGATGCACTCCGTTCTGGTTGTCAATCTCGTTTACTAAAAACGTATTCGACTTGTGCAGCATGTTCCATATTATTATTTTTTTATGCTTTTTCCATAAATCATTCTGATGCAAAAATAGACTCTATTTATTACAATTCCACACGGTATACATATCAATTATGCATGTTGAAACTATCAAATAAAGCATTGTCATCTCTTTTCTTCTGTAATTCTCTCAAATTAGCTGCTGCGTCTATCACACCGGCTTCTTTTGCCTGTTTCAGCAAAGTTTCCGCCCCGTCAAGATCACCTTCAATTAATTTTATAACGCCACGGGCATGGATTGCTTCAGCCGAATTACCTGCTTTCGACAGATATTTTTTAGCGGATTCGTAATCGCCTTTTCCTATAGAGATATTAGCAGCATTCAGATTAGCCACCGGATCAGAACTGTACATGCGTACAGCAATTTCAAATACATCGTTATATTCCTTGCTTCCCGTTTCATAGCTGTTGGCTACGGCAAACATTTCACTCAGACTCAACTGTTGCGGACGGGTCTTGATAATCTCACGACCTTCTTCTACCGTAAAAACTCACGGACCGTATAGTCGATACGATATTCCGAACGGCGCAACGACGGGAAGATATTTTTCAATACATAGCTGAAAGCAGATCCGCCTTTCAAAGCACGCAGTTTAGTCTCTTTCTGGTCGGGCTGCAAATCACTGTTGATAATGCTAAGCACTTCATCGCGTGCCGGCATATCATAGTCTGCCTCTGCCTGCGCTTTGAAACCGGCCCAGTCTTCAGGTTCGTTTTCCAGCGTGAAGAAACTCTGCGGGAAATCATTCTTCGAACGGATATAATCGCGCAATGCCTTCACACGATTATCCGACAAACGGTCGTTGGAAGCATACGAACCTTCCGGCGAAGCATAACCTTTCAATATAATACCCTTCGGAGTGATATTCTTGTCCGACGTTACCGAACGGATCGTACTGTTGATCTTATCCAATTCAGACGCATTATTACGGAAGTCAGGCAAGATCTGCGATTTACCCACCTGGAAATCCAGATAAGCCGTTCCCACTTCGGCACGATGTTTCTCTGTTTCAGCCTCCGGCGAGATATATGCCAGTGTCGGCTGCACTTTATATCGTTCCGTCGGTGCCATACGGATCTTATCGGCGATCAGCAACGGACCCACTGCTTCTTCTTTTCCACATCCGCACAGATCCTGTGCCAATACAAAACGGGCATCTTTCATCCACGGTTCCCAGGCGATCGTCATTTTGTAAGGGATCACATGTTCCGAAGCATCACTGGCACGAAGCACCTGATAACGCGGTTCATCCTGCAAATTCTTCAACGCCACTTCGCGTTTATAGACTTTTTGCACGGTTCTTCCCGTTCAGCAAGATGGAAGGAAGTCCTTCTTTCTGGTCTGCACTTTCCAACAGCGGAGTCAATGTCAATGACTTACGCGATTCGATCAGGTCACCCTTCACCCGGATTGTTGCATCGATATAAAGTGAATCCCCTTTCTGCATCAGGTCGTTGCAAGCGACACCGATCGGACTGTTTCCCGTTTGCGCTCCTGTTGGAACCGCACCGGCCACCAACAAAGCGGCTACAATATAGATATTCTTTCTGTTTTTCATTGTCCCGATCATTTAAAGAAATAAATAAAGGAAAGAGCTGCTTTTGTCACGCCGAAATAATCCTTGGTACGGCTTTTCTCGATAGAGCCGCAAACAGCACACGGATACTTGTCGTCCTCCAGATGTGCCCAACCCACACCGATCACAGCTTCCATACTCCACCGGTTACTCAGCAGCCATTGGTAACCATACGACAGACCTGCTCCATACAGATGTCCCTGATAACGGTTTTTTTCCATATTTTCACCTAAAAAATCTTCAGACCGCCGACATTATAATCGGCATAATGGGCATGCACTCCGAGAAAATGGCCGTTAAACTTCTCACATAACCAATAACGCGCTTCCGGCTGAACCATCCAATGTTTAAAACGAGCTTCGTCTCCCAGCATCCAGCCGTTATAGTTACCGGACAAATCCAGTGACCACTTTTTTGCTCAATCCGACCTCTACTCCCAGGTTAATGGTAGCAGTAGCATCGTACAGCAAGTTTGACTTTACCGCAAACTTCTGTCCATAGACATTCGTCATGCCGGCTAGAAGCAAAAAGAGGAAAAGTACTTTTTTCATATACATTATTATTATAATTTCATTTACCCTGCAAATCTAATTAAAAAGAAAGATTTTCAACGTTTACAAAAGTAGTTATTTACTTTATTCCCAATAATAGGCAAGTCTTTCAAGTTGATAGGGTGTTTCTACCAAATTAGCCGGTTTTGATAGAAACACCACCTGAGCTCTCATTTTCGGATAGGATTGCCGATAGATAGCAGTTGAAAAAGGCATAAAAAACTCCGGGAAATATCCTGTTACAGATACTTCCCGGAGTTTCTTATAGTTTATCTATTCTATATAAGAGAAAATTCCGTTACAAATTCTCAAGCCATTTTTTGCCGGGCTTGGTATAAAGCCAAGCTAAAAGCACCGGCAACAACACAACCTATTGTAAAAAATAATGCTAGTCCGTTCATATCATTTCACTTTAATATTTTATTTCCAATATACGCTAATATATATATGTTTGCAAAATTCTACACAAATCATATACCAACTCATAGGATCTGCCATGTCTTTCTGTAAAACTAACATTTCACCTAAAAACAATAGCAGCAAACGTCAGTTTAGCCAAGTCATAGAAGAATTTACTCAGATTCTCTCTACGAGATCTGTCCCTTTCCCGTCCTTCTTTCTTTACTTCCTGCTGTTTTTCCCAATTGCTCATACTGCAAATATGGTGATTTTTTTCGAATAGGAATGTATGAGACACATAAATATTTACTAAAACAAAACAGGCACGACCCCGTTATCCGGTTCGTGCCTGCTTTGTTAATCAGAGAAAGAATTGTGCCTATTCGATTTCCGGACGGTCGGAACCACCGCCTTCGCCACTGCCCGAACCGGTTTCATCAGTTTTGGGGATTTCGAACTTCTGGATGCTTACTTCGCTCAGCATGTCCTTGAAATAAGAACCCGGAGTGAAGATGATTTTTACGATGGCGCAAAGCTTCCGCATTCACAGCCTCTTCCGTATCCTGGCTCTTGCTGCCGAAAGCAGGACGGAACGTCCCGAAATCACCCAGCTTCACCGACAAATGATTTTCCAGATTCCACATGATCGCATCGATCAGACCATCGGTCACCATTTTCACTACGCCACGGGGCGCCATACCAACCTTGGTTACCTGGTCGCAAAGAGCGGAATAACCTACTGTACCTGCCATCAACGGACGGGCTACATACTTCACTGCCTTGGTTTTATCAAACCCGAAAACAGTTTTTCTTGACTACATACTTTAATGCCATACTAGTTATTATTAAATGATTATAAAAAAAAAGGATATAATGAATTCTTTGTTTTCAATAAATAATCGATTACACTGCAAAAGATATACTATGCTCAAAGGGGTAAAAAGCAATAAGAACAGGATATCAAAACACAATAACATTCTAATAAACAAAGCATTGATCTCAATAAAAACTCATAGAAGAAGCTTTTTTTTTTCCTGTTCTCACTGCTTCTCTGAAACAGCAATATTTTAGATACTTTTAATACGTCACTTACTCCAGCGAAACCTATTCGATCTCCGGACGGTCTTCCGAACCGCCGCCCTGAGAACCGCCGGTTTCATCGGTTTTGGGGATTTCGAACTTCTGGATGCTTACTTCGCTCAGCATGTCCTTGAAATAAGAACCCGGAGTAAAGATGATTTTACGATGACGCAAAGTTTCCGCATTCACAGCCTCTTCCGTATCCTGGCTCTTACTACCAAAAGCTGGACGGAACGTCCCAAAATCACCCAGCTTCACCGACAAATGATTTTCCAGATTCCACATGATCGCATCGATCAGACCGTCGGTCACCATTTTCACTACGCCGCGAGGCGCCATACCAACCTTGGTTACCTGATCGCAAAGAGCGGAATAACCTTACTGTACCTGCCATCAACGGACGGGCTACATACTTCACTGTCTTGGTTTTATCAAACCCGAAAACAGTTTTCTTAACTACATACTTTAATGCCATACTATTATTGTTTTATGATTACGAAACAAAGGTACAGCAGGCCGTTCCGATGAAAACGGATAGAGCGGTTTAGAGCGGAATAAGAAGGTTTAAATAGGAATAAATCGGTTTACTGCCATATATGTTCCTAATCGCAACCGTTTTTTCATCCAAACACCGTCAGACCTTTGTTTCTCGATGATGTTACAAAGATAAGACACCGGTCAGGGGCCAAAGGAACCTACGGAAGGATACGGGAACATTCGGGCACTTTTTTCTTGAAAAAAGACATAAAAAAACCCGAAAACAGTTTTCTTTATTACATACTTTAATGCCATACTATTTTGTTTTAAATGATTATGAAACAAAGGTACGGCGGGAGGTTATGGCCTTGAAGACCTATGTGTTTTCACGTGACGAAACGACACTTTTTTTCATTTAATTGCATTTCTGTTCAGTCAATTGGAGTATTCTAGTTGAACAAAAAGTAGAGAACTAAAAAATAAAAACGTCAGAAAATATGCAGTCTATTGTAATATCCATAAAAAAACTGTGTCAGCAAAATGGAAACCGACTTCCTTTTTACTGACACAGTTTAAATTACAACCTTTTTATTAATCGCAACCTGCTATATATATTTTACTTTACATCTTTCACAACAACGGATATATAAAAGAGGATTAGCATATTTTGGATTCCCAGGACTTGTTAATTGTAAAATATTTTCATAAAACATATAAACACGATTCTCCGTAAAAGCATAACTTGTCCATGAATACACCGTTTTATTTCCGGTCTTTTCTGCACGTATCAACATCTGTAACTCCCTTTGGTTAGGTACCCTCCAACCCTCTGAGTCTCCATCCTCTGAATAATATTTACATGGAGAATTACCTAATCTCATATTAGTTGTTAAATCAGTACGTGTTATCTGACTTTGAGTTTTATCTTTCCACACCTCTTGTTCCCTCATCCTTATAAAAACGATAATAAGTTTTTTTCCTCCAGCCATAGCCTGTAGTGAATTTTTGGGTGTAATCTGGCGAATATCCTGTTGGTCCCTCCCCTTGTTCAAAAATACCCTGATTTATTTTCATGAGTTTCACCTCCGGTAGCATAAACTCTTTTTATTCTCTGAACTTAAAACTTTAACTGTAAAATTGGGTACAACATCTTTCGCAAACTTAAATTTTTATAGGGAGCATTAGCACCATTAAAGTCAGTATGAACATGCTCATCCAACTCTCCCTCCAAATACTGTTCCCGAATTGATTGACTATTCATATTTGACATATCAAATACTAAATTGTTCTCAGAATAATATTGATCCGGATAAGTACCTGCAGCTTCTTGTTCACTAGACATGCCTAAATTGCGGATGCAACGAATAGATCTCCCATAATCACGACCTGTGTCAGATCCATCATTATCATTTCAAACGAAGACCCTTCTTCTGCCCACAAAATACGTTTTTTGTTACTTGCATAAAATGATCATAATCCCTGTTCTTCTGATAAAGAGCGAAACCATTCGGCAACCCGAATGTCCCCCATCCAAATATCCATATACTGATAAATAGCAGGCAAATACCATTTCATTTCATCTTTTACTAATTTTGGTATCACCATTTTTCATCCCTATTACGAGACATACATGCTGCATAAGCTTTTTTTTAATTCAGAACTAAAATCCGCCCCATTAGCATACCAATCTTTACCTATTAACTGTGTTTCTGCTAATAAATTGGCATATCCATTATTCATATTATCCCCCTTGGTATTATTTCCATAATTATCAGCAGAGGATAGGATCCGTCTCATTTATCCACTCAATACCCCAAGCTGTTTTTTAGAATCTAAAAGCATAGATCGTTTGTATTGATTTTTGGGAAATTGTATAACGAGCCTCTCTTAAAGAGCTGGAATGATTAGTATTATGAGTATAACTATCAATGTTACACATTATTTGCATAACACGTGGTTCAGTATTTACAAATTCTGTCCAGTTCTTACTTTTATAATAAAACTCATCAATAAAAGCATGTAACTTTAAGTTCATTATTAAGATAATTTTTTTTCTCTTTAAGATACTCTGAGAATTTTTTTCACATCCATTAATTTGAACTTATTACTCTCATTGGGATATCTTTGCTTATTATCTGAATACTGTCCGCTAAATTTTTCATTTACCATAAAATGAATCCACTGCCAATTTTCAGCATAATCATCATTTTCTCTTTTGCGTCTGAGAGTTTAATATATCCTGTTGTAAATGGTGTTTTAACCAAGAAATCCGTGCCATATGCATCTATATCTTTTATATTAAAAGTATATACACTACTTTCATAGTGGGCATCATAATTATCAACTTCACCTTCGACATAAGTCACATCACCATCCGCTCTATGATAAGGACTCTTTTTTTTTTCACTTCTGTTATAATTTCATCAACACCTGCTACCTGAATATTATATACATAAATCTTATTTCTTTTACTCTTATAATCTCCTAAATCAGTGGAATTTTATCAGACCCCATACCTAAGCTTATGAAATATGTTACATTAGCATCGACCTTTGCAGGATTCTGATACCCCTCTCTCTTTCCTGTGCCAACAAAATGTCCTTTCAACTCAACATAAGTTGCATTTGACGGACGCTTGTCTGCTGCTTCGCGAATATTTTTTATCTGAAATATCAGTAGAGGACTGCAAGTTTTCCAACATAGCAAATTCAAATGTATTATTAACAAATCGCTGACTGACTGAAGTAGGAAAATAATCTGAAGATTCTGAAGATGAACTCCCCCCTATACAGAGAAGATGTCACAGGTACATTAACAATTTTCCACGAAATTGGTTCAAAACGAATCTACTTTATCACCAATTTTGCTTATAGAAAATGTTATATTCGAAAACAAACGAAGGAATTAATTTAATTGAACCATCGATTGTTTTGCCATTATCATCTTTAATAACAGTTTGTCCACCATCGTTTAAGTCAATAGAAACAAGTTCTGCTTCTTCCGGTTCGTTTGTTGCTTCTTTACCACTTGTATAATAGCCGGACGCAAGAAAAGAATTACCAGTAAAAGAAACGATATTATCTTTTAAAGAGACTGGTATTGTTGCTAAATCACTTTCTTCAGCAATATTATCTAATGAACTCTTGAGACTTTGAGTTGCATCGCTTTTTAGATTGGCTATACCATAAATGCGTCGTTTACCTGTCGTTGTCTGAAAAAGAAATAGAGCCTGACAATCCACTCAAATGTTCAAAATACCCCTTATTTTCACTTGTTACAGGAACACGTGTTCCGTTTTTCATCAAAAAGGAGTACATACAAATCAGATACACGACCTTCTGTCAAAGCACTCTCTTCGTCTGTATTATTTCCGGATCACCTGTGGCAAAAGATAAAGATAAATTAACAGCACGTCCTTCTTCCACATCTGTGGAAGATTTTAATTGCTTGTTCATCTACACAAGCAGATAATAAAAAATATACCCGCTAATAAACTTAATACATGCAAACTATATTTTTCATACAATCAACTTTTTATAATTATTACCCTATTCTCTCTATTAATTAAATTCAGGAACATTGATATTTTCTCTTACCCATGTTAACCATCTGATAATCTACTGTGATAGTTACAGGTTTAGAAACATCTCCTTTCATCTTTACATTTAATAGATATACATTATCTTTTTTCCAAAGTACTATTAAAAGTGTAAGAAAAAAGATCTTCTTTTCACCATTTATTGTACCTACTAAAGTTATAGAAGGTGTAACACCTGGATATGAATATGTACGATTTATTACATTGTCATACGTAACACTATTTATTATGGTTGTAAAATTTCCATCATTACCAGAGGTAGAAGATGATTCCGCAAAAATATCAGTCCACATAAGACTTTCTTTTACAAAAGAAGCATCAACAGTTTGACCATTTTCTGTTAATTCAACAGAGACTCTTACATCAAGCGTGCTGTCAACTGCTTTACCGGAATTTCGATATTACCATTTGCAGTCGGAGTAAAATTTGTTTTTTTCTCCAAACTTCGGTAAAAGCTGCAGCAACCTGAGTAAGCTGTTTAGTTATAGCATACTTTTAAAGTCATTCATACTGCTGATATTTTTCAATGTATTAATATCTTCAGTTGAAACATTTACAAAAAGCATAAGCATTTGATTTCACCAAAGGAATACGAATCAATTCACTATTACCCGATTCTAATACTATCGGAGTAATTGTCGGTATCCCCCTTGCTATCGAAAATACCGATAACTGCATTTTGGACTGTGCCCTCATCCGTACCTAAACCGACAGAGGCTTTTTTTTGTTTGTATAGAACCTAAACTTATTGTTACTGGAACTAAATCATCGTTTACAGCGGTATCAAGTAGTTTCGCTCTCAGAAGTACAAGCTGCGAAACCAATCAATGTAACGATTAATGCGAAGATATTCTGTAATTTCATGACCCTATATTTTATTGCTTTATTTACTATCTCGTTCGATTTTATACTGCAAATGTAGGGTATGCCGAAATAAGTGAGGATAGGTCAGAATCTCATGTTTAAGGGGTAAAAAGTGGCAATGTGGAAAAGTAGTGAAAATTGATAGTTACCCCTAACGGGAGATAGATTTACAAAGGTTGAGGCGTCAAAAAAAGAAGAAAAAGTAATGTTTTTTAATGCATTATCTTTCTTCTTTATTCTATGCCCAATAAATATCAGTAGATAGATTCGATTTTTAGACGATCACGACATCTGGAATTTGGTAAGTAGATTTCAGCATTGACCTGTTCAGAAAATCGAAGGAGTTGTTTCATCATTTTTAATGCACATTAAATACTTTATTGTCTCTTCGATACAATGAAAGTAAGTGACTGTTTAATAAGATCTTTTATTTACTGAGGAGGAAGATGTTCCAATTTTTTGAAGCTTTCCGAAGAAAAGAAGCCCTGACAATCGAATTGACAAGGCTATTAAAAAAAAAGTGCCAGCAATAGAGAATTGCCGACACTTCCTTCTTTATATTCTAAATATTAATAATCAGTTGATCCTTCAATAACTGTTCCAGTTGACCAATCCTGTGCTTTAATAGTAAAATTACCATTTCCGACTGGGGTTGGAGTATCAGGATCTTCAGAACCAATACCGGTGATAGTTATATCCAAACCGTACATTGTATTAGATTGTAAAGTCTGTGTACCAACACTATAATATCTAGTTCCTATTCCTGAATAATTAACCCCAATAGTTATACGTGTAATAGTACTTGGACAAGCATAAGCACGTGCAGCAGTTGTTAAATTAGAAACATCTACACCTCCGTCATCTGTAATAGTAATAGCATTACCTGCTGCAAATAGAGCCTTTGTCATATTATCGTCATCCGTTACTTGCAGCATCTGATTTTACAGCACCTGATAATAATGCGCTTTCTTTTGATCCTACAATTTTAATACTTGCAAGAGTTTTAACCGCATTTTTTATAAATTTCAGGAACAGATTCTGCTAATTGAGTCTTAATATCATATAATTTAACACCTGCTAATACACGAGCGACATCAATTTGTTCTGTTGCAGTTCCTCCTGCAGTAATAGTTACAGCTTTAGCTCCATACATCACAAAATTCTCACGAGTATTGCTTGTCAACTCCACCACCTGACTAGGCAACGTAGAGGCAGTAACACCAGTTAACTGTGTAAGACCACTAACAGCCGCAATAGTATAAGTTCCCACCGGTAGCTGCCAAGTCAAACTTGTCTCTGAAGCGCTTCCTGCACTTATCGTACGAGGCTCGCTATACAAAACTCCATCATTGCCAAATGCATATACTATTACAGTATTTAAATGTGACTCAGATCCGATACCAGTTTCCGTATTTGCTTTTGATACAGTGCAGCAACACTTGACAGATCCACTACAAGAGAACCTTCTTGAGGAACAATTGGCTCATCTTCATTAGAACAGGCTACAAAAAGATAAAGCAGCCAAAGACAATACAAATAAATTCTTGATTTTCATAAAATCCATATTTTTAAAATGTTAATAATAAATTTTTCTATACCCTATATTTATTAGTTTTTTCATCTAAATCACATTGCAAATGTATGATGCAATCCGATAAATTTTAATAGCTAAAAATATCAAAAAAGAGTAGGCATTTCTACTTATTCGCAAAAAGGATAGATTTGCCTATCGTTTTGAGATTTTTTATAATCAATAGTCTACTGACGGTATATTAATCACTTCCGAATTCCACTCTGCAGCTACGATATTGATATTGACCGATCCGTATAATACCTCTTCTTCAAAGCTGTCATCGTTGAACGATATGATTATCTTATATACGTAGTTACGTTTTACGAAATTATGTCCGTAAGCCGACAACCCTTTTTCTTCATTGATAACGGCCCTGAATTCACGTGTCCGAGCCTGATAAGGATCTTTGGCGCTTATGGTTGCCTTGATGAGCAATTCTGTCGGTTCTTCACTACCGTCATTTTCCATCACATAACTCCTGTAAGCTATTTCATTGAGCGATGTATTGTTGTCGACTACCAGATCCATAGCTGTAGTTGCACTTGTTCCAAGATTACCGTCGGCAACAACCGTACCCCAATAATCGTGGCTGAAAAAAAATGCGACGCTGTTTTTTGGTTAGCCACCGTGATGGATTCAATTTTTTACGGTACGTCCCAGTAGTTCAGGCCGTGTAAAATTTGTCTTTATCCCGACAACGTCCAAGCGTGCCGCCAGACGAGTCAACTCCAACGGAGTAGATATTCCGTTGATATTATTCTTACCCATCGATTCGTATCCGATATAATTTTCATCACCGGCTACCAGCGATTCCTCTGTTTCGATTACCAGGCTACTCATGGTCAGATTATCCTGTTCCTGTGATGATAGTTGGCAAAGAGCGGCTTCAAGACCTGCATATGAGGTGATATTACTTTTCAAAGTTCCGTTTGCATTCCCGACCAATACGATCCGGGCCTTGGCTGCACGTGCCGGAATATTCGGAATAGTCAACTCACCATCAGCTGGAGTTGTTTCCTGATAATAGGGAGTGGTAGAAAGCAATTGTGAACCGTCTTCGTTGAACACGAATGCAGTAATATTATTAATGTAAGCTTCACCCGCAAGTTCGTTTGCATCCGTACCGGCTTTTGTGATAGCTTTCAGGGGACTTTTCTTGTTCGTACCGCTGGCTTTCACCTGCAAGGAAATCTTTGCTTCCGGTAGCGAAGTTATATCCCGATCATTGTCATTTGAGCAGGAAGCACATAGCAATAAAGCGAATCCTGCATATAATATCTTATTCATATTTATCATGATGGATTAATTTTTAGGTTTCAAATCAGGATTATCTTCCACAACTCCCCAGGGAGTAACAGTTACTTTGGCGCCGACAAAAGCTCCTTCGTCATTCCACTCAAACTGTATCTGAATGTTTTCGTAAACTTTTTACGTCAATCTGACCAACTACCCCTTTATATTCGAATTGATCAACGGTCTGTTTTATCCCATCTGCACCTATAAAAGAACACGATAGACGCTGCCCGTCACAAACATTACTAGGTTCGGGCGTTATCCATTCGGTAGCCGTTTCGTCCCAGTTGCTTTCAGGTTTATAATAAACGCTGTCACCGATCTGTTCACCTCTATAATTATAGCCGCTTAATGTTTTATTCAACTGAAACTCATAATCGGAAGCAGAGGCAGAACGTAAACCGGGATTATTTTTAATAGCGTATTGCAAGCCTTGGGTAAACCATAGTAACCTGTCCTACTTTCGAGCAATCACAATTTCCTGATTATCGCCGGGCTGGATAGTATAATCCTTAGAGCCATAGAATAAATCATCCGGCGACTCAGCCTGCCCATTCTTAGTATTCAGCATGATCTTCAGATCTTCAGCGCTTTTTCATCCGGAACAATTTGATTTTTCTTTTGTCAGATTACCCCACGCAACCAAATGCAGTTTAGTATTCACCGGATAATTAAGCTGTATGCTTTGACGGTTCTTAATCAGAGTCTCGTCTAAAAGACGAGTTTCCAGTAATTTCAAATTCTCATCGAATACATAGAGGTTGTAGAGGATACTGCACCCAGCGGAGTGACATCATCATTATCCTGATTCACAACTTTGAGCGTCAAACCCGGACACGCGTCCAAGTCGTCTTTTACGCAACTTGTAGCAAACAGAGCTACAATCGCCAACGCCAAAAAAATGGTTTGTTTTGTAATTAATTTATTATGCTCCATAATCTAATAATTTCGGATTGACTTTACCCTATCCTTATATTTATATTTTACCTTATTTTCATGTAGCAAAAGTAATTGTTATGAAAAGGATGGGGGTATAGGTGGTTCTCTCTATCTTAATAGATAAAACTATCATCTTCAAAAAGAGGATAAATTATGTACTTTTCGGGCAAAAGGCGCTTCTATCATAAAATAGGCAAAACTATAAATCAGCCTTTAAATTCCAGGATTTTGTCTGATAGTACAGATTTCTCGATTATCACTTTGGCACATTACTCACCTGACAGACCCTCATAACGAAAAACGACTTATAAAATATCAAAATGCTATTTTAAGTGGTTATTGAAGAGATTATATCGGCCATACGGCAGAGATGGCGTTTTTTATGCAAATGTCGAAGAGTTTAATTTCATCAGATTCACAGCAATAGCAGGATTACAATATTACTTAAAACCAAAAAACAGGCTATTCGAAACTTTTTTTCTGATATATACAGGAAATTCCCTCAATTATATCACTCACACCACAAGTTGTTTTCGAACATTCAGAAGAATAAAATGTCGTAAAACATAGAATTTGAGGGTAAAAAATCTTTCTAAAAGTCTTCAATTAACTTATATTCACATTGATTTTTGCTTTGAATAAACCGTCAATCCATTTAAAACGAAAAAAAATTCGTTTTAAACGAGATGGCAATTTCTCTTAAACGAACTGGATGCGGGCTATAGCAGAATCGAACCGTTAATTATTGTAACAAAAATCTTCCGAAAGACCAATTCCGGAAGATTCTCTAGTTACCACATAAAGTATTTATGCAGCATATTGATACATAAATCAAATTATTCAAAACATTTCGACAGATTTAAAAATCCGTACAATATAAAATCTTACGGCTGCCCATATTGCGAAGGCGTCGTTCCGTATTGTTCCGTGAAACGTTTGCGGAAAGTGGCCGTGTCGTTGAAGCCGACCATTTCTGCGACTTCCTGCACCGAATACTGCTGCGTCTGGATCAACTCGGCTGCCTTTTTCAAACGAATCGTACGGGTCAGTTCCAGGATACTGCAATCAGAGAATTGCTTAATTTTACGATACAATGTCGGCAGACTCATGTTTAATGAGTCTGCGAGCACCTTTGCCTCAAAGGTGGAATCGTCAAGATGCATCTCGATATTTTTAACAACCAGGTCCATAAACGGATTGCTCGGTATGGCGGAATCGCTTTCATCCGTATCCGGCGCGCTTGTTCCTGCCAGCGACTTGGTGAAGAACTGCTTCAATTGTTCGCGGCGTTTCACCAGGTTGTTCAGTTTGCTGCGAAGAATCTCCACATCGAACGGCTTAGTGATATAATCGTCCGCCCCGGCTTCGAGACCGACGATGATGTCTTCGCTCTCCACCTTTGCCGTCAGCATGACAACCGGCGTCTGCGAAGTGCGCGGATCAGCCTTCAAAACCTTACAGGTCTCAAAACCGTCTTTGACAGGCATCATCACGTCACAAAGGATCAGGTCCGGATTGTTGGCAAAGGCAACTTTTATTCCCTCCTCCCCATTACGGGCCTCGAGTATCTCATATTCCTTGGCAAAGACATGTTTCAGGAACCAACGGATCTGGTCGCTGTCATCGCGATGACAAGGATTTTCTTGCCGGTGAGCTTTTTCTGCGGGACAACCTGGATAAATTCGGCGATCTCTTCCTTCTGACGGTCGTTCAATCTCACCAGGTCGGCTTCGGGTTCTACAAATTCCACCCGACGTTCCATCAGGTGCTGTTTGCCTAACGGTATTAATAATGTATAGACAGTGCCCGACGAAGTCGTTTTCGTTGCTATAAAATCCGCCGATATCATCCACCATATCGTGCACCTGCCTCAAACCGCGGCGGGCGCTTTTTCATTCGTCCAACCCTTCATCCTGTACGGACAGAGAGCAATATGCTTTCGTCGTTTTCCTCACGACGGAAATATCCAGCGTGACTTTGCCGTAAACGAATGTATTCTTAAATGCATTAGATAATAATGTACGTAAAAGCATATTCCATTTTACGACGGTCGAGCCAGATCCATAACATGGCCGTCTGGGTGTTGACTTGAAATCGACATTATTCATCGCAACCCAGTCGACGAACAGGTCGCAGATCTGCCGGGATATTTCCACCAGGTCGTAACGGGCGATGCGCAAATAATTGGCGACATCATTTGCCCGGCGGGTCCCGATCAACTGGTCGGCAAGGTCCTGCAAAGCAAGTGTGTTACGATAAGCCGAAAGTAATTGGGTGGACATATCCTTTTCGTCGTCCTTATTCTGCACCACCAACGCCAATGAACCGAGCACCAGTGAAAGAGGCGTACGCATTTCGTGGATCGTCTCGATAAAGAAGTTATCGTGGATCATTTCGGCATCCTTCAAACGGGACTCAGCTTCCGAAAGCCTGTCGGCAACCTCCCGCTGCATGGCATCGCTCTCCTTGATCTTGGTGACGAGCAACTGCTCCAGGTCTTTTTATTGCTGTTCAGCGTAGAGATCATCGTCTCCTGCGTGGAAAGTTTCTGAACCAGCTCTTTGTTCGCTGTTGACAATACATTATATTGAGATTCTAGTTCATTTCTCTCAGATTCGAGTTCTGCCCGCTTTGGACTCAATAGCCTCCTTCTGCTCCTCCAACTCCTTCTTAGCAGCTTCCAACTCATTATTTTTTGCTCAGTTTCAATCTGGCTCAGGGCAAGCAACTCCTTTTCCTTTTTACCGCCTTCTGGGACTGGCTTGAAAAAAAAACCGGCATACATTTTTCTTAAATAAAAAGCCGCCAGGACAAACAACAATGCCAAAAAAGAATGACCACTACAAGAACAGTTATCTCCAAAGGGTTAGCGGAGTCTCTCCTGCAGCAAATGCCTGCTGACCGCAAAAAGCAAAGCATGCAAGAAAGACAGACCACTTTCCTGAACAAAGTTCTATTATTCATAATGATATATATATATTTTAATTTCTAAGATAATTTTTCCCGAGTATTTCAGAACCAACAGTAAAATCTCCTCACAACTGTGTATAATCATCTATGCAAAGATGATAATAAATTTTCGTTTAGCGAACATCAATGCAAGATTATTTGCGTAAAAAGAAATGATTATCATATTTTTTTCGCACAATTTCCGATATTCAAACCAATCTGTCAGTGATATTTAGAATAATAAAGGGATTGACCGGAGCAGAAATAAGCACTATTATTAACCGGCAGAACAAAAGCAGGTGTATTCGTATCACTCACACAAGCCATTTCTATCAAATAAGAGATAAACACATCAATACCAGAACCAGATTCAAGGGCTAAAATAACACTTTTATACCACTCATTTGAGACATTTACACCACCTATTTTGATATTTTCGGCAATTATTTTGATCGTTTTAACTTTTTTATTACCACTATATTTGATACACATATCATTTTAGTCTCTATATTTGCAACATCAAGATGAGAGAAAAGGTTTTGATGAGGGTCTTAACCGGATAGAATCTCTCGAAAGTATAGGGTAATTAAGCATATAAAAAAATTAAGGTCATGAAAAAGGGTAGAATTTTCACAAATTGTTTGTTTATTGTTTGCACACTGATTGCAGCAATCTCTTTTCACTAGCTGTTCCGCTGATAGCGATTCTTCTTACTCAGGTATCGACGAAGGCGTAATTAAAAACGCTGATTCTCAGACCGAGGCTCCTTTCTCTGTTGTACTGAAGGCTTATTCTGATAACAAAAGATATTACTGTTAAGGGTGACGTAGACCAGACTACTCTGTTCGTTTTTGATCAGAATGGTGACTACTACACACAAGTGTCTCTTGACAGAACTTATTTGCTACAGGCAAAACCGGTTGAGATCAGCTGTCCGGGTTCAAAACAGATCACAGTTGTTGCATGGGCAGGTCTTTCTTCCGATAGCGAAAATATCAGCGCCATGAGCAAAGCGAATATTATTATTTGACCTACAGGTTAGCCTGAAGCAGAACAACGGCGTTGCAGCCGCTTTACCGGGAGATTTATTCTTACGGACAAGTTACTTTAAAGAGTACTTCCACCAAGGCGAGTGCTGAAACTTTTTAAAGATCGAACTAAAGTGTCTTCTATTTCTCTGATCACAAAAAGGCGTTATTAAAGTCCTTGACTCAGAGAAGGTAATTTTTATTATAAAGTAAAGAAAACAAAAAGCTTCTTTTTGATCACAACGGTGAATTGACAGGCGAAGAAATTGAATATATCATCCCTGCAACCATGGATGCAAAAGGTAATGTTATTGCTGACAACACAGCTATTTTACCGGCTTCCGACGTAACTATAGAGCTTTACAAAGACGATAGCATGATCCTTTCTTCAAAAAATGTCAAAAAATTCAGAGAAAGTGTCTGTAAACGAAGGAGAACAGTCAGAAATTACTTTTTGACCTCTCAAAAATAATTGCAATATTGTTGTTGCTGACTTGGGTACAGTTATCACACATGTTACAATTGGTTAAAATTTGACCCTCAATTTTTTATATGCATAAAGGCGTACATCCGGATTGTTCCGCGTGTGCGCCGCTTTTTTTTCATATATGCGATTCACCGTGATAGCTTTACCGCCTTTTATGATAGTAATACATATGTTAATTTACATATCAAAAGCATTGATTTACAATATTCACATCAATATCAGTGGCAAATACATCATATATGACACATTTACCACCCTTCGTAAAATAACCAATCCATATCATTCAATCCACCCCCACCTAAAGAAGAGATATTAGAAATAATTGAACTATTTAGTGTGTTGCTATGGTGACCGGTTGTAACTGACTCCCCTCTTGAGAGGGGTAGGGGGTAATGTTAAAGCCAGTCAATAAAACAGACCTTGTTACAGGTTTATTTGCCGTTTGCTTCAGCTGACGGATTGGTAAATTATCTATTTCTCCGGACTTTAGTCACATTTTTTTACAGATCTCTATCTAAAGAAATGTGGCTGAAGCCAAAAA
>VOFJ01003635.1_pt1 | contig 19871 bp, 24 predicted proteins | sample 5384081 | NCBI WGS metagenome assembly VOFJ01 (sample SAMN12384729, study PRJNA508395) | human gut metagenome | isolation source: healthy gut I | host: Homo sapiens
TAAAAGCCTGGCAGAAACGCATGATTTCTGCGTCACTTTTTCCGCGAGGGTGCAAAAGTCGGACCCACCTTTACCGCCGCCCATCGGCAGGGTTGTTCAGCGATTTTTGAACGTTTGCTCGAAGCCCAGGAACTTCAGGATAGATAAGTTTACCGACGGGTGGAAACGAATTCCTCCTTTATACGGGCCAATCGCATTATTAAATTGTACGCGATATCCTAAATTAACGCACTTCACCTTTATCGTCTACCCAAGGTACACGGAAAGTAAAAAATGCGTTCGGGTTCAACCAAACCGTTCGATGATTTTTGGCTTTTCTCGAACTCTGGATGCTGGTTATAAACCTCTTCTATTGATAAAAGAACTTCTTTCACTGCCTGCAAGTACTCTTTTTCACCCGGGTGCTTTGCTTCCAGTGCAGATAAAATAACTTCTGTCTTCATAGCGTTTCTTGCTTTTTAGGAATAACAATGTGTAGGCAAATGTAGCGAATCCTATGGAATGACCAAGTGTTTTGCTTACTTTTTGATAGTGAATTATATGTTTTTAATCATCCGCAATAAGCAGTTTATAACAATGCCCATCCTAACAACCTTAGGATGGGCATTATTAGGTGATTAGAATGGGCATTGTAACGACCTTAGAATGCCCATTCTAACAACCCCTTGATTTGCAAGGCGTAGGTGCTTGGAGGCAGGCGGGTGGAGGGTTAAGGTGTGGGGGACATCCCGGGACTATCGTTGCGGACCGGGCGTATCCCGAAACCATCGGTATTGTAGAAGGCCTCATAAGGGGCTATCAGGTTCAGCCCATCACCGCCTCTATTGGTCCATTTACCTCCGGGCTGAATATCATTACGGTGGAACTTCAAGTGGTAGAGTTTGTCTCATTATCTGCCATATTGAACCAAACATAACCTTCGCCCATGAGATCGGGATCCCCCGTATTCGGATATTGTACAACCTGTGCGTGACCATCATAATCTCGGTAACCGGTGACAGGGACGATGATGGATTGAATTTTTCCTCGTGTCCGTGTAAAGTTCCAAAACTTGCCTGTTTACTGAGCTGCCGGAATAATAGTCCGACAGCATGTTGCTTTCAAGTACATCATACCAGTCATACGGAAATTTTGCATTTCCTCCATGGGTTGTAAATCCGGTGAAAACAGTGTTGTCACCTACCTGATATCCCGGAGGGCAGGGGGTCATAGACCGTCTTATTACCATTATTTGACCACAGGTCGGAATATGATTTGTTTGTACTATAAAAACCTTTCTTATAATCCTTGGGGTCATTGGGCTGTCGCGTAGCATTATGCCATTTGTCAGGATTCTTAACAAGCACCTCAAGGCACTCTATAGTGTTTTTTACGCTCTATGTTATTTGCAAATTGCGCCGGTTCATTATAAAGTCTGGGAGGACCATAGTCCCCACTTTCACCATAAGGGGTGGTGCTATCATGAGTCCATCTCTTTTTGTTTTCCCAAAGTTTGTTTGATCCGACAAACGGATCGCTTACGTCCCCACTGGTAGTAAGGATGGTCGCCACGAGGAAGGAGAAAATGGGGATATTGCTCAATCGTCCTTATTATCTCGTGCTCTCCTACTTTGAATGTTATATCACATTTGCGGCGCTTATAATATTTTATCTTTTTTTGTCTCCTGCACACCATCCGAGATTGACAGGCATGACATCGAATGCTTCCTCTTTATGGTTGAGAATCCGGATATCCTTCTCGAAATCTTCGGAACCGAAACGGGTTGCCCAGATGTGCCAGCTCCAGATCGCTTTTGTGCTTCCGCTTTTCCCGTATACTGTACCTCGGTCTATATCGACATACTCATCTTCATCTGCACTTTTTGTCAATCAAGGCTATCACGGCATTTCCTTCCTGTATGTTACTTATGTGGAATTTTATTCCACCATTACTGTTAAAAAAGAGTAGGATCATATTCTATTTCATCTGGTATGATAAGATTTTCAGCATCCTGCCATATAAGTTTCACACTGACATTGGAAGTTTCTAAGTTTACATTATTATCCTTAATATATGGGGCTGAAATTTTTTATTAAGATGGTTTACCATGTGCGTTGAAGAATATGCTGTAGTGTTGTATTTTCCATCTGTGATGGCATTTCCATACACGAGAGGAAAACAATACCAGCCGGGAGCACCCACCATGTAGCAGTTGGCGGTATTCTCCACAGTACCTCCTCCATCTATGCCAGAAAGATTATACAGGGGAGCCTTCAGAACCTTTGTTTGTAGTAGGAAACAAGCCATTGATTGTGGATTCAGTCGGATCTGTCATGGAGGCAACAAAAAGTATATGGTGTCTGTGACCTGTCATCACTAAGAGTACCTTTGGTAAGTGTGAGCCATCCGGAGGGTAGTGTTATCTATCTCCCACACCCCGGTCTGCTTATTATACGAATAGTAAGTATAGCTGATTTTCGGGTCTATCCATTCTTTGTCCATGCCGTTCGTAGCATAGCTGGTCACCGTGATTACATTCTGATCACTGAAATCATGGCCGGCGTTTGCCATGGTAACTAGCAGCAGAATAGTCTTGAGCAGGCACGAAAAATTTGCCCTGATAGTTCACGTCTTCGGGGTAGGTGACATCAAATACTTCTCGCCATACTCGATGTGCCAGTCTATGTCATTGCCATAGTCCTTGAAGTTCATCGTAATCTTGTAATGGTGGTTACGGACTAAATCGAAATTATTTGTCGCATTATTTCCAAGCATGAAGCGGTAAATGATTTTACCCTCTGATTTATATTCAGGCCGGTTGGCGACATAATATCCTTCCACTTCGAGGTAGGTGCCGTTATCAACCCCGTCTTTTGTCTTGGAGTCAATGATGCCGTCTCCGTCGGTGTCTTGAAGTTTGGATTTGTCTTCATGTGTACCTTGCATATTTTCATAGCAAGGAAGTGCTTTGGCGTTGTCATCATGGAAACTTGTAACGCTTGAATCTTCCCAGATATTTGGAGTAAACGTCTGTGTTTTTGTCACTGTGGGCCAACTGTTGTAGTCGTCTCCCCTTTCCATAGCTGATGGAATAGTCTGATGAGGTGCATATGATATTGTTTGTATTGTCAGTATTGTCTGTGTTTTCGGTATTGTCAACATTAACAGCAAAGGAGTTTGTTCCAAGTAATGCACCGGATGCCACATCCTTCAGTACGGCATTCTTAATATAGACCGTGACATCCTCTTTCAGATTCGTTCCGTCGAAATCGACGGTCACTTTCGATACCGCCCTGCGCACCCAGGAATGAATGTTTTTGGTGGTCGGGGTGATGGTAAGGAGTTCGTCGGCTTCAAAACCCTCATTGCCGGAAGTGGTTCCCGCACCGCCCAGTTTGAATACACCGAACATTTCAAGGTCTTTCGTAATATCATCATTCCAAACAAGTTTGAATTTTTTTAAGTCCTTCGATGGTTTCTACCTTCGTGAGGTCGCTCTTCTGTTCATCGGATATATTGGCAACGGCATAGATATAGTACTCGCCAGTCTGTATTTCCTTTGTGAATGTGACATGCTCATGCGTAGAGCCTTCTGAAGGAGTGGGGGTGAAATTTACATCCCCGCTGTAATCTTTATTAAGTGTTCCTTTTGAATCGAAGAAGAACACATACAACGATTTTATACCCTTGTATTTCGTCCCTTCAGGGGCTTCGGTACGTGTCTGTACTTTTGTCGTTACAAGCGGTTTGAAAATAACTTCGCCTTTGATTTTAACCTTTGCGTCGGGTATTTCCTCCGTGTTTATAAAGTCGTCCGTGCATCCGACAAGTGTGACAATCATAGCCAGGGAAGCCAGGATGATCGAAAAAATGATGTTATGTTTTGTATTATACTGTAACATGATTGTTCATGAATTTTAATGTTCCAGACTCACTTAAGGTATTTTACCCATTCTCCGAGTATGGCTTCTCTCTTTGCATCTGTATCTCCTTCCGACCAGGGATAACGGTTGCCGAGAATATCAAACCAGTATTTCGGATATATATTACTCTTCCCATCCCAGCGTACCTGATTCCAATTTAATCTATCCCATTCGTACAGGATGCGGCAGCACTTCAAATTCAATCCTACCTTCTGCAAAGCAGCATAAACTGATTGGGCGTCAGCGTCTCCATTGGGATCTCCTCCGGAATCAAGCCATACACGCTGCCGTAGGTCATTGAGATAAAAAGCGAGCCAAGGATTCGACCCATCCTTTACCGGTTTATATCCGGTTATCCCTTCCGCTGTGAGCAGATATTTCTTTCGGGTCTCCTTCTCGAAAAAATGGTCAAGTTTTGCCGCTGTCCGTTCGTAATCCGTATACACAAGTAAATACTCTTTGCTATTGATGGTCACAAACGACGCATTGTCATCTCTTCCGAGGTAAAATGGAGTTCTTTTAGTCGGGTCTGTAGGGTTTTCTGTCTGGTCATACCAGCATTTGTTCCCATTTTCATCCTTACCCACTATGTATCCGGTGAATTCCTCTCTCTCCAGTCCATAATCGGGTTTGAGTTCTACCGATGTGAAGGGGATTACATCCACCACAAGCTCATCAGCGTCTTCCGTAAAGATGAAACCTACCACGACATGCGTATTGCGGAAAAGCGAAGCCAGGTGGGGCAATGTTTTGGAAGGATATGTCTTCACCTCTTCCTCCGTTCCGCCTACGGCTCGCTCTTTCGTGCGGACAGTAATGCTGTATTCCTGTAGTTCCAAAGGATTGCTTCCGCCTTTTATCGTCTTGCTTTCCGGCAGGTAGATGGCATTGGATGTTTCGGCCGACGGGGATGGCTGTGCGTCTGTAGCTGCCGGTATTTTTCAGCGAGGCATCAACTGTGGCAGTTGATGTTACAGAAGTTGGCACTTTATAGTCGGTCAGCCATTTATTGTCTGTGCCACTTTGTGAGGCGTTGGCTTCGTATCCCATCCAATCGATCCAGTCTTTCTCTAAATCTAAGGACTTATATGTTACGTTACCGTCCGTTTTCGTTTCTTCGACTACCCAATACTTGTCGTCCTTCTTGTTCACATGGGGCATCAGGTACATCTGGTCGGTTATTACCCCGTTGATATCGATGCCGGTCACGGTGATGTCTCTCTTTTTCGATTGGTTGGTGAACTTGAAAGAGAACTTGGTGGCTGCCCGTACCAGATATAACGGGTCCGGGTATGTCAACTTACCGTCTGGGAACTTGTTGAGGGGCGGTACATCAATCTCATACAGGGCGGTCATCGGCAGGGCGGAAGGTGTGTATGAGTAACCTGAAGTGGATACATCAAACACATAGTTGTCTACCGGTACCCGGCCCGTATCGTCCGGAATGAACTGCTTGTCGGTAAAGTCAAGCGGTTTTCCATCAGCACCGACCAGGCTATTTCCGTTATCGTTTGATTCATTCGCGATCAGATAGATTCTTTTCCGGCTGTCGGGGGCGACTTCGAAGGTATATTTGTTCGACAGCTGCGATCCCCAAGAAAACGGTTTTGTTATGTTCCACCACCCACGCAGCGTTTTCCGTTCCTTCCTCCTTCCCCTGCGAGACAATCACGATGCGCAGCGTCTTGACACGATCGTCTGCGACCGGCTCTTCACCCGCACGGGTAGAGATTCCGGCCAGGGTCGCCTGGAACGTGAGGAATATATGGTTGCCATCTTCTTCTTCGCGCGGGAATTCGGGCGTTTCGTTCGAACACGCGACGAATCCCAACAGGCCGCAAAGGAGGAGGCATAATATACTGATAATATGTCGATGTTTCAAATTCATTTGTTATCGTTTTACAAGTCGAAATCGTTCAGCCGGATCACCCAGTCTTTGACCTGGATGACATAGCATCTGTAACCGATGATGGGATCAGGATCGGGGTCCGGATCAGGATCAGGGTCAGGATCAGGATCAGGATCGGGGTCTGGGTCGGGATCAGGGTCAGGGTCAGGGTCAGGACCTGGATCCGGGTCCGGGCAATCGGGGCAGTAGGTCGGGGTCAGGAAGAAGATGATGGAGTATTCGTCCTGGCGGTCGAGGTATTCCTGCGCCGATATATTGTGTCCCTCCATCTGCGTGAGGAGGAGGTAGTTGTTGAGGTTGACGTTGATCACGTCCTCTTTCCATTCCTTGTGGCGCACGATGAGGCGGTAGTTCCGGCGGGCCATCAGGCGCATGGTGTTCATCTCGGCGACGGCGACGGTCTGATTCACCGGTTTGCCCATGAGGCTGTCGCCTTCGGCGATGTTGACGTTTTCCGTATAGTAAGGCAGGTAGGTGATGGCGGGGTCGGACAACAGTTGGTTGTCATAGTCCATATAGCCGTTGTCAGCCACGATGCGGAACGTGAAGTCGCGCACGTCCATGCAGTTGCCGTCGGTGTCTTGCAGCACGAGGCGCACTTTGTTGGTGTTCTTGGCGAGCGAGATGGTGTCGGCTTCCGGAGCGTCGCGGGTGACGGTGAGCGTGTCGAGGCTATGCCACAGGGGCGTCAGCTCGTCGGGCTGCGTCGCGTCGTCGCGCCGGAGGGTCTTCACGCGGCAGTCTTTGTCGGCCGAGGTTTCCTGCGGTGCGGGCCACTCATAGCACTTGTCGTCCAGTCCTGCCCAGGTGACCACCCGGTAGGTGCCCGGTTCGAGGTTGAGGGCGATGGAGTTGCGGCTGTCCAGTTCGCTTTTTTCAATGCGCCGCTGGAAGAGGTAATGGCCGTCGGCATCGTGGAAGAAGAGCGTCAGGTAGTCCACTTCGTGCTGCAAGGCATCGGCAAACTTCATGTTGTAGTCATATTTGAAATGTAGCCGGTATTCACATTCGGGCAGCGAATCGTCGTGGATATAGTTGCACGCACAGAAGCCTGCCACCCAGACGGCTGCCGCGACCAGCCCTTTACAAGTATGAAATATACGGTCCATAATCTTGAATCTTTTTGTTGTTTCTTATTCGTTCCTCCTCCCGGTATCTCTCCGGCGGGGAGGTGAGGGCATGCCCTCCAAAGAGGGGCTGTGCCAGCACAGCCTACTCTTGAGTGATGTTTTTGTTACAGGATGATATCGCCGTTATCACGGATTACCCAGTCTTTGACATAGATTATTACATTGAAGCGGTATTCCTTGGTTTCGTCATCTTTATCCGGATCCGGTTCGTCTGTGCCTGACAAACCTAAACCGCTGATATCGGTTACAACCATATCATAAATGTTGTTGCGCACGATGCCGAACTCCATGATACCCATCTCGGTCGGCTTGCCGTTATTGGCATGTCTGATCCAGTAGGGATAGTAGGTTACGCCGTCTTTATATTCTTTCACGTTGGCATAAACATGTTCTGCCTGATTTGTAGCAGCCAGGTAATCATCTATATTGTCACTTGCGCTAAACGTCGTATTTTCATTATAATTCCCTTGTTTATATGTAGCTATACGAGCTCTTAGATACCGGATATAACCCATTGGATCGGAATCAGTGCCTTGATAGAATGCGCTATTCTCGAATTCAGATATTTTTATTCCCCCTATGTTTGCTGTTTTAAAATCATCATAACCGTAGATTTTTGTTTGTGGTCCCAACGTAGCCTGCCTATTCCAAACAAATTCATTGAATATTGCTTCAAAATTTTGATAGACATTTGATTGATAGACCAAGAAATTTTTACCCTTAGTTTTCGAGGTTATCTTTCCTTCTGTCAAGTCATCATAAATCACATCAATGGGTCTGACTTCTTTCCCTGTACCGTCTTCCTTATCTGCAACTGCGTTCCACTTTAGCGGAAAATAAGTGGCTTTAAAGAGGGCACCGGTTGAATACCCGTTCTTGGAATAGGTGACACTTGTCGTATTTTCCATCGTGTAGTCGATCAGGATGCTGGTGTCGTTTGGGTCATTGTTTTGTGGATTTGCATTTAACATTCTTGTATTATCTAATGTACCCCATAATGCATCAAAAGATGCACCTTTAAACACATTGCTATACTTCAGTCCGGGGAACAGGATCTGTAGCAGTCAGCATATAAGGAGCTCCTTTTGGGTCGTTTTCAGCTGCTATATTGCTGTAATCTGTAATTGTAGATGGCTGTTGAGTTTTATTTCTTGTCCACGGGTCGATTACATAGTTTGTCCGGGATATACATAGCCGGCTCCAGGAATAGCCTCTTTTTTTCATTGTTTCATCACCTAACCATGAGTCATCGCCTTCGGTTAAGGCAGAAATGTCATTTGATGTAGTTTCCAATGTAACCCGCTTCAATAGGTAAGAACCGGATGTCAACTTGTTTACGAGTGCCACATTATCGAGACGTACTTGGGCTATTGTTTCCTCTGTGCCTTCGTCATCAGTTCTCTTAATCGGGTATATGTAGTTCTCTATTTCGGGTTTATTTTCGACAGGTTTGATGCGAACCTTGGCAGCCAGGCGTTCTACGTGTACTTTGACTTCCGGAGCATTGCTTTCTGTTGCATTGGCATCCAATGTGACAGTTTCGCCATCTTTCATATGTGATGACATGATGAAATCTCTTTGAAGTCCCTCTACCGTATGATGAATTTTATCAACCAACAAATTGGCTAATTTGGTAGCGGTGATATCTGTGGTGCTTTTGATTGTTTCTGCCAAACTATTATCACGCCAGTTGGTTACGGTTATCACTCCGTACGTGTTTTTGTCGAAATCTTCATCATCTGTCGCTGTTACCAATACTGTTACGGATTTATTGTGCAAGTTTCCATCACCAGGGTTCATAGAACCTGACGTTTTTGCGTAACCCGCTCCCACGATTTTCGATGATTCTTTGAATTCCGGCTCAGTCAATGTGTTATTTCCACCGCTTCCTGATTCGTTTTTGTAAAGAATGACTGTTACATCACTTACAATATACTCATTTACCTTTCCCACTTCGTGGCCATCGCCATCTTCACCACCGGTAGGGGGAATGTCTGACGCAGGAGGATCGGCGCGTGTCACGACACCGGTATTGACCGTTACTTTCATGTAGGTACTCGAGCCGTTCCCATTGGGGTTCTCGTTACCTTTGCCCGGATTATCCAAGTCGTCCGAACAGGACACCGCCGCGAATGCGAGGGCAAGTGCCCATAATGAATAATGTTTAAGTTTCATATACTTTGTTTTTTATGAATGAATATTTTAATATCTCTGTTAATCAGTTGTTTAAACCTTTTGGAAGCACCCCTCCGAACACTGCCGCAGTGCCCCTCTGACGACTGCCGCAGTGTTTACCCGACGACTGCCGCAGTGGTCGGAACACGACTGCCGCAGTCGTCAGAGGCCTTCTTCCGGGGTGGCGATCATTCGATTTCCGGACGATCGCTGCCTCCTTCTTCTTTGCTTGATTCATCATCCTTTTTGACGCGGGTGAAGGTCATGCTGTCGCGCACTGCCTGTATCGTTTTCCCGGGGATGAACGAAATGGAAGGGCGTTTCATCATGGTGGCGGCATCGAATTCTTTTTCGGTGGCTGCTCCCTTGCTCCCTACTACCGGGCGGAAAGTCCCTAACTCGCCGGCTTGCACTGTGCGACCCTCCTTTACGTGGCGGGCAATGTGGCGGGGCAAGCGGTCGAGACACGATTTGACATCGGCACTGGTCAGGGTTGTTTCCTCTGCGATAGCTTCGCATAATTCTTCGAAGCCTACGGTTCCGTTGTTGACCAACTGGGCATAAAGCTTGGTTGAGCCTTCGGGCGCATCCTTCGAAAAGTCTTTGCGCAGAACTAATTTGTACTTAGCACTCATGGCATTACTTTTTTGAGGTTAATAATGTGTATTCAATCATCTGCTTGACTTGCTCCAAATTGGCGGCTGCGGCATCTGCCACTTCGGGGTTGCCGGTCAAACGTGTGAGAGTCTTTTCTGCTTCCGTCCATTGTTCGCCGAGCATCAAGAGGATGGCTTCCGCCAGTTCCTTATGTGCCGAAGGGGTGGCCTTGGCCAGGTAGCGGCGGGCGCGGTCGGGTTGCTTGTTTTGCAGGGCGATGTTGGCGGCGTTGAGGTTCGACACCGGGTCGTCGGGATACATGCGGACGGCTATTTCGAACACCTCCTTGAACTCGTCGCTGCCGGCCGGGTAGCTCAGTGCCACGCGGTGCATCTCTTCGAGGCTCAGTTGCGAGGGGGCGCGATGGATCAGTTCGCGTGCCTCTTCGACGGTAAAGTTGCGTATGTTGTATTCCACCACATAGTCCGAACGGCGCAGGGCGGGATAGATTTCTGCTTCAGGATCTGCTTGTAGACGGGCAGCTGTTTCAATTTGGCTTCGCGGGCATCGAAGTCAGCCGGTTCATCGGCACGCACGATGGCGAGGGCTTCCGCTTTCCCATCGAGCGTCGACGCTTCGAGGCGTTCCTCCAACCCTTCCCAGTCTTCCGGCTCGGCGGTGACGTCGTAGGTGGTCTGGTTGTTGAACTTGTACAATCCCATCACGTAGTTGAGCAATGCCTGTGCACGTCCTTCCGCCAGGCGGCGGTTGTTAGCGTAGGTACCTTCGGGCGACGCGAAGCCTTTGATGGCCAGGCGGGTGATGGTGGCGTAGTTGTTATCTTTGACGGCATCGATGGTCTGCCGGATGGCAGCCAGCTCGCTGGGGTTCTTGCGGTAGTCGGGGTATATCTCGGTGCGGTTGACCGGGAAGTCGAGATATGCCTGCCCGTTGAGTGTACGGCGTTTCACCTCTTCGGCAGCGGCTGCGAGGAAGGCAGGCACTGGTTTCAACACGATCGGTTCGATGAAGTTGATCGGGAAGAGCGTCGAACGGTCGTTCTGCAGCGTTTCCCATCCGCAGCCGCATTCGTCGGTGACGAGGGCGATTTCGGCGCGTTTCATCCATGGGGCCATCGGGGTACGGGCGGTGTAGCCGAAGGTCTGCGACTCGCCGTTCGTGCGGCGCAGGGCGTATTCGCCGTGGGTGGCGTAGGTGCGTCCCGTGCGTTCATACAGGATATGGCGGTCGCGCCCGTTGAGGATGATCGGGGTGAGCGGGCGGATGCTGTCGCCCGAGGCGACGACCGGGGTACAGACGATGCTGCGGCCCGCGGGCACGTCCACTTCGCTGAAGTCGAGCGTCATGCCGACGAGCAGCGTGCCTTCCGATTGCTCGACGTTCTTGTCCTTGACTTTGATTTCTTGTGCCTGCAGGGCGATTGTTGCCAACAGGCTTGTTGCTATGAGTAAAGACTTGTTCATTTTCATAAGGCGGCGACGATTAGAATTGGTAAATCAGGTTGATGGCAGCCTGTGTGGGGCCGAAATAGTGCTTCTTTTCGTACCCTTGCCGGCGTCCGCAGTTGGTGCAGGGGTATTTCTCCGATTCGAGGTAGAGGTAACCCACGCCGACGGTCGCTTCCAGGTTCCAGTGTTTCGAGAGCAGGAACGAGTAGCCATAGCTAACACCTACGCCCGCGCCCCAGCCCTGGTGACGTTCGCCTTCGGTACCCAGCAGCTTGATGTCCGATACATTATATAATAGGTAGGGGATAGTGCAGGCCGATGAAGTGCTTATAGGAAGTTTCGCAGAACCAATAGCGCAGTTCGGGATGCAGGCGCAGGTGTTTGAGCGATTTGCCGTAGCTGCCGTCGTCTTTCTTCCCGTCAAATGGGTTGAGGCCCGCTTCGACGTCCAGGCTCCAGTGGCGTGCCAGGCGAAATTCCACACCGGCATTGAATGTTCCCATTACTCCCCCAATAAGGGATGTTGGTCTTGATCCCGACGGTCGAACCTCTTTGTCCGGCTAACCTGTTTTCCTGGGCGTGGAACAGCAGGGGGGAGCGTTGAGAGAAATATCATGATGACAAATTTTCGTATCATACCTTCTATAATTTGATTGTTATTTGATATTCTTTTTTTTGCCGAGCGAAGCGGCCAACTCAGGTTCGTGTGTCCGTAGGTAACGGCGGAAGGTATCCGCGTCTACCCCGAACTCGGCAGCCGCATGGGTGACCGGGCGCGGACGAGCTTTCAGGCTTTCGATGGCCGGGGCATATTTGGCGGCGGTCGACTTGAGGTAGCGTTTGCTTTGGCTCAGGTCGAGGTCGTATCCGTTACAACCGGCTTCGGGAACGCCACCCCGCCGTTCGAGCATCAGGTCGCGGTGCCACATACGCAGGTGGTTACGGAAACCTTCGAGCGTGACGCCGGTACGGGCAACGATCTCTTTGGCGGTCAGGTGAGTCGTTCGGTAAAGTTCGACCGACTCGCGGTATTTCTCATACGTGCCGAAGGAGGGTTCGGCCGCACGGCCGTTGCTCTCCGGCTTATCCTCTTTGCAGCGGTTTGCCGTTGGTCGGTAGAGGGTGCTTTTTTGTTTCACCAAGTCTTTGTGGTAGAAGCGCAGGTACTGGCTGAGTCCACCGAGCGAGACTTCGCACTCTTCGGCGATGGAGGGCAAGTTGCGGTCGGTGTTGCGGAACAGTTCGACGGCACCGGCATATTCAACCACGCTTTCGGGGCGTACCCCGCGTAGGAAGTTGTCACCGAAGCCGAGGCGTTCCCTTGCCTTTTCGCGCCGTTCGAGGATCTCCGGGTAGTGTAGTCTCAACTGGTTGCGCAAGGCTGTCCCGTCGTGCCCGAACATACGGGCGATCTGTGAGACGTTGTATTCGATGTAGTCGAAGTCGTCGCAGGCTTCGATGGCTTGTTTGTATTTTTGGTGGGCGGCAGGTGTCTGGCCCCTGCTTGCCTCGTAGTTTGCCGTCTTCCGTGAAGAAGGCACTCTTCTCCGGTTCGGCATTGTTTCGTTTGAGCACCAGCTCCCGGTAATGCCGCCTCAAATAGACCCTGAAACCGGACAAGCTGACACCGCACTGTTCGGCAATTTCCTTGCCGGTCATGTCGGTGGTCGCATACAACATGACTGCTTGCGAATATTTTCCGTAAGAAATGTCAAATGTGACTTGTTGTTCTATGTTTTTTTCTTCTTCCATCCGATACCTTTGGGTAGTAACTTATTTATGAAATAAGGTGGACACACAACAGTCCTTATTTATGAAATAAGATATTAGCCTATAACAAGTTTTCTATCAGGTTAGTGATGAACTCGCTTGGATTAAGTGGAAATATTTCCTTATATCGAACGCAAAAGTAGTAGAAAATGCGGAAACAAAAAAAGTTACGTGGAGACTTTTTATCAAACAAAAGGCCTTGTCTGCTTTTGTTCTATTGCTTGTCTCGTCCGTTTATGAACATGAAAAGGTTTTCATGGGATAAACGGACGAATCAAGCGCAGAACAACGCAGACAAGATTAATTTTTTGTCTGAAAAAGTCTCCACATATTTTTTTTTGTTTCCGCATTTTCTACTACTTTTGCTTTCGATATAAGGAAATTTTCCCTTAATCCAAGTTCCGAGAAACATCACTAATCTTCTGATAGAAAACTTGTTATAGGCTATATATCCTTATTTCATAAATAAGGTAATATTTTGCTTATCCCCTGTCAAACAGTCTGTTGATCGGGGCGGAAACTATCCGGTTTGCCTTCGTCAATTCCGACACATCCAATTCACTTAAATAATAACGGGTCGTTTTTTCCGAACTATGTCCCAGCCCCCTGGCTGATAACGGCTACAGGGACACCTGATTGTAGAGCCGATGACGCCCAACTATGCCGTATCACATATGAAGTGAAAGGAACGGGGATATTGAGTTTTTCACCGACCGTTTTCAACTCTTGATTGTGCATGGCCAAGCAATGTTTATATTGCGAGTGGGTAGGTGAACTCGACGGGAGGATGGGGAAAAGGAATTGCCTTTCTCCGTTTGCGGGCGCATATTTGTGAATGATCTGCCACATGCCGGTAGTGATTTCCATACGGATCTGTGCCCCCGTCTTCCGCCGGTTATAGACCAGTTCGCCATTGCGGATATTGTTTGCCGTCAGGTAGGCCATATCGACAAACGGCATCCCGCAAGCCAAAAAACTGAACAGGCACAGGTCTACTGCCAATTCCTGACTACGTGAACCGTCGGTTGTAAGATTGCCCAGTTCACGGATAAGGGTGACGGATATGGCCCGTTTGATGGTCGGTTCCCGTTTTAGTTTTATTCCTTTGAAGGGATGTTCGGCAGGGTGCAACAAGCCATCGTAGCAGGCGGCATTATAGATGGCGCGCAAACTGCTCAGGTAGGAGTTGATTGTGTTCGTTGCCAATCCTTTACTTTGTAAATAGGCGGTAAAATCGGAGACCAGGGTTCGGGTCAGGTTTTTCATGCGAAACTCCGTATTTCCTGTAAATCTTAGAAAATGATTGACGGTAACCTGGTAAAGTTCTGCTGTACATGTCTTGTTCAACTCCTTTTTCTGTTGGATACGCATGTTAGCATATTCGAGAAGCGGTAATGTGGAAAAGTTTTCTTTCGTGCCATAATTGTATTTTATTTAAATGATTATGATTGCCGAAATAAATAAAATACGAATGAATGGTTTCTTAATATTTACGAATTGGAAATATTTTCCTTATTTTTGGGCGCATATAATTCTATCGAATCATTATGAGCGGAATACCGGACTTTAAGAACCTTGTGTTTAAAGACACATCATTCGCCAATCTAATGAATAAGCGTATATATAATGTATTGCTTATCGCTACTAAATACGATGCCTTCATGCTGGAAGACGACGGACGGGTAGATGAGCAGATATTCAATGAATATACCTCACTCAGCCTGCGTTATCCTCCTCGTTTTACCCAGGTGACAACGGAAGAAGAGGCGCTTGCCGAACTAAAAGATCGTAATTTCGAATTAATCATCTGTATGCCGAATATGGATAACCGCGATATCTTTGCGGCGGCGACGGAGATCAAGATTCATTACCCCAATATACCGATCGTGGTGCTTACTCCTTTTCGAAGGAAGTGTCCAAACGTATTGCCAACGAAGACCTGAGTGCGATAGATTACGTATTCAGTTGGCTGGGCAATGCCGAGCTGCTGTTGGCTATTATCAAACTGATTGAGGATAAGATGAATGCACCCGACGATACGGCAAGTGTTGGGGTACAGATCATCTTGCTGGTGGAAGACTCCATCCGTTTCTATTCGTCTGCTTTGCCCCATCTGTATAAATTCGTATTGGAACAGAGCCAGATGTTTGCGAAGGAAGCGTTGAACGGTCACCAGCAAACCCTCCGGATGCGTGGTCGTCCGAAGATTAAGCTGGCCCGTACTTATGAAGAGGCTGTCCGTATTTTCAATCAATACCGGGATAATATGCTCGGTATCGTTTCGGATATGAGCTTTATGCACGATGGGGTGAAAGACCCCTATGCCGGGTATAAATTCGGGCGGTATGTCCGCAAGACCGGGTTGATCATCCCTTTTGTCTTGGAATCGTCGGAGGCAAGCAATAAAGTGTATGCGAAAGAACTGGGAGCTTCCTTTATCGATAAAAATTCGAAAAGTTACCCGCAGGATTTGCGTAAGAAGATCATGCAGCGTTTGGGTTTGGCGATTTCGTAATCCTGAATCCACAGACGAAGGAGGAGATCATGCGCATCAAGGACTTGAAGGACTTGCAAAAGAAAGTCTTTCAGATACCGGACGATTCGCTGGTCTATCACCTTTCGTCGTAACCATTTCTCCCGCTTCTTCTATTCGCGTGCCATGTTTCCGCCGGCAGAGGTGTTGAAGCGTGTGGATGTTAGCGACTACAAGGATATGGATGAGGCGCGCAAGTTGATCTTCGACTTGATCGTGCAGTACCGTCGGATGAAGAATTCCGGAGTGGTGGCTATCTACCAGAAAGAACGTTTCGACGAGTATAGTAATTTTGCCCGTATCGGTGATCGGTTCGTTGGGAGGAAAGGGTAGGGGCCTGGCATTTATGGGTGCTATGGTTAAGCGTTATCCCAAGCTGGAGACGGAGAACTTTAACACGAATATTCCGAAGACCGTAGTGATCTGTACGGATATCTTTGATGAGTTCATGGAGACAAATGAACTTCTGCCCGTCGCACTGAGTGATGTGGATGACGAAACGATCCTGAAATATTTTCTTCGTGCCAGCCTTCCCGCCAGTCTGATCGAAGATCTGATGGCGTTCTTCGATGTTGTGCAAAAGTCCGATTGCCGTCCGTTCGTCTAGTCTTCTGGAAGATTCCCATTATCAACCGTTCGCCGGGATTTATTCTACTTACATGATTCCCCGGTTGGAAGATAAATATGATATGCTCCGCCTGCTGAGCGATGCGATCAAGGCAGTCTACGCTTCTGTCTTTTATCGTGACAGCAAGGGATATATGACCGCTACATCGAACCTTATCGACCAGGAAAAGATGGCGATCGTTTTGCAGGAAGTGGTGGGAAACCGTTACAACGATCATTTCTACCCGACTATCTCTGGTGTGGCTCGTTCGTTGAATTTCTACCCGATTGGTAATGAAAAGGCGGAAGACGGAATTGCCAATATTGCTTTGGGGCTTGGTAAATATATCGTAGACGGAGGGCAGACTTTACGTTTCTCTCCCCTCGTCATCCGCACAATATCTTGCAGATGAGTACGATGGACTTTGCGCTCCGTGAGACTCAAACTCGTTTTTATGCACTTGATTTGAAGAATCTGGCAGATCAGTTTTCTGTGGGTGATTCGTTTAACCTGCAACGATTAGGATTGAAGGAAGCCGATGCGGACGGTTCTCTGAAGTTTATTGTTTCGACATACGATCCTTATGATCAGGTTATTCGTGACGGTTACTATCCCGGTGGTCGTAAAATCCTGTCGTTCGTAAATATTCTCCAACACGACGTTTTCCCTCTGGCGAAGACGTTGGATGAGTTACTTCATGCATCGGGCAGGCCGAGATGGGACGTCCTGTTGAAATAGAGTTTGCGGTAAATGTCGATCCGAACAACCACGACAAGGCAACTTTCTATCTCCTTCAAATTCGTCCGATCGTCGATAATAAGGAAATCATGGATGAAGACCTGACGCAAGTCGGAACAAGAGGAAACGATCCTTTCGTCCACCAGCGTGCTCGGTCATGGCATTGTGACGGATGTGCAGGATATTATATATGTAAAGACCGGTGCTTTCAACTCGTCGAACAACCAGTTGATTGCCTATGAAATAGAAAAACTGAACCGTCGTTTTACGGAAGAAGAGAAGAATTACGTGCTGGTCGGTCCCGGACGTTGGGGAAGCAGTGACCATTGGCTGGGGATTCCGGTGAAGTGGCCTCATATCAGCAATGCACGTGTAATCGTGGAGTGTGGTTTGGAAAATTATCGTGTCGATCCAAGCCAGGGAACGCATTTCTTCCAGAACCTGACATCCTTCGGTGTCGGATATTTCACCATCAACCCGTTTAAAGGAGACGGTTGGTTTGACGAGGAGTATCTGAATGCCTTGCCGGCTATCGAGGATACCGAATATCTGCGGCATATCCATTTCGACAAGCCAATCGTCATTAAGATGGACGGAAAGAAGAGTTTGGGTGTGGTGCTTAAGCCGGAATGAGATAGTATATAACAAAAAAGTCATCTCATGCATCAAGCAGAGATGACTTTTTGTTATATGGCGCAATGATGTATCAATCTTTCTTCTTAATGAAGTCTGACGGGTAATTCACCTTGTTGATGATCTCATTATCTTTCAGGCGTATCCAAGTTTTGAAACCATTCTCACCTTCCGTCATTTCAATCACACGGGCGCCATTTGTCAGGTTGTTGTAAACAGTGTTGCCACCGGTATAGCGGCCGTAAGCCAGCAGGATACCTTTCCAGTAAACGGCATAATCATCGTCGTGGTCGTGACCAACGAATACTCCTTGTATATCGCCCATTTCTTTCATGGAAGCGAACAGTCCGGAGTTGAGTTGCGGAGCGCAAGCCTTTTCCTTACGTGTTCCTACCAGAATGGCCGTTTCATCTGATGCGGCCTGGTTGTATTCCGGCAGGGCGATGTGGAAGAATGCCAGTGAAGGAATCGGGGTACCTCCGTTTTGTTTGGTGTATCTGGCACTGTTCTCAACGATACCATTGGATCTGGTCGAATTTGATATAATCGTATCCGCCGATGCCATTGATCTGGGAGTATGAATGTGAGTCCATGCAATAAAGGATGGTAGCATCCTTACTTCCATCCGATGATTTGATCGGTAGGATATAATTGCTTGCTCCCGATACACCTTTTACAGAATCTGTCAGGTTGTAGGGGGATCGTTTTAATGATGTCGAACAATTCGGTGCGTGTCAGGCCCTGTTCGTTGTCGTGATTACCGAATGTCATTCCAAAAGGAATCTTACGGTCGGAAGCCAGTTTTTAAGACTTTCCGCATGCCTTCTTCGGCTGGTTTCCGTAGATCACATCGCCGGTGAAAAGAACCAGGTCCGGTTTTTCTGCATCCAGCACTTCATTGATCCTTTCAATCGAAATGGCCGATTTAGGATTCTCATATATATAATGTACGTCAGTAAACTGGACGATCTTGAACTTTCCGTCTTTATTGAACTTCAGTGACGGCTGTTGGGCGTTACCGTTCAACAGGCCACCCAACAGGAATAATGCACTTATAAATAACTGTTTCATTGTTTTCTCTTATTTATTTGAATACCGGCATCGGACGTCCGATCCATACCTGAGGCTGAGTCAGACCTAATAATTTAGCCAGTGTGGAAGCACAGTCGAACTGCATCATGCTGATGTCGTCAAAGCAATAGCCTTTCTTTATGTTCTTTCCTGCAATGATGAACGGAGTTTCCATCTCCTGCATTGTCTTGCCGCCATGTCCTTTGTTGATACCACCGTGGTCGGCTGTGATAACAAAAAATAGTTTCATCCATCATGCCGGTTTTTTTTACTGCTTCAACGATCTGTCCGATATAGCCGTCGAGCTCTTTCAGCTTGGCGTAGTAAGAAGGAGTATCATGACCGTCTGCATGACCGATATGGTCCGGATTGTCGAAGATAACAGCGCACAGATTCGGCTTTTTTTCTCTGTGATATATTTAACGGCTATTTCTGTCAGTGCTGTCGGGTTTGTGTTATAATCAGGACCTTGTGCGTGATAGCTGAGTGACAATGTGTCTACCAGATATTTGATGCCGTCCCAGTCATAGATACAACCGATCTCCGCTTTCGGGTCGGCGTCGCGGTATAGCTGGAATACTGTCGGGAAGATGCCGTGCTGGTTCAGTTCGCGTGAAGGAAGTTCCGGAGTCTGTGATCCCCATTCGGTATATCCGTGAATCTCAGGACCTGCACCCATAAACATGGAAGCCCAGTTCACTGCACTGGAAGAATTGTTTGCGTAAAGTTGTTAGCCCGTAATCAAAGTGAGGATTTCTTTTTTTGCGATAATGACACCGCCTGCCAGCATGTCAGAAATCCGTTTGCACGCTGTCGAAGGATCGTGAGACTTCAGCGAAAGTCCCACCTGAACGATACCAAAGCCGAGCAGAATAAGTCCAATCGCACGAATAAAACCGAAGATGAAATCGGACAGATTATTCACAACGGTAAGCGGATCGCCTGCGGCAAAAGCCGTTGTAGACATCGCAAAAAACAGCAGTCAGGCTCAAAACCATCATACAGTAGTAACGAAAGCCTTTCTTTACCTTTCCGGTCATCGGCAGTTTGCAGGTTTCTTTCTTCTGTGTCTTATGAAAAATGTTCATTCTGTTTTCCTCCAATCAATTTGTTAAGTTTTCAAAGTCCTCATCGGACAACAGCTCGTAAGTCGTTTCCGAAAACTCCATTTCGGGAATGCTGTCGAGATCAACATACAGTGTTTCAATGGTCGCCACATTTTTTTGTGACTTCGCCGTGCTGATACACGCCGCCTTTCCCGTCTGCGGTATACGCCACATTCGGGTGCTTCAAAATGTCATACTTCAAATCCATTACCGGAAGCTCGCCACGGATA